>Ga0114997_10004369_pt1 | contig 10954 bp, 23 predicted proteins | sample ArcticOcean_MG_C_2_FD_87045 | JGI IMG/M metagenome (GOLD analysis project Ga0114997, IMG submission 87045) | Marine microbial communities from western Arctic Ocean - ArcticOcean_MG_CB4_136 | ecosystem: Environmental > Aquatic > Marine > Oceanic | place: Arctic Ocean: Canada Basin | collected... | reverse complement strand
TTACACTTATCGTTTCTTGTAGCACGGGATGCCTGCCATGTCACACAGCATTCGAATCTCCCAGTCGTCCAGCTTCTCACGATCGGACTTCTTCTTCTTTCGGCAAGCATCCCGCGGTTCGGTGCGAAACATCCAGCCCATCTTCTTCATCACTTGCTGGACTACTTGAGGATCCTGCTTGCGAAGGTATCTCACAACATTATCAACCTGGCGCTTTTTAACAGACTTGCGATAGGTAAGGTTTCCTCGGGGCTTTTGATAGTAAGATGATGATGGTCCTGCTAGGGCCAGACTAAGTAGCAATGTCATCATTTCCAGATCCTCACGATTGTTCCTTCTCGGGTCCAGCATCCCGAGGCCTTGTTGAGCAAGTTCATCCTGAGAACGTCGCCGCTCATCATCTCTCCGTAACCTTTGCGGATCACTCTCATCGGAGCGATCGGTCCTCTTCCTAGTGGGTGCATTCCATTGCTCCACATTCCTCGGTAGATGTCGCGGCGATGAACGTCTTCGCAGATGTCAGTGATGAGCAGTGCGCTTGGGTTGTCAGTTCCGTCTTCGAAGGTCACGAGATCTCCGAGCTTGATGTCGGGCTGCCCTTGATTATACTTCATTTCCCTGTCGCTCCATTTTCTTTGATCAGCATCTTCTTGATGACCTTTTCGAGACCCGGATTGACCCGCTTGCCCAGAGGCACTATCTTATGGCGAACGATGGATCTCATATATTGTTCATCAACATTACCCGGATCGTCGCAGAAGGCAACCTCGTGATCCTTGCACCACTTCCTCAGCGTCTTCTTAGGTGTAAGGAGGAAAGGCCTGATCACAGAGCCGTTGCGCTCGGGAATAAGTCGAGGTTGACCGTGCATTGCCGTGTACACCCACCACTCGACGGCATCGTCTAGATTATGACAGGTGATCACCGGGCCTGAGACATCGCGAAAGAATCGGTAACGCTCGTTGCGCCAGAACTCTTCCCAGCTCTCCTCGAGATCCCGCTGTCGCACGATCTTCTCTACACGCAAGTTCACGCCCAGCCGTTTACACTCAGACCTAACCAGTTCTTCAGCTTCAGATGCGTGCGGTGTGCCGTGATTAACGTGAACAACACTAAAGTCTTTCTTACCTCGATGGAAGAAGTCGAGTGCTGCCATAGAGTCAGGCCCGCCGGAAACGGCGAGCGTGAACTGCCAGGGAAGTTTTCCCAGGAGCTTGATCATTTCAGCGTGATCGACTCACTAGTCAGGTAGTTGTGTACGATCAAGTAACCTCCAGACTTTCGGTAGGTCTCCAGGTGCTTCTTGGCCATGTCGCATGCACTTTGACGTGACTTGTGCGACCAGAGGCGGTGGGGCTTAGGCGTGTTAGCCGATGCCACGACGTAGATGTGCCACGGATATCCAAGTGAAGCTGCGCCCCAATCCCGGTCCCATGGACAGGGGAGGCTTTCACCACACTTGTCTATCAGTCGTTTCAGGTCGCGAATCTGGGGTTCTTCTTTATCTTCGATCATCAGATCTCCTTTGGTGATCATACTCTGCCTCTCAGGAATCTACAATGCCAAGGCTCTTTTGTAGCCGGTGGCGTTCTCGGGTGTAACGGGTTGCTGAACGGGAGTAAGGGTCACGGTAAAACACGCGAAACATACCCCATGTGCGGAGGAATCGGTCAATGCGCTCCTCCTCGTCGTTCAGGGATAGCTTATCGATGTCTCGTGCTTTGCGCAGTCCGCGCGACTCCGGGGTCTCGACGCGGGAGAAGTCGTGACCCTCGATCTCTTCGATCTCAAAATCAAGGCGGTTGATGCGGCGGTCCAGAGGTCGGATCTTAAGGCGTTCCCACGTGATCCATACGATCGACGTAGCTCCAGCCCAGATCATCAACCCATAGTAGGCAACCGCGATTAGAAACAAACCAACTTCAAATAATGTCATAGTCTCACCAGATTTTGTAAAGTGTTAAGAAAGCGTAAGCGTAAGCTGCAAGGGCGATTAGCACCATCAGGGCGTGCTGCACGCGTGGCTTCACTCTTCATCACCCTTGTCGTAGGGATATCCGAAGAAAGCGGAGGCAATAAAGGCGGTGCAGCCGAAGGTGATGATCACCACCAGCAACACGTGCACGACAATCTCAGCTACCCACATCATAGTTGATCCAATCCGGAGGGTTCATCCTCCAGCCATGCCGGAGTCGATGTGCCTCGCCAGTCGCGGTAGGCCTCTCGTGCCAGAATCGCGGCCAGCGCACCAAGGCAGGCGAAGCCCAACCCGATCACGATCGCAGTGGTGGTTACGTTGACCGCAATCTCTTTAGATTCACGCAGCATTCTTCTTCGCCTCAGCTTTCATCTTGATCACCGTCTCATTGGTGTTGAAGTACATTGATGTTTGCGGCACCAGGACCCAGGATCGTCGGATCAAGCAGGGCTTGGGTTCCGGAGCTTCACCATCGGTCAGCACGATCAGCAGATCGTATTGGCTCTTGCGCTTGTTGACGAACTCGGTAGGAGCGTTGAAGTCTGTACCACCACACCGAGTCCGGTGAGGCGCGATGCGTTGGCCGCGGCGCCAGGTGGTCAGGCTCTTCTCATCCACAGTTGTGTCGAAGTGCACGATGTCGAAGTCAACTCGCTTTGCGAGAGACGCCAGCTCACCGAACAGGAGCTCGAGGGCTTCATTACCCACCGAGCCCGACTGGTCGATCGCGACGAGGACGCGCGCCATCCGTTTGCGCTTCACCCCGGGGTGCATGAACCGGTACTTCCGGTTGCGCTTCTTGCGGGAGGTGGTACGTTCGGAGCTGTGTGCCATGCCGATGGTCTGTCGGAGGATCGCTTTCCAGTCCACCTCGTTGCTCACCATCTGGCGAAGCTTCTCGCGATGATCGGAGGGAACCGAGCCCCAGCCGTTCTTGGCGTCAGCTTCCTTCACCGCGTCCCGCAGGATCTCGCGGACCTTGCCTTTCACCAGCTCCTTCTCAGCGTCACTCATGTCGCCCCAGCCCTCGTGGTCGTCGAAGCCGTATTCCGCTGCGTCGCCGTCGCCGTCCTGGATATCCTGCATCTTCTGCTGGACATCCTCGTCCTCCATCAGCCGACTCATGTACCAGTCAGAGCTTTGGGATTTGGGGAAGGAGGCGATCGCTTTCCAGATGGGATCGTCAGGGTCCGACTTGGGGTTCAGCTTGCCGGGGAACACACAGTCCGCGGGCAGGTTGGTTTCTGGGATCATGCTATTGATCGCGCAGTCGGTGGCCAGGTTCCACAGCATGTGGGGATCCCGTTTCCTCAGCGTCACGTGGTCGTAGATCAAGTGCATGAACTCGTGGATCAGGACACCGCGCACCTCTTTGTGAGTCATCTCGTTGAAGAAGACTGGGTTCCAGAGTAAACTAGGTGAACCATCGATCACACAGACGCCGGCGGTCGGGAGGTCAAGACTTCTTGACTTGCTGATCCGGCGGCTAATAGCGCTATAAAACGGTTCGTCCCACATGAGCTTAACCAGGTGCGGATCCAGCACGAAAGGCTTTGCGTCTTCCACCTTCTGGGCGTATTCTTCCGCCGAGACCTTAAGCTTGTCCATGTGATCCTGAACTGCCTTGGGAAGATCGCCTGTTGATTCTTTCTTAGCCATGAAGCCTCCTTCGCCCTTATTATATCTATTAGTCTTTGAAGTTACACAGCTTCAAAGAGATGTTCCAGCTTACCCTTGGTTATCAAAGCAACCTGGCCGCCGATGAGCAACTTGATCTTGGGCACCATCATCGCGATACCTGACTTATTGCGCCGATCGCGCCTGCGGACACGTTCCGTGCCGACAATCATCGCAACAGAATGCAACTCACCTGAGTGACTGTTGAGAATCTGAAACTCCTCTTTAGGATCAGCCCAACGGGCGCGCACTTCAAGCAGACCGTGATCTTCTCTTTGCGACTCTCTAAGCGCTTCTAGGTGCAACTTAGGTTTGATGAGGTCACCGATATGCATGTTTTCCTCCTTGCACCTATATTATAACTCTGGACTTTCCGAGTTACACCTTTTGAGCCACTCATTCGGCATCATCATCCTCCGCCCATTCACGTGAACCTCCGAGTAGTATTGGGAGGGAATACGTGTGATCGTGCCCTGCTGCGAAGAGGATCTTACTAGAACCAAGTCGCCGGGCACGAAGGGAGAACCCGAGGGTTCGGGGGAAATATTCTGCGGAATCTCGCCCTCGGGTTCTCCAACGTGTCTCATCTTAGTTGTTCGTGTCACCGATGACTTCGAGCAAGAGCTGCGAGCACTGCTTGTGAAGCTTCTGTGCGTTCTTGAAGTTGCGATCCGTGATCTTGGTCCACATTGAGATGACCAACTCGCCGGGAAGAGACTTCATGAACTTGAACGCGTTGTCAACTTGCTTCTGCGTCCAGTCACCGTTTTCCGCATGGTCCACAACCTTCTCGACCACACCGTTGAGCTGCTCTTGCGGAGCCTCTTTCACTTTCTTCTTGACCTTGACACTCCACTTGTCGAGGATGTCTTCCGCCGAGATCTGGCGATCGAACTTCTTGACGAACTCCGTGTAGGCGATCGAAGCTTCCGCACCGACCAAGCCTAGGCAGAGCGGGTAGAAGAGGGGATCCTCGGGTTTGTCCACAACGCTGGCAGTAACCAGAGCGTGATTGACACGTTCCCAAGAGCGGCGAGAAGGAGTGACCCGATCGGCCTCAACGTTCTCACGGCATTCCAGGTGCTGGGGATTCTGCCGGATGAACTCGCAAAGAGCTCCGTCCAACTTGTCCTTCGCCCACTCGAGCCAATCCTCGGTGGTGGGTTCCAGATCCACGATGAAGAAGCGGTCACGAAGTGCCGGATCCATCTCATTCACCTGGTATTCGGCGGAGGCGTTAACCGCCGCGAAGATGCGAGAGTCGGGATGAATCTTCACACCAGCGATCTCACGATCCAGAACCAGCTGGAAGGCAGCCTGCATCACCTCGGGGGTGGCGCGGTTGATCTCGTCCAGGAAGATCACGTGAGGCGTCTCAACGCACTCCAGAAGCCAGCGAGGCGGGCGGAACTCGGTCGCCTTGCGACCGCCGACCACTAAGCTGTCATCGTCGTCAAGCACACCGATCATATCACCGTCGGTCATCTGCGACAACCGGCGTTCCATCATAGGGAGATCGAAGTGATCTGCCAGCTGATAAACACACTGGCTCTTACCGATACCGTGCGGTCCACGGATCATGACCGTGATGTCCTTGGGAAGTGCCTTTGACACGTTAACGAAGGTTTTGAAATCCATCTTAACTCCTCTTTTCCTTGGTGGTTACGCTTATATTATAACTAGCCCTGTTGGGCTTTACACAATATGGTACAGTGAGAGGCGATCCACGCAGCCGGGATTCTTTGCACCGCGGTGCCAAAGTCACGGTGCGGGTGCCACATGACTTTGACTGAGCAGTAACGATCGTCGTTGCCGTTGATTCGCAAGATAGTGCCTTTGCGTCCTCGCCACTTTGCCGGACTGCCTAAACATTGAACAACATCACCGGGCGTCATCGTGCTTCTTCCTCCACTCGATGTGAGTGATGTTAACGAGGTCCGCGCCTAGGTGCTTTTGCACTCCTTGCTCACCCCACAGGATCTCGTAGAAAGTCCGGATATCACCGTACTGGTCTCTCCCGGACGCACGGATCACCCGGTAGATGATGCCATGCTTGGGTAGATGTCGCAACGTACCGAACATGTTCGGTGGGTACCGGAGCTGCACGATATCTGCTACTTGCCACTCACGCCTCACTGATCACCTCCAGCATGCTGACCGGACATTTCGATGTCCAGCTGTCATCGTTGCGAAAACTTAGAATCTCAACGACCATCACATGCTTCTCTAATCCGAACCGCTCCAGCATGATGGATGGTTTGCTGAGGACAATTCCGAGAATGCTGACATTGGGACATCCGGGTTTTCCCCTAACGAGATCACCGGGTTTAAGCATCTTCTACCAGGTCCAATTCTGTGTCATAATAGAATACATCTTCTTGCTTCTTGCCGCTAAACATCACATAATGCTTTGAATGAGCAGGATCGGCGGAGTCAGTTTTATAAATGATTCCAATTGTAGGGTCTATGTTTTTCCAATGCTTTCCTCCTGGCGGGGCTGAACTATGTTTATTTTCAACACATTCATGTATAACCCATACGAGATCACCGGCCTTCACTGACCACCTCCAGGAGGGTAGTTTGAATTGATCCGATCCCGTTTGATCCTACCCACATGACCTCGGCACATTCATACTTACCGTCAAATGTACGAAGCCCAAGGAAAAGCCCTAAGGCTTTGTCAGCGTTTTTTCTTTTTACCATGTCACCTGGCTTCACTGACCACCTCCAGTTGCCTCGCATCTAGGCGTTGCTGACGGCCGTCATTCCACTTGACATCGACAGCATCATAATATCCTGAGCGGGACAGCATTCCATACGGTCCTTCTGTGATGATACCAAAGCGTTTTTTCTTATTGACACCGTGAAGTTTAACTAAGTCACCGGGTTTCATAGAGCTTTTCGTGTTGCTCATGCAACCACTTCCCTTCTGTTTTCTTTCGGATCCTCACGGAGAATCCAGAGTTCTCAAACATCCCGTGATCCCAATGAGGTAGATCTAAAAGATCCGCCTCCGTGAACTTCTTACCACTTCCGTGTTCCTCTCGGGTGATGAGAACTGTCTTGTCGTGATCATTGAAGAACTTCCACCACGACTCAAACGGCAGCTCGTCTCCTTGCAGGAGAATCATCGTCCGCTCATATCGGTCGAGCCGTTCTCCTAAAACTCCGTGTGCGCGCTGAATATTGCGCGGGTTTCCATCAACATACGATTGAATAGCAGCTGAAGAAACGTGAGTCGGTCGCCAAGAGTTCTTGGCAATAACTGAGTAGACTAGCTCCTCAAATGACTTTTGCACTCCGCGTTTCGGAACACCTGCCCTGAGCATCTTGCGCAGATTTCGGTAGTGCTCGTGGAGTAGTCCTGCTATGGATTCATCAAGTTTCATGCTAATCTAAATCCCAATCTTCGTCCCACTTATTTTCATCTTTGGTCGGCGGGTTTTTGATATCACGCAATGTCCAGATAACAGAGTACGCCGTTGGTAGCCCGAGCAAGATAGCAAAGAACAAACCTCCCACCCATGGGTGGATATTCGTGATCCCGTTAACAATGCTGGAAACTGCATCGAGGAAATCACTCATCGTTACCACCTCGGCTCAACATCACGCACTTTCTTGCCGGCCCTGAAAAGCTGGAACTCATGTGGCAAGTTGTGGATGTTCGTGACCAGATATCCTATGCTCTCGTTATAGTAGTACGGGATATGGTCCGGATTACTCCACAACACTTGTACAGTATCACTGCCATTGATTTTGCCGCGGCTGCGGATTGTGCCGATGTAACCATCCTCATTGGGTTCCAAGTGCCGAGGATATACAGCGATTATGTCGCCGACCTTCGGGTACCAGCTGTTCGTTTCTTCTATGCTATGAAACATCTGGTACTAACTCCAGGTTTTCGGCGGATACATAGCAGAATGTTTGATCTTTGCGAAGCAGCTTGAAGAACTCGTTCATGTCACCTACTACCAGAAAGGGAACTTCGTTTTCGGCATCTCGCGCGAACCAAGTCGTCGTCTTGTCGTCTACCGACGACTTAGCAATGCGAACCAGGTCTCCGGCCTTAATCTCACTCACTGATCAACTCCACGTCCCACCCGAGAAACTCCCGGATCTCGCCGTCGACGAGAACCCTATAGAGTGAAATCAAGCGCTGGTCATACTGCTTGTAGGGGTTGTCCCTGTCCCTCACTTCCACGCGGACTATCTGGCCCAACCTTCCTGGAAACAGAGTCCAGGGCGCGCATCTAACAAGATCACCTACGTGCATTAGCCTTCCGTGTTTACGTTATATTATAAACGGCGACGTGAGAGTTACACAAACTGTTGCAGAAATCTTTCGTCATAACCTCAACGCAGCTACCAGCTGGCTGGGAAGCCGAGATCATCGTCGAATAAGTACGGGAGTTTGCCATAGACACCGAGCGACCATTCGTTGGCGTCCAGCGCTTCATCATACCACCGGTGCCGAACAATTGCGCCGCCAAACATATTCACCCATGACGACCACTGCCAGCCCACACCATAGTCTTCATCAAAGACCACCCCGATACTCGTTCCTGCCAAGGTTATGGGGCCCACCTGAAGCTCTGCGTAGCGTACCCATTTGTCTTTGGAGACATTGTATTCGATACCCGCATCCACACCGAGTTGCTGGTCGGGTTGATGACTTGAAAAGCTCACTCTTCTCCAGTAAGAAGCTTCCAAGCCGATGCTGTACTCAACTTTTTTGTGCCCAAAATGGATGTTGAGATGCGGTCCCACCCAGCCGGTTTGATGGGGCATCGACCACCCGTTGGCACTGGCAACGCCCGGCAGGGATATGATAAGAAATAGGGTTAGTCCCGCTGTGATGATTCTTTTCATAGACCCGGGTCCTTCTCTACTCTTCGATTTGACACTGGAAACGAACGTCGAGGCCGCGAAGGATAGGAGTTGCTTCACGATCTCCTGACGTGAGGAAAAGCTCAAGCTGCATAAATCTTCCGCCTGGAAGGCCGGCCAAGTCTGCTGGAATCTCATTTGGTCCGTCCGCGGACATCGTCCAGGGTCCGTAAGCTCTTAAGCCTGGATCGGACAGAATATCTCTAGACTCTGCGACTTTGGCACGGAACTCAATGTTTGTTTGCGGAGGGAGTGTTGCTTCCGCATTGAGAGTCATCCAGTCGGTATCCAGCTTCTCACATCCTTCAATGATCATCTTGTAACCACCTCGCGGGGCTGTGAAGTTGCGCAGACCAAATCCGGTGAAGTCAGAGTAGGTATAGGGGCCTGAGCCTACTGTCACTCGCCTGACGTCATTTGGATTGTTGGGATCGATTCTTCCTGTGTATCCGCCAGAAGCGACGCCCCAAATGAAACCATTGAAATCAACACCAGCGCCAGTTGTTCCGCCCCCGATGCTGAATTGGCCGATGAGTTGCATCGTATCTACCCGATAGCCGATCATTCCAGTTGTATTATCTGCGAACCAGATGCGGCCTTCAGCATCGGCACCCGCACCTCGCATATAGCATCGATGTCCACCGCATGAACTGTTCCTCCATTCGCCGCCACCTGCTAGCGGATCTTGAATGGGATTGCCATTGACATCACTATAAGGGTTATATCGATTGACGCCTTCAGATTGAGCACCGACCCAGAGCCTGTTTTCTCCGTCTAGCGTAAATCCGTAAGAACGGGCAGGAACACCTTGCGGCGTGATTAAACCAGAAGCTCTTCCGGTCTGAGAATCAAATCCTACGATAGTTCCTCTGCTTAATGTTCCTGACCAAACGTAACCATTGGAATCTACCACAGCACCGTAAGGTTGATGTCCTACACTGACTGGGTTGGTTAGGCCAGGGCGCTGGATCAGATCTCCACTACTGCCTTGAACTCCGTAGAACTCTCTATGAGTATACATCCCAACCCAGACATTTCCGTAGGGATTTTGAGCATCACCTGCGTCAATTGCTAATGCCCTGGCTGTTCCGCCTGATCTTCCTATAGCTTTTGTCCAAGCATAACATTCGTCGTTTTGACCGAAGAACTCATTTGGATTTCCGCGGTCGATGAGATTATTTCCGTTAGCATCTTGCGAGGTTTCTATACGACCATTGCCGTTTCTATCCACGCAGTCTCTGTTATATATTTTTGTTACTGAAGGTTGACGACCGAATGCACGGTTTGCCACGAACATATCGCCATTGAGATCGATGCCTGTTCGACTTGGACTGTTGTGACTGCCAGGTGCTAGGGCAGCATTGTTTGGCCCTACTGAATCGTATCTTCCCACTTCTCGCAACTCGGTCGTATCTACCTTAGATATCGTTCCTTCACCTGCGTTTGCTACCCACAAGTATTCAAAGCGGATTTCATTCCGATTCAAGATTAGATTACCGTCTTCGTCCAAACCGACACCTGACCCATTGGAGTCATTGGGCTCTTCAAAGGGTTCTCCGCTACTTGGACCTTGCCCTGTGTTGTAGCAGTGTGGGTTGCAATTGCCGCAACTACTCAGTACACCTTCGTCCACTCGTCCATCACAGTTGTCGTCTAAGCCATTGCAGCGTTCGGTTGCACGAGGCAGTTGTTGTTCCTCGCAGCGGCTCCAGATAAATGTTTCTGAGTTTTCACTTATTTCTATGCAATGTCTTGCGCCGGCGTGACATATTCCGGTGCCCATAGTTTCACGTGTTCCGTCATAGCAATCAATCGATTCTTCTGTGCCTGCGCACGGACATCCCGGTAGTCGAGCGCCAGGAGTGCAGTGTTCAGGAGGCGTGATCACAGGGCCTGCATCATTACTAACCTGGCAATCTAGTGCCCGGGTTGCATCATTGTCGTCGCAATCGGTGCCTAGAACACAGTTTGTGCCGTATCCGTCACGATCATTATCGATGCAAGCCTGTGTCGGCACCCCGGTATCGCTGGCACCAGGAACTGCATCTGTGCAAGACGATGATAAGATAAAAGATGTGCATACAAGCGACATCAAAGGTAAGAAACTTCTAGACATATTATGCCCCAATTTTTAAAAGTAAGTCAGCGTTATTCTAATATAAAATATAACGACTTTACAAGCTAGCGTTAAACTATGGGTTAGTTGAGGGATCGACAGACGAGTGAGGGTGGTCAGGGTGTGACATGCCGCCTGTGTAGGAATCCCTGAGTTTCTTCCAAGCTTTGTCTCCGTCTTGTACTTCTTTGTCTACTTCGATGAACGTCTGCGCTAATTCTTCTTCGACTAACTCTCCGGCTGCAGGAGAGAACGCGAGAATGGATCTGAGTGCCGCTTGAGCAGCATCCGGATTT
>Ga0114997_10004368_pt1 | contig 10955 bp, 11 predicted proteins | sample ArcticOcean_MG_C_2_FD_87045 | JGI IMG/M metagenome (GOLD analysis project Ga0114997, IMG submission 87045) | Marine microbial communities from western Arctic Ocean - ArcticOcean_MG_CB4_136 | ecosystem: Environmental > Aquatic > Marine > Oceanic | place: Arctic Ocean: Canada Basin | collected... | reverse complement strand
TGCTTTTTCTACATGATAAAAATTTAAGCCATGTGAATTACATAAATTATTCAGGCTTGTTAATGAATGATGATAAAGGTGCTCATGAAAAAATGTTCCAATTATTTTATTTTTATAAATATCTCCTAGATATTGACACTCAAAAACAAAGATACCATTTTCATCTAATAAATTTTTTATGCCTTTTACTATAGTATTTAAGTCTGCTGTATGCGCAAAGGAATTAAAGCATGTAATTATTTTAGCTTTACCATTTTTATTTTTTATTTCTTTTGAAAGATTGTAGTCAAAAAATTTATTAATTGTTTTTATCCCATCTCTATTAGCAATTTTAGCAACATTTATTGCACCATCTACTCCTAAAACATTCATTTTTTTGTGGAAATTTTTAAGTAGTGTTCCATCATTACTACCAATATCAATTATATAATCATTAGGTTTTATTTTTTGTTTTTCTAGAATTTTAGTAGATATATCTTTAAAGTGATTCACTATGCTTGGTGTTTGGCCACTCAAGTAGGTATAATCTTGCCATAAAAATTTCAAATCAACCATCTCCATTGTTTGAATATTTTTACACTTACTACATGCGCCTATGCTCAATGGAAACCTAGGTATCTTTTTAAATTTTTTATGTGAATACTTTTCTGCTATCTTGACACTGCCTAAATCAAGTCCAATTTTTATTTTTTTAGATTTACATAATCTGCAATGATTACTTTTTACAAACACGATTAAAAAAATTGCCTATTTTTGATTGTTTTTATTTTTTTTGAATCCCACTGAGAAGCAACCTTTTTAAAACATTTTAAAAATTTTTCTAAACCACTATCTAAATCTTTTTTAGTAATATTAATTGCTGGTGATAAACATACGCGATGCCATTTAGCACTTATTAGTAAATTTTCTTTTGTTTTTGCAATATCTGTTAATGCCACACCAAATAAATGTTTATCTTTACATTTGTATTCCAAACTATTTCTAAGTCCTCTTCCTCTTATATTTTTAAAAAATTCATGATTTTTTAATTCATCAAAAAGAATTTTTCTTAGATAATTTCCATTTTTTGTAACATTTGATAAAAACTTTTCATTATGAATGATCTTTTGAACCTCATAAGCTGCTGCTACGCCTAATGAATGGCCTTGATGGGTGGTAGAAAACTGAATTGCACCCATTTTATCGATTATACTGTTAATTATTTTTGATTTTGTTGCTATTCCACTGACAGGTATGTAGCCTGCTGCCAAAGTTTTTCCCATAAATATAAAATCTGGTTTAACTTTATCCCAATCAATACAATAAATTTTTCCTGATGTTCCTGTTCCACACCAAACTTCATCAATAATTAAGTGTATTTTATATTTATCACATAGTGTCCTAATTTTTTTCCAGTAATTTTTAGTGGGTGGAACGTCACCAATTAAGCCCCCCATAATTGTTTCTCCAATAAATCCAGAAATTTTTTCTGGGCCTATATTTAAAATTTTTTTTTCTATTTCTTTAAGACATCTATCTTCATATTCTAAGTCTGTTTCGTTACTAAATTTATTTGAATATTTATTATGGTCATTAACCTTTGCTCTATATTTTGGAAAAAAATCTTTAAATATATTTAGATTTGGTCTTTCGCCAACAGCAATAGCGTCACTACTTGAGCCATGATAAGATTGTTTCCTAGAAATAAACCATTTTTTTTTATTATTACCTAATGATAAATTATACTGATAGCTTATTTTCATGGCTGCTTCACAAGCCTCACCACCTGACCCCCCTACAAAAAAGAATTTATCTAGTTTACTCTCTGATTTGGATAGTATTAATTTAGAAAAACGTTCTCTATTTTCATCATTAAAATATTTATAATCTATATGACAAATTTTTTTTAATTGATCTTTTATTGAGTTTTCTATTCTTTTATTTCCCCAGCCCAATATTGAAGTTCCTGTTAACCCTGATGTTAAATCAAGATACCTTTTTTCTTTTGTAAATAAGTGCACACCCTTGCCTCTAATGATAGTTTCTTCAAAATTTAGATTAAATGTTTTAGCAAGACTTTTCATAATTCTTAAAAATAAATAAATTCATAATCTCCATCATATTTAAATTTATTAAATATCCATTCCCATTCATCTTTTGAAAAAAATGATTGACATGTAAGAGCCCAACACTCAAGATTAAACAATTCCTCTTCATTTCTAAAACTTTCTACACATAAATATTGTTCTTCTGAAACCCTACTTATTTCATTTAAAGCAAATTCTAAATCAAAAATCTTCAAATTATGAAGAGTATTGATTGAAATTACTAGATCAAACTCTTTATCTTTAAACGGATAATCTTTTGCTACATCATGAACAATTAAATTATCTTTAATTTCCAAAGGTGCATTTTCAATTGCATACTTTGAAATATCGAATCCCTTTATTTTTATTTTTGGTAAAATTTTTTTGATTTCAAAAATTAGGAAAGCCTTACCACACCCAACATCTAAAATCTTACTACTATTATTTAGATTATAAATAGAAATAATTTTTTCAGCAGCTGATTTCCATCTTCCAGCTATATATTTATAGCCACCATAGCCATACTTTCTTTCACCATCCCAATAGTCAAAAGCAAATTTTTTAGCTACTTTCATGCAGTGGATTTTTTCATCCATCATTCTTCCCAGATAATCTCTTTTAGTGGATGTATGTAAGGTAGTTATAATTTCTTGAAGTCTTTTCATGCAGGTTTCTTATTATATTGATTTAATAATATCTTTAGTACTGATACCATGTTTTTTAAGTAAGTCATCTTGATTGCTATAACAAGAAAAAAATTTATCTTTAAGTGAAAAGCATTTTAGAATCCCTGTAAATTTAAATTCATAGGCAAGCGATTTTACAATGCTTGCTAATCCTCCAATTTCACTATGGTCTTCTATTATGATTATCTTTTTAAATTTTTTAAAAATTTTCTTAATTCTTTCTTTATCAAACGGTTTTAATGTATGACAACTATATATTTCAGTACTTATTTTTTTTTTTTTAAGAATTTCTTTTACTTCAAAAGCCTTTTTAATTATCGGACCAAATGATAATATGCAAATGTCAGTTCCATTGACTAATTTTCTAATTTTTCCAAACTTCCATTTTTCACTTTCTTTGAAATTATATGTTTGCTCACCACTTTTACCAATTCTTAGGTAGGTTGGTTTATTTGATTCTTTCGAGCAAAATTTTATACAATTTCTCAGTTCCAGAGGATCAGAAGGAGCTAATACTTGCATATTAGGTATAGATCTTGCCACAGATATATCTTCTTGCGTTAAATGTGTTGCTCCTAGATTTGCATAAATTGTACCTGCACCCATACCAACTAAACATACAGGAATATTTTGATAGCAAAGATCCACTCTTACCATTTCAAAAGGTCTATAAAGTGCAAATGTTGAGATTGTGTATAAAAAAGGTCTTTTACCAGTCATTGCAAGCCCCGCACCCATCCCAATCATTGATTGTTCAGCTACACCAACATTAATATATCTATCGGGAAATTTTTTTTCAAATTCAAACATTTTTCCTGCAGGAGATATATCTGCAACCAATATGTATATGTCTTTATTTTTTTTCCCTATATCAAAAATTGTTTTTGCAAACTCATTTCTCATATTTTTCTAATTCCTTTAGTGATCTTTTTAATTCTATCTTATTTGGAGATCTATAATGCCATATAGGATTATTTTTCATAAAACTAATTGGGTAGCCTTTTATAGTTTTTGCAATTAATGCAAAGGGTTTATTTTTTTTCTTTTTCAATTTTTTTAAAATATCGGCCACATCATGACCATTACAAAGAACAGAATCCCAACCAAATGACTGAAATTTTTTATGTATTGGATTTAAGGAGGGATGCGTATCTTTAGCCCAAGTAGAACTCTGTAGTCCATTATAGTCAACTATTACAATAATATTATTTATTTTTTTTGAAGATATCAAAAGTGCAGCTTCCCAAATAGAGCCCTCATGCATTTCACCATCACTCATTAAAACATATAAAGTTTTTTTTTTATCTGGGTATGCAAGACCTGCAGCAATTGACAGTCCATGACCAAGAGATCCTGTTGACGCCTCAACTCCAGGCGTTTTGTAGTCCGGGTGCACACCAAGAGAACCTTTTTTTTTACAATAGTTTTTTAGTTGAGTGTTAGTAATTATCTTTAAATAATTTAAGACAACATATAACAAAATTCCCGCATGACCTTTAGATAAAATAAATTTGTCCTTTTTATTTTTTAAAATATTATAAACTACATCTATAATCTCGATACTTGAAAAAGCACCTCCAATATGTAGGGCAGGCACAGTTTGAGATATGGCTAGTATTTTTTTTCGAAAGTAATTACACCTAATTTTACTTTCTTTGGTAAGAGTATTATTTTTTGTGTATATATTTTTCATCATTTTTATTAAATAAACTTAAATTCTTCTTTACCCAAGAAATTGTTCTAATAAGACCTTCATCTAAATTAACTTTTTCTTCCCACTTAAGTTCTTTCTTTATTTTTTCACTTGATAAATAATAAAATTTATCTTTACCTTTTCTTTCATTAGAATTTTTTACGAGAGCATTAAAGTTATATTTCATTATTTTACATATCTTTTTTATAAGTTCTTCAATAGAAATAATCTGTTTACCAGAAACATGATAAATATGACCAGCTTTTCCAGCATTCATAATCTTGTATATTGCATCTGATACATTTTCCATGTGAATGAAATTTCTTTTTGATGACCCACCACCATCTAGAGGCAATTTTTTTTTTTTGAGTATGCAGTAGATAGCTTTAGGTATAATTCTATAAATTCTTTGATTTTCACCAAACACATTAGATGCTCTTACAGAGCAATAATTAAAATTAAAGTTATTGTATAAAGTTTCTAGATATTGATCTGCCGCTACCCTAGAGGCCGCATAGGGACTGTTAGGATGATAGATTTTAGTTTCTTTAGCTTTATTTTTTATGCTGCCATAAATTTCAGGTGTTGAAATATGAATTAATTTTTTTATTTTTTTATAGTTAAAAATAAAATTATAAAGCCTTATTGTGCTCAAAGCATTAGTTTGATACCAATCTACAGGATTGTCCCAGCTTTCTCCCACCATACTTTGAGCAGAAAAATTTATTATGTAGTTTGGTTTTGTATTTACAATTATATGAAAAATTTTCTGATAATTTTTATTGAGATCTGCTTTAAAAAAAACGAAATTAGGGTCGTCGTGGTTAAAGGATAAAAAATGTTTATCATTTAATTTAGACCTACTTATTCCAACAACTTTATATTTTTTTTGTAGTAGTTTTTTAATAAGATGCCCCGCTGAAAAACTATTAGACCCAATAACTATTATTTTTTTTTTTGCATTAGCCATTTTACAGAATGAAAATTTGGTTTATCTTTAAATTCCCCAATTTTATAAGCTAGTTTAAATTCTTGAATTGCATCTAAGATTTTTTTTTTAGGTTTAAAACCTAATCTTAATAGCTTTGTTGAATCTAAATTATAACTTCTTGGATCATTTGTGTTAACTCTATACTTAATTTTTGCATTTGTTTCACTTGCAATTTTTTTTGCTATATCTGAAATCGATAAATTTTCAAAACCAATATTATATATTCCAAACTTTATTTTTTTCTTTATAAAAAATAAATAAGCATCAATAATATCATCTATGTGAACATTGGGTCTTTTTTGACTACCACCAAAAACAGTTATAATTTTTTTTGTTAATGCTTGAAAGGTTAAGAGGTTGACAGTGATATCTAGTCTCATTCTGTCTGACATGCCACAAACAGTGGCAGGTCTTAATATAATTATATCAATTTTATTTTTATACGATTCTAGCACTCTTTCCGTAACCATTTTTACCTTATTGTAAGTAGAAATAGGTTCTAGACTTAGATTTTCTGTAACTCTTCTCTCTTTTTTTATTCCATATACCGATCCTGAAGATGCATAAATAATTTTTTTTACTTTAAATTTTATTAATCTCTCAACAAGTCTTTTTGTACCAAGGGCAGATGTTTCCCAGCTTATAGCAGGGTTCATTTCAGCCATTGGATCATTGGCAATACTTGCTAAATGAATACATGCAAATACATTCTTTAAATCTATTTTGTCAATTTCGTTTATATCTAAATTAAAGTTTTTTACGTCAGGATGATTGATGAAATAATTTCCAAATAAATTTTTATCTATATTTATTACCTTATAATTACACTCTAAAAGTTTTTTTATAAGCTTTGTTCCTTTATAGCCAGAACCACCAGTTACTAAGATTTTTTTCTTTATCATAAATTATGATATTTTTATTAACGCTTTTCCAGCAATTTTTCCACTTTTATAATCATTAACTACTTTATTAATATCATTAAATTTATAAATCTTGCTTATATATTTTTTAAAATTAAAATTTGTCTTAATCAATAAGTCTAAATATCTTTTTAAATCTTTGTTAGGCTTATAATTTCCACCATACGATCCTAATAATTTTAGACCATAATTTATTTGTAAGGAATTTAATTTAATTTTTTCATTTATCTTTGGAACCCCTAAAAAGGCTATCTTACAGTTTACATTGTAAGATAATATTAAATTAATAATTTTTGATGATGCAATTGTATCTACAATATAATCATACTTATTGTGCTTTAAGTTTTCAGAAATAATATGAGAATTAATTTTTTGAAATAATCCTTTTGCACCAAATTCTTTTGCAAGCTGCAAATTTTTATAATTTTTATCTAACACATCGATTGTATCAAGCTTTTTTATTTTGCAGAAATGTACAATGGGAAGTCCAAGAGCACCTGATCCTAAAATTAGAATCTTTTTATCTTTTTTAACTTTTAAAATTTTTTCTACAGTTGAAATTCCAACAGGCACAGAACATCCCATTAAGGGGAGATATTTTAAATTATACTTACCCTTAGTTATTTTTGTTAATCTATTGCTTGAAATTATAGAGTATTTACTAAATGTTGTGATCTGACCAGAGTTTACAGTTTTATTGTTACTATCTCTGTACTCTATTTTTTCACAATCTGGTCCTTGATTTTTCATCCAATGGCAAACTACTAAATCATTTATTTTAAATTTTTTTATATCATTTGATTTTTTAACTATTATTCCACAGGCCTCGTGACCCATGCAGTGAGGTAGATATTTGTCTTTACCTTTGATGCCAATGATTTCTCCATATTGAGATGAACAGAAACCAGCGTATAAAATCTTAACTAAAACCTGACCTTTTTTTAATTGATCTATCTTCAAACTGGATAACTTTAAAGGAGAGTTATTTTTAATTAAAATTGCTGATTTTGTAAGCATACTAAAATTATAAATTAGAATGTTTTATAAGTATACTTATTTGATTAATCAAATATTTGAATTATTTAAAATTATAATTTGCATTTAAAATAGAATAAGGTATTAGACCGTATGGGAATAATATCACCTAGTCTTAAGCTAATTATTAAAGAACACAACTACAAGCCTCTTAAGGGGAATTTGCTTGTGATTGGAAAGCAAACAGTTGGAATTGATCACAAAAAATTAAAAGATATATTTATTTCACATGGAATTCCTCACGAAGAATTGTTTAAAATTAAAAAATTTGACAATCTGACACTTCATGGCAAAAGATATAAAGATAGAAAATTTTTCTTTGACCACGATGTATTAAAAAATATTTCAAAAGATATAACGTATAATTCATTAGATAGATCAAAATATGAGGGAGCTAAATATATTCAAGATATGAATTTTCCTTTAAACAAAAAATTAAAAAATAAGTTTGATGTGATTATTGATGGCGGGTGTATGGATAATTTATTTAACCCAATTAATTTTATTATTAACGCTTCAAAAATGCTAAAACCAGAAGGTAGAATTTTTATAGCAAATCACTTTTTTCAAGCACCAGGAGCTTTTTTAACTTTTAACCCTGAGTGGTATTATAGTTTCTTTGCGGTAAATAATTATAAAGACGTAAAAGTATATGTAGCGGCAGCAAAAACAAATTCAAAAAATAGAAGTAGATATAATTATGATTCTGAGCTTTATGAGTACAAACCTTACTTTACAAGAGATAAAAATTACGACTATTTTAAAGCAGTAAAAAACATGAACACAATATCAAATGTACTAGTATTTGCTGAAAAAGGTAAAAATTCAACAAATGATAAAATTCCCTGTCAACTTCAGTATATGGATAAAAAAGAAACTGACTGGGCTAAAAAGTATTTTATTTATAAAAAATCAAAAAGAGTGTTAATTAAAAAAGTAACAAAATTAAAAAAAAAAATATTTAATACTGACCATTATACTTTGCTAGACGATAAATTTTGATAATTAAGATTCAGTAATGATAAAAAAAAAAGTTCTAGTATATGGAAACTTTAATATAATTCACACCGGTCATACAAGATTATTAAAATTTGCTAAGAAATTTGGGTCTTTAAGTGTTGGTATATTTTCAGATAAGATTGCAGGAAAGTCCTCTTATATAAAAGAAAATTTAAGATTTGAAAATATCAAAAATATTAATTTAGTTGATGATAGTTTTATAATAAAAATTTCATTAGAAGATGAAATTAAAAGATTGAAACCTGATATTGTTGTTAAAGGTTATGAATATGAAAGTAAATATAATCCTGAAGAAAATGTTATTAAAAAAAATGGTGGAAAATTAATATTTAGTTCTGGTGAAACATTATTTTCTTCTCAAGAGCTTATAAAGAATGAACTTAAAATAAGTTTTCCTTCAATAAAATTATCAGGTAAATTTATAAATAGACACAAAATTAATATAGAAAAAATTATAGGTTACTTAGATAAAATTAAAAAACTAAATATTCTTGTTATAGGAGACAGTATTATTGATAAATACATACATTGTGAAGCAGAAGGAATGTCTAGAGAGGATCCGGCTTTAGTAGTGTCTCCACGCAAGAGTGAGACCTTCATTGGTGGAGCTGCAATAGTTGCAATTAATGCAAAAAATTTAGGTGCAAAAGTTAATTTTATAACAATAAAAGGCGAAGATGAATTAGGTAAATTTTTAAAAAAAAAATTAGAAAAAAAAAATATCAAAACACATTTTTTTCATGAAGAGTATAAGGGAACATCACATAAGATAAGATATAAAGAGAAGAACAAGACTTTATTAAGAATAAATCATATAAACAAATCACCAATTGCTTTAAAAACTCAAAAAAAAATAATTGATAAAATAGAATCCATAAAAGAAAAGATTGATTTAGTTGTTTATTCAGACTTCAACTACGGATGTTTGCCAGATAATTTAGTTAAAAAATTAAATCTTATATTTAAGAAAAAGAAAATAACTCAAGTAGCTGATAGTCAATCTTCATCTCAGGTTGGAAATATATCAAGGTTTAAAGAAATGATGTTAATTACACCCACAGAGTTAGAGGCTAGACTGAGTTGTAGAAATTTTGAAGATGGGTTAATAATATTAAGTTCAAAATTAAAAAAATTAGCTAAAGCTAAAAATTTGCTATTAACTCTTAATAAAGAAGGTATTTTGATAGATCCAAACACAAAAGAAAAAAAATTTTTTTTGAATGACAAAATTGAGGCTTTTAACAAGGCTCCCATCGATGTAATAGGGGCGGGAGATGCTATGTTTATCTCATCATCCTTACTCTTAAAAACTGGGGCATCAATTTGGGAATCTGCTTTTTTAGGTTCTATTTGTTCTGCTATACAAGTTTCAAAAATTGGAAATGAAGCATTACGATTAAATGAAATTAGAGATTTTATACTTGATAATAAAAATTGATGAATGCAATAATTCTGGCCGCAGGATATGGAAAAAGAATTTTAAGTGTTACTAAAAAAATACCTAAATGTTTAATAAAAGTTAATAATGAGGCAATTTTAATAAGATGGATTAAAATTTTAAAAAAATCTGGAATAAAAAAAATTTTAATAAATCTGCATTATAAAAAAAATTTAGTTTTACAAGAAGTTAAAAAATACAATTTTAGTGATTTAAAATTTGTACATGAAAAAAAACTTTTAGGAACTGCTGGAACTTTGTTAAAAAACATCTCATTTTTTGAGAATCGTGATGGAATGGTGATTCATGCGGATAATTACTCTGACGAAAAAGATTTAAAGAATTTTATAAAATTTCATAAAAAAAATAATGAAAAAAAAATAACTATTTTTGGTTTCAAAACAATCGACTATAAAAATTCAGGAATATTTGAATTCAATCAGAAGAATGACGTTATAAATTTTTATGAAAAAAATTATAAAAAAAAAAAATTGAATATAGGTAGTGGGGCAATTTATGTTTTTAGAAATAGATTTTTAAAAGAAATTAAATTGTTAAAGATAAAAGATATAACTAGAGATATTATTATTAAGAATCTGGAATCTGTAAAAGTTTACAAGAGTAGAAATAAAATAATAGATATAGGAATTCCAAAAAACTATTTAATTTTAAAAAAAAAAAAAATTATTAATGAGAAATAAATTATACGATAATCTACTTTCCTTACTAGAAAAAATTGCAGAAAAATCTGTCAAAAGATACAAAGTGTCAGAAAAAAATTTATCAGTACCTACGGTTCACACTTATGGAGACTTTATACTTCATCTTGAATATTCCAAACTAAGAGAAAAGAGAGATAAAAAAAATATACAATTTTAACTATTAAGAGTTTTCCAGCAGAGCAGTTTTTGCCCTTTTTCTTTCCATTAAATAACAAAAATTATAAATTTTACGATGAAAAAATATTCTTAACTGTAAATTTTTTTATTAAACAATTGTATCGTATTTATAACAAGATCTTTTCAAAAAATAAAAATAACCTCAGTATTTTATTTGAGCATTTTATTTTAACAAAATTAAATCAAAAATTTTGTAGTTTAAAATTT
>Ga0114997_10004367_pt1 | contig 10955 bp, 11 predicted proteins | sample ArcticOcean_MG_C_2_FD_87045 | JGI IMG/M metagenome (GOLD analysis project Ga0114997, IMG submission 87045) | Marine microbial communities from western Arctic Ocean - ArcticOcean_MG_CB4_136 | ecosystem: Environmental > Aquatic > Marine > Oceanic | place: Arctic Ocean: Canada Basin | collected... | reverse complement strand
TAACCGCCTGATTTAGCAAAAACAGAAAAAGTTTGTGGACCTGTAAGAGTAAGACCATTTTGATACATAAAGTGAGTAATATTAGTCGTACTTGGAATAATTTTATTTCCTAGTCCACCAGGAGCTTCCGTGGTAGTTCCTACGGAAATATGATTTTTAATATAAGCAGCATTTGAATGGTCTTCCGACTGCAAATATACATTTTTTGATCCTATTATATCTACGTATGCCATGTTTAACTACTTAATTGTTCGTTTAACTCGTTATCAAAGTATTTATTAATTTCTTCTATATTAATATTATGAAATTCTGATACTTTAGTAACAGCGTTATCAACCTTTTGTATAATATTTCCAGTTTCTTTTTCTACTATTTTGAAAAAGTCTGTAATTGCTTCTTTCATTAATGGAGTTAATCCATTAAATGATTTAGAATCGATTAAAAGATTTTCTTTTACGATACTACTGATCTGCATTATCATCAGCTCCAACAGATAAATCAAGTTCTGCCTCACCATCCAAACCATCTCTAGCAACTACTTTACCAGATTGAGTAAAAGTTCCAACATCAGCAACATGAGGTTTTGGGTCACTATGCGGTTCAGCTTCTATTCCATTAAATAAACTACTTGCAATTTCTTTTCTATGATTGTCTAAAGAGTCTCCTACTTTAGCTCTTAATGCATCTTTGAATGCATCTCCAGCTGAAGCATTATCACCAGCTTGAATTTTATCTATAAAGTTTTTTACTTCATCACTCATTTGTTTCTCCTATATTTTCATCATTGTTTGATACTTGAGCCATTGGGTCTTGGATAATACCAGTTTTAATTTCTGTTTTAATTTGTTTATCCATAGTTTCAATTTCTCTATCATTTTGTTTTAATACATTTTTTCTAATATATTCTACTGAGAAAAACTTACCTACGTAATCTCTCATCTCATTTGCTAAGGCTAATCTTTCTCTTAACAATTCAGTCTGTTTCAATTCTGCGAAATGACCATCTTGTAGAAAATCATATTGTAATGTATCTCTAATTGTATACCAATCTGTTTCAGCGATAATACCTTTTAAGACTAATTGTGTTCTTAAAATATCATTGAACAGTTCAGTAAATTTCTTTCTTAATCTTTGTACAAACTTCGTAAATTTCAATTCATCTCTTGTAATTTCTGAAGCTCTACCTAGATTAAAACCCGAAGATGATTCTAAACGACTTACAGGAACATTTAGAGAACGATATAATTTCGCTCTAAAATATTCTACGTCAGTTATCTCACCTAAGTTTTGACCACCCGGTAATGTAGTAATATCTGTACCACGACCACCTTCTCTACTTGGTAACCAGAAGTCTTCCAACATTGACATATAGTTTCTATCATCTCTGATCTCACCTGTGTTTGCGTCATAAACTAACTTGTTTCTATAACGAGCCATAACATCTCTTAAATATTGTTCAGCTTTTACTTTCGGTAAGTTACCTACATCAATCTTAAATATTCTTCTTTCAGGTGCTCTAGCTATACGATAGATAACCACAGCATCTTCAATCATTCTTAATTGATTAACTGGTTTGATCGCCTTATGTAAATAAGACAACACCATGTTTTTGTTTTGGTCAATTAATCCTGATGGACAGAAAGCTATTGTATCAGGTGCAATCTTCATACCACTTTGACCGGTAGTACCAGATAGACCTCTTTCATTAAATAAAAAATATTCAACAAATTCATCTACAACAGCAAGACTATTCAACGCTGATGGACTAGGTACATCAGGTCTTTTCTTTCTTACTTCTCTAATCTTTTTGATTTTACGTGGATCAAGGTATTTTAATTCGGTGATACCTTTTTTAGGACTTTCTCTATCAATAACTTTTTGATAGAAAATTCTTCCGTCAACGTACCATCTTCTAAAAATATCATGTCCCTTTGTATTGAAGTTTAATAATCTTAAAACTTCTTGGAACTCGTCTTCTATTTTTCTTCTTATATCTTTTCCATAAGGTAAATCTATTAGATTAACTCTTACAGCATCTTTCAACTCATTAGCCACGATAGCTTCATTAACAATATCTTCTATTGCCATGTCACACTCGGGGTGTATTGCGATTTCTCTATATCTACGAATTAAGTCCTGCTCTGTTTTAGCAGTACCTTCCATATCCAAGTACGAACCAAAGTGACCACCAGCGGAAACAGTTTGTGTACCGTCATCTGCTTGTGCAGTCGCAAAACTTTGTTTTGGATCAGCTTGTTTCTTTAATCGTGTTATCGAGAAGCCAAATAATTCAGCCATAATATTCTCCTGTTATACTACTACTTATACAAGTTTTGAAAGGGGGTTTTTACGCCCCCCTTAAAACTATTAAGTAGTTGTATTAGTTTCAAAGTATTGGTACTCAAACGTAACTTCAAATTGTTCAATCGCAGTTTGTTCGTCATAGTCTAAACTGATTGCTCCTATTGAAGTTGGGAAAGCACCTCTCAATGTGTATGATTTAATCGTATTACCGTTTCTGTCAAGATGGTCTAAAAACGCATCCACTTGGTAGTCAACAGGATTTGTTAATCCTTCATTATCAGTCATATTATTGATACCATTCTGCCATCTTTCGAAAGCATTTCTTAACTTAAAGTTAGTATCATTGTATGCTGTAACCGACCAACTAGGGATAGTTCTGTCTCCAGCTATTTTAACAGCTCTTCCTCTAAAGGGAACAGGAATAGTTCCTACTTCCATAGATGGAATTGATGTTGCCCGACATAAAAACGCCAGTTCTTCTATTTCTCCACCAACTTGTGCGTAACCAGGGAAAGGCATTGTTACCTTAAACTGATTGGCTCTAGCGCCACCGCCAGCAAGTTTAGCTTTGAAGTCATTTATATTTGCCATGATTTTATTTCTCCTTCTCTACTATTAACCTGCGACTTCATCAAATGAAACGCCAGTTCTTGTTGCGATAAATGATAGTGTTATAAAGTTGATTGATCTTGTTGGTTTAACAAAGATTTCAGCTATAAACTCATTTCTATCAATGACCTCGCCTGTGTTGTTAGTTTCATCACATACTACTAAAAAGTCTGTGATACCTCTTCTGCCTTGAACTTCACGTAAGAATGGTTCGACAATATTTCTAAAGTTCGCTCTTGTGAATTCATCATTGAACTCAAACAATTGGAATTTAGAAGCAGTTGCGATAGCCTTTTCTAAAACAATGAAAAGTCTTCTTACATTGATTCTATCAAACGCAGATGGTGATGATAATCCAGTTTTGTCACCAAATAAGACTGTACCTTGTCCTGGGAAAGAAGCAACGGGGTTGACTCTCTTAGGATAAAGTTCATCTCTTTGTGATTTAGTTGGATTGTATGCTAGTTTAACAGCACCTCTGATAATACCTCTGTTGAAACCAGCAGGTGAGTACCAAGAGTCTGCAACTAAATCAGTTCTAGCAGCTAGACCAGCTGTATCACCGTTTAGTGGAACATATCTATATACATCATTGTATCTGTCGTATGCATATTTGTAACCACTATCGAATAGAACATAACTTGATGATCTAATCAAATCAAAGAAACCGATAACGTTAGTTGTCTGAGTATTTGAGTTTGTGATATTAACTACATCTGATCTTTGTGGAGAAGCAAACACGATTGCATCTTTTCTATTTTCTGCAATAGTAATAAGATTATCAACGTGAGTTGTACTTCCACTTGGACCTGCAATAATTAAACCAACATCAACTGTTTCAGCATCAGCAAACTTTGTATATGCTGTCTGTAGTTCACCATCAGTTACAGTAGATCCTGCAGTACCACCCGTAAGTGATTCTAGCACTGGATCAGTTACAGCAGTGAAAGTAATTCCTGTTGCTGCACTTCCCCAATTGGTTCCACCTGTGTTGTGGTCCATCCAGTAGATGTAGTTAGATTTATTTTTGATTACTGTTGGGTAGTAATTGGTATCTCCTTGAGGTGTCTTAGCGTCAGACGCTTTAGACATTTTAGAAAATACTTCAAGTACTTCTCCTGGAGTTCCTGAAATAGCACCGTCTTCGTCAACGACTACAACGTGTATTTCATCACCAGAACCTGATCTCTCAGATGTCCATGGTGAAGTTCCTGGAGCGCCATCAACAGCGTCATAATATCTCCATTTTCTTTTTATATGTGCGTTGTCAGTAATAACTCTTTTTAATCCACCCGATCCTCTTGGGTGTTGAACGATTGTTAAAGCGTTAGTATTAATTGCTGTTACTCTGTATTGTTCGCCATCATCAAAATCTGATGTAGAAGCTGTAGTAGAAAATGAAACAATGTCTCCGACATTGAATGCACCGCCTAAATCAGTTTCAATAGTTGTGTCTCCTACTGCTACTGAAGTATCGTCAACTAATGTTGCTGATATTTCTTCAAAAGCTTGACCTGATGGACAAGTTGAAACTAATAAACTATTTCCCCATGTTCCAGCTGATCTTGCTGCGAATGTTCCTATAGAACCTTGTCCTGTAGAATAATTGTTTTCATAAGCGTCATCATTACTTACTAGAAGTCCTGTTCCACTTGATGTTGCGTTTAATAATGATGTATTGGTTGCCCGTACTACTCTTAATGCGTTAGAGTATTGTAAGAAGTTAGCTGCGCTGAAAAAGTACTCAAAATTTGTTGAGTCGGGTTTTCCAAACGTATCTACTAATTCTTGTTCACTAGAAATTGATACGATTTCGTCAACTGGACCTTTTGCGAATTGTCCCGCAAATGCTCCGATTGATGTAGAGACCGCAGGAATTACTCTGCTTATATCTTTTTCTTGTACGAGAACACCTGGTGATACTTGAAATGCCATAGGGTATTTCTCCTGTTTAATTAGTTATTATATTTTTTAATTTCATCAAAAATCGTAAGTTTTCTTACGCCCATATTCAAACTTTATCAGTTGTAGATATTTATAATAACAAAAAAGTGTAGTTTATTGACCCTTTCTTACGACAGGATACCATCGTGTTCCATACTCGTCAATCGTATCTTCATTTTCGGGTGTATTGATACCATCATCTACAAACCCAAAAGGTGCCATATCTTGTTCTATTAATTTTTGATTCTCTACATACATTTGATTACGTATATTTGAATCCGACAATTCTTTGAAATAGGGTTGATTAGAGAGCCAGCCAAATATAACTAAACACATAACCAAGTCATCATTTTGTCCTTCTTCAGCCTGCCAAGATGACCCTTTACGGGAAAAAGTTGACATTTCTTCAATAACATTGAAGTCATTGATTACAAGTTTATCACCCTCCACAAGCGTCTTAAAATTCGCACAACCAATCTTTTTTATCTGTTTTGTCATACGTATACCTAATGATGTACCACGACCTGAGAACATTGCGCCAAGTATTTGTCCAGCTCGACCCTTTTGTGTCGTCATCAATACGTTAGGATATTCTAACTCATAGTGTAATGCATCTGAAATTTGTTGACCTAAGTCATTGACTTCAACAAGGATATGAGCCTCATTGTATCCTTTACAAGCTTGTTCTACAATGTTTGGAAATACATAGGGTTTAATTTCATTATTCTTATACGTACACACAACTCTATAAGGTACTTGTTGAACATCTATAATTGTAAACGCTGAATAATCTCTACCAGTCCCTCGTGCCACGTCAACTGTACATACATAGAGTCCATCCTTCTTAGGTTTTTCAAACATATTTAATCCACCTTTAGATTGTAATGGTGTCATGTATGGTGTAGCTTTAATCTTTGGTCCTGATATTAAAGTATCAACTGAACCTAAAAAGTCACATTCAAATTCTTGTTGGAATTGCTCTTGACTAGTGTTTCTTATTGTTTCTTCTTTCCACTTTTGATCTCGACCAGGAACTTCTGACCAATGTACTTCAATAGGTATATAATCATTTCGTTTATTTTCTGCGTCTGTCCATAGTTTGTAAAACTGATTCATACCCATAGGTGTAGATACAATAATCATTTTTGTTTTATTACCAGATGAAATTGTAGGATAAACTGAACTAAAGAATTGCTGAGCGATATTCGCTGGTACGAATGCAAACTCATCAAGGAATATAATATTATATGAACCTCCCCGAATGGCACTTGAAGATGTGGCAGCGGCGACAATGGTTGATTTGTTTTCTAATTCAATATTACCTTTGTTCCAATTGATTACACCTTGTTGCATCCATTTAGGTAAATTTTCATAAGCAAGTTGTAGTCTTCCTAAGATATCTCTTGCAGTAGATGATTTGTTAGCAAGTAGTGCGATATTAGAATTAGGATTAAACAAAGCATAATGTAATAGATAAGAAATTGTAGTAGTTGATTTACCAGACTGTCTGGGTAGTTTACAAATTGTAAATCTATTATTGTGGATTGTTCTTACAATTTTTTTTTGAAATTCATACATCGCAAAAGGAATTAAACCTTTATCAAGCGATACAATTTGAACATAGTTTACCATAAAGTAAATAGGATCATCAGCACATTTTTGATATTCTACTATTTGCTCTTGTGTAAACTCAACAGGAGTGTTTATCTTTTTAAGATTTGGATTACCAAGATAGGCATCATTATTACTCATTTTTAGGTGTGATGTCTTTAGTTTCAGTATTTATATTTTTCTTTAACATCTTTTGTAGTTCAGCAGTAGACCCCACAAACAAAGCATTCTTAATAGTGTTATTTGCTGTTTTGGGTAAATCTTTTAATGCTTTAAGTTTTTTTTGTAAGTCTTGTAGTTTATCTACAGTATCGCCAACTTGTCCAATTAATTGACCAGCAACTTCATATGCTCTTGGGTGTTGACCTTCTCTAGCAATATCAAGGATTCCTTCAATTGCTTCTTGGCCTCTTTCAATTAGATTATAATAATTTTCTCTGCTGAAATTATAGTCGTTATCTATATCAGCTTTATTATCATCTTCTTTACGAAGTGCTACTGGTTTTAATTCTTGTTTAATAATTTCTTTTTTAGGTTCTTCTGGAGTATCTATTCCTAAAATTTCATTTACTTTATCTTCTAATTTAGTCATAATATATTATGTTTATTTATTTATTCATCTGAATCCGTAGATGGGTTGTATTTTTTACCATCTTCAAACTTTGTTATTGTTGTAGTAAATCCAAAATCATCATCAGCGTCTGCCGTAGTAGGGTTTGGAATTACTACAATTCTTTCTTCTCTCGCTTTGTTTGTTGTATCAGTATCTGTATATATATCAGATTGTACAGTTTTAACAACTTTTTGAGTTGATGCTGGTCCAAATAGATAAGTTTTTGCTGTGAAATTTAGAGTATAAACAACAGCTCTTCTAGTTGTAAAATCACCATTATAGCTATCTTCATAATTTACATCATTTAAAATGATTGGAACATCTCTCTTAATATCTAATTCAGGTATAGCATTAACAGTTACCGTATAGTCTGGTTGAAAGAATGGTAAAATTTGTTCTATGATTTGTAATCCACTTTCAGCCGTAGCAGTAAATACATTCAAAGTATAGCTCAGATTGTAAGGAACTGGAGTGTAATTAAAGTTTAATATTTTTCCATCTTTACCTGTCTTAACAGTTTTATACTTCTGCATTCTTGTAAGTTTACGACTTGAATCGTAACTGATACCTGTGATTTCAAAACTCATACGAGGTAATGTAATCGCAAATTCTCTTTTATTTAAATCGGGTTGTTGATCTAATCTTACTAAAAACTTTTCTTTTGGTGCATACGCTAACGGAACTTTAATAGCTTGAGTAACAGTACCAGCAGAGTCTTTTCTTTTAATTTGTATGTTATTGAAGAGCTGACCAAATGCAATGGTCATTCTTCTCATACTTTCGTTATAAAAATATTGTCCAAACATCTAAATATCTATATCTCCAAAAGGGTTACGTTCTGTAAAATCTAATATATCATCAGCTGTAGAAGCGGTATCAAAGCCAGCTTGACTATCTAAATCTAAATTATCAGCATATGTTGATTGTGTTTGTATGCTATAGTCTTCATTAATAAAGTAGTTAACTTCTCCTGAAGCACTATCATTTTCTAATATAACTGCTCCAGTTGCGCCTGTGTTTTCACTTATAGTTACAGTAGGACTTAATCCAAGATAACTTGAACCATCTACAGTAATGTTTATTTTTGTTAATACACCAGAAGTTAAAACACCAGCAGCCGCCGCTGTTACTGCGACACCTGTTCCACTAACTGCAACACTTGTTATAGAAGAAATATCCGTAATTGTAGGAGTAGTTATTGCTGTAATTCTACCATTGGTTAATGACACAGCTGCAGAACTATTTGTTTTAGTTGTAGTATCTGTTGCTACATAAATTAATGTAACAGTTGGTACTAAACTATAACCACGACCTGGGTTACTAATAGTAAATGAGGATAATGTACTACCAGATAAGTTTGCTGATACTACACCATTTATTGTAGCAGATGGTGCTGAAATTGTAATTGTAGGAGCTGTTGTGTATCCTTCTCCACCAGAAATAATTGGAATAGAAGTAACTTGGTCACCGGTAACTACCGGAGAACCTAACACGGCACTAAACGTACCTGATTCCAATGATGTTTGGTATAGTGTTTGATTTAATGAATATTTATCTTCAGCACCGTCAATCGCAGCAATACCTGTATCTAATTTTTCACTAGAGTATTCCCAACGTGTGCATCTTAATTTGTAAACAGGTAAGTTACCTAATTGAAAGAATGGCTCTTGATCTTGTATGAATTGTATCTCAAAAAAACTTTCCATCAGAGGCATATAAATAATATCACCTTCGTTAGGTCTTCCTTCAACTATCATTGTATGAGCACTATCAACTTGATTTTGCCATCTTCTTTTAGATATTATGAAAGTTGTATCTTCTCTTATCTCTAAACCAAATTTATTAATAATCTCTTGTTCGCCAGCGAAACCTTCTGTGGTTTCCATATACATTTCTAGTAAATAGGAATCATCAAATTTAGCAAGAGTGTCCTCTCCTAAAATTAAATCTCGATTAACTAGTGTTCGTGGTAAATAATAACAGTCTTGTCCGTAAATTTTTAAACCTTCAATGATTAAATCTTCGTAAAGTCTTTTCTCATTGCTGTTTCCAATACCTGTTCCACCTTGAAAATAATGATTTGTTGCCATGACATTATCCGATCATAAGAGGTTGTGACATTTCAAATGATTTTCTTATTTCATCTTCTATTTTTTCAATGTCAGTTAATGCTTCTGAAAAAATTTGTTGACCATTTAATGTAACGCCACCTAACATAGCAACTCCATTAAATTTAGATAAGTTTGAACCCCATTGTTTTTTAAACAAAGCAGTTACATATCTTTTTAAAATCATGTCATTATAAACGTCTGTGTAAACATTTGGATCTAATTTTCTATAACACTCTATAACTAAAAACTCACCAACGAGTAAATCTTCTTTCCAATCTTGGTCAATATATAATCTGTTATCGTTTTGATTAAATCTTATAGGTTTTTCTCCTACTAGAATATGATCTAAAAAATCTAAATGCCTCATTACAACATCATAGTTAACAACTGATGTTGAAGAAAAATCGTATAGATCGTTTAATCTCATTTGATATCTAACATCAAATAAGTTCATACTACCTTTTGAGGAGTATGGGAATATGTTAATAACGGAGATAACACTTTCAGGAACTACTATAAAACCATTACCTTCTTGCCAAGCAGATGTAACTGAATTTTTAGTTACTGATTCACTAGTGTTGGCTGTTATTCTATCGTAATCTGTTTGTGTATATTGATACTTTAAGTATGTTCTTCTAATACCATCATAATGATATTGTTGATAAAATTGTAATGCTTCGTCAATTCTATCTTCTAATTGGTCATCTTCTGCGTTAATCTCTATCACAGGTTTCCCAAGTGCCCTTAAAGCGTATTGTTTTAACTGTTCTCTGCTTGCTGGTTCTGCCATAAATTTCCTTAATTGGGATATATCATCTATATTTATACAGGATAAAGCTTCTCTTTGGACTTGACTTTTATATCAATTTGTGTTATATTACTATATATTATAAACTAAAAAAAACTTAATAAAGGAAAATTAAATGAAGAAATATATAATTACATTTGTGATGATATTATTTACTAATACATCATTTGCTGGTAGCACAACCATAGTTAACGCAGGAAGTGATTCAGGTGGATTCCACCAAGTGTTAACAATGGTAAGTAAAAAATTAGATGGTAATACTAATTTTATACAAGCTAACAATCCAATTGTAGCAGGTTCACACTTTACCAAAAATAATGTTTTAACTATGTGGTCAACAGAATGGCCTGGAGACAAATCTCTTCCATCTGTAGTTATGGATAAAAATACAATTGTTGCTGTTCAAGCATACGAAACTATACTTTGTAGTCGTACTTACAATTCTCTATCTGGTATGAGTGGTAAAAATATCAAAATTGCAACATGGGGAAAATCTCCAGCAGTTACAAAATTTCTTAATGATTTAGGAAAAAGTAACAATGTAAATTTTGAGATCGTACCTTATGATGGTAGTGGTGCTACGACTAGAGGTTATCTAGGTAAAGACGCAGACACTATCTTTACAATTCAAACTAAACAAACTAAAGTAGAAGCTGACGGAAACTGTTTTGCATTCAGTTCTAAAGGTGATTTACAGTTTGCATTTGTTGATGTTATTTTAGCTGTTAATCCTAAAAATGGAGCACTAGAAGAATTCAGAAAAGCAGTATCTGAATTATCAATGACAGAAGCGTGGCAGACTGCCTTCGCTGGTTCAGCAACTTATGTAATAAATAACGATAACGCAACTTCACTTGTAAATAAAGTTGAAGCTGCTGTTACTTTAAATAGTAACTAAACGTATTCAATACAATTTTGAAGTTCGGTGTTGACGAGATTGAATGTTTTTTCCATT
>Ga0114997_10004366_pt1 | contig 10956 bp, 9 predicted proteins | sample ArcticOcean_MG_C_2_FD_87045 | JGI IMG/M metagenome (GOLD analysis project Ga0114997, IMG submission 87045) | Marine microbial communities from western Arctic Ocean - ArcticOcean_MG_CB4_136 | ecosystem: Environmental > Aquatic > Marine > Oceanic | place: Arctic Ocean: Canada Basin | collected... | reverse complement strand
GCACTCTTACTACCTACACACGGGCACGATGTCGTTATGAACACGCGCACGATGTATGGGCGCTTCTTTCTCTTTGCGTTTCTTTCTCTTGATACTTTTATGACTAAGATATCAGCGACCTCTCGACAGAATCAAGGGTGCTCTTGTAGTAGCCTCTCGGCAGAGCCGAAGGTTTTCTTGACGTTCGAGCGATATAGAATTCGTAGTACTTCGCCACTCTGTTCTTCCTGAACGGTTTGGCACAGACTAACAAACACTCAAAACGGTTTTTTGCAGTCGCGCGTTAATATTGCGCTCTTCCAGCGATAGAGATATCAACGCGCTCGCAACTCTTACTTTCTCTCATCTCTTCAAAATCTCTTCTTTATGACTACACTCTCAAAATCGAAACTCTTTCGTACAGTAAACTCGAATCAGATGGTATCGTTCGACGACGCCTCGTTCTTCTTTTTTTTGTTCAACTGGGTATTTTTACTAAACCCGGCTCGGATCAGACTTGGCTCGCTCCGCTGTTGTCACGGAATAATAAAAAACGTATTCCGCGATACAAAGAGGTACTGTTTCTTTTACATCAATTCAAGTTGATGATTGTACAACAAAGAAACAGTATCAGCGCAATTTCCTCCGCGTCTCACTCAATCTTTCATTCTCGTTTACTTTCCTATTTCCTTCCTTCCTAAGAATACAATCCTCTCTCTAATTTTCCTTCTCTCCTCTTCCTCCTCCTCTTCTTCCTTCTTCTATATCTTTTATACAAACAATTTTCTAAATAACACTTTCTATAAACACGGATGATGGTGATGAATGTTGCAAAATTGTTATCGACAATACTTTGACGGATCGATGTTCTGCGGGATTTGTTGAATCTCCGTCCCTAACTCTTGCTCAATTCTGAACAAGTTGAAGCGATCTTCGTATGTCACCAGGTTCACGGCGATACCCAAGTGACCGAATCGCCCGGATCTACCGACTCTGTGCAAATACGTCTCGCCAGATTTCGGAAAATCAAAGTTGATGACGACGTTCACGGATTGAATGTCGATACCTCGCGTGAACAAATCCGAGGAGACCAAGTTTCTGCACGATCCAGCTCTGAAATCGTGGAAGACTTTGTTCCGGTCGCCTTGTTGCATTTTCGCGTGGATGTAAAAGCACGAATAGCCAAGCTCGGTAATTTTCCTCGCGAGCAGTTCAACTCTGTTCACAGAGTTGCAAAAGATCATCGACTGATTGATTTGTAACTTCGAAAACAACGTGTTCAAGCAGTGCACTTTCTGTCTCTCTTCCACAAAGGCGTAGTATTGCGTGATACCTTTCAAGGTCAACTCTTCCATCAAGTTAATGACGTAAGGCTTTCTGAGATACTTGTCTTTGAACGATTTGACTGTAACCGGAAACGTCGCCGAGTACAACAAAATTTGTCGGTTCTTCGCGCAGAAATCAATAACTTGCGCGATGACTGGTTCAAACTCCGGCGCCAACAACTTATCGGCTTCATCCATGGCCAACATCGTGACGTTGGATAACTTCGCGACGCCTTTCCCGGCCAAATCGACCAAACGACCCGGCGTCGCAACGACGACGTGCACCGTTTGGTGCAAACGCATAATGTCGTCCTTCAAAGAGGTACCACCCGTCGTTACCATGACTTGCGTCCCCAAGTGCTTCCCGAGTTCTTTGCACACCTGCGCGGTTTGCAACGCCAATTCTCTCGTAGGGACCAAAATAACCGCTTGGATGATATTCTTCGTAGCGTCCGTCTTTTCCAAAATTGGAATCGTAAACGCCGCGGTTTTACCCGTCCCGTTCTTCGCTCTCGCTAAAATATCTCTCCCAGTTAACGCGATCGGAATCGACTCTTCTTGAATCGGCGAAGGTCTTTCGAATCCTTTCTCGAAAATGCCCATCAAAAGTTCTCTCTTCAAGAAATAATCCTCGAATTCGTTTCCTTTTGTCGCGGTCACATCTTCGGTTTGGTATCGCTCGTCGCGCGCTGGAGCTTTGATCTGGTCTTTCCAGTTATCTGGCGCTTGCGTTGGGACCAAGTTTGGACTGTTGTTCGAAGATGAAAAGAGTTCTTCGGTTAGTTTTTTGTGTAATTGTCAAACGTCTCGAAGAGGAAGAGACGCGATGATATTAAGCGGAAGAAAGAGAGAGAATTATAGTAACGAGAATCCGAAAACGCAAAACGCAAACCTCTCGCGACCGAGAAAACGTCTCTAAAACGAAAGAAACACGCGAACGCAAAATATATGCACTCACTCGTACGCGTTGTGCGCCGGGTACGACGCTTGCTGAGGCGGTTGTTGGCCACCAAAGTTCATTGTTGTTTTCTCTTAATTTTTTTGTGCGTTCCAAGATGATTTGATGGTTTTCTTGTTTCGCGCGAATTGACTTTGTCTCCTATAAACTCCAAAAGCGGTGTCAAAAGCTCTCTCTCTCTCTTTGCACTTAAAGAAATCGAGAAGTAACGATCTCTTTGCGCGTGAATTTGGTGCAAGAACGCGTGAAATGTGTTCGCGTCTTCTTTCGCAAAGGTTGTGTTGTTCTTGTTGTTGTTAATGTTGTGCGGCAATTATATCTAAACGATCGAGAGAGAGAGAGAGAGAGAAAATCCGAGGAAAAATCTCTTCTTTCTGCGAAAGTGGCAGCCAGGTAAAAAAAGAAGTTTCTCCTCATTTTTAAGAATAACGAACTCCTCCTGGTGTTGTAGAGTTGTTGTTTTAGAGTAGTAGATGTGAACAGAGGAAAAATGGAGGAGGGAAAAGCAAAGAAGAAACGAGAACGAACGACTCACGCGACGGGAGAAGAAGAAGAAGAAGAAGAAGAAGAAGAAGAAGGAGAAATTTTCCAACGAGACGCGATGAAGAAGACGAAGAAGAAAATGAGGAAAAGCGATGATGATGATGATGATGATGACGCTGCTAATGCTGCTACTTATTCCGATATATACGGCCCGAACGCCTCCGCAACGTTTCACTTCTTGGAGGAACACCGTCACCGGGTCCATCTGCAAAAACTCTCCGATATTCTCGCGTCAGTCGCGTGTCAATCGAGCGGGATAAATTGCGACTACGGGAGATTTACGAACAAACCACTGGTGAAGAAAATAGCCGTCGTGCTCGCGCCCGGGTTGGAACATAAGATGTACGTGGACACGTTCGGCGCGTTACACTGCAAAAATATGAAGAGGATATTCAGGAATAGAATTGAGGGAGGTAAAGGAGGGAGTCAGTGTGTGGCGACGAAGAGTATGAATCCTACGGCGAAAGGCGCGACGCACGCGCGTTCGATTTTGTACAACGGCGGATGGGCGTCTGGAGCGGAGACGAAGAAGAAGAGGGAGGCGAAGTATAAGAACGACGAGGCCGCGCAGGCTTATAGGTTGGCAAAAGAGCAAGCGAAAGCAGCAGTCAAAGAAGAAGGAGAAGGAGAAGCAGAAGCAGGTGATGATGATAACAATGGTGCTTTGAAGAAGATGGCAAAAAATGGAGGAAAGAACAACAAAACGAGTACGACGACGAATAACGAACGAGTAACGACGGAGACGAAATTGTTGCAATTTTTACGAGACGCGCCGAGGAAGCTCTCGGTAAAAAGTGCAACATTGACGGCGGAAGATATGGCGGATATGAGATACCCGTTACCGACGTTGATAAAGAAGAAAGAAAAAGCAGAAGTGAAAGAAGTGCTGAAACTTCCAGAGGGAGGATTCGTGTGCACGCAACCTGCCGGCATGGGCGTCGCCAACGCCGAGTACCCGGAGATTGTCGCCATGGATTGTGAAATGGTCACTATTGAAACCGGTTTAGCTTTGGCGCGATGCTCCGTCGTCGACGATTGTGGCACAGTCATCTACGACAAACTCGTCTTACCGCCGACGCCAATCGTGAATTACAACACTGAATTTTCCGGCATCACGAAAGAGCAAATGCGAAACGTGACGACGACGTTAGAGGACGTGCAAAAAGAGTTGTTAGAGCTCATCCCGAGCGAATGTGTTATTGCGGGACACTCTTTAGAAAACGATTTAATGATGCTTAAAATGTGTCATCCGAACGTGGTGGATACGGTGCAAATGTACCCGCACAAACGAGGCGCGCCGTTTCGTAACGCTCTCCGATTTCTCACCGAAAGATATCTGAGGCGAAAGATCCAGCACGAAGGCACGCACGACTCCGTAACCGATGCCCGAGCGACGCTCGAGTTGGTTTACTTGAAACTCATTCGAGGCGAAACGTTCGGCAACGACATCAGCGAGAATTTCGAAGACAGCGAATCTTTATTCGATCACATCGCCAAGGAAAATAAAACGCGAGGAGGAGGCTTGGAGAATGAATGCGAGGTGCTCGTTTTTGAAACGAGTACGAATAGTAACAAAAATGCCGAGACGATTGGAGTTTCTGGAGCAACAGAAACGTACAAGTGCGTTTCTGATGATGACGTGACGATGAAAATGCAAATGTCCATGCGCGAGGCGCCCGAGGACATGTCTTTACTCTGTTTCGGCTATTTGAGAGAATTGGAGGATGTTTTAGAGAAGCACGCTTTGAAGGAGAAGAAGAAGAAAAATAAAAAAGCCATCTGGAATAGGAACGGCGAAGTTGGTAGTCTTAAAAGAGGAGACGACGACGATGACGAAAATTCTACCGCGAGAAAAGAACACTTTATCGAACGCATCGAGGCCACGCAAAATCTCGATTCGCGCGTCGCTAAAATTTGGGATGAACTTCCGGCAAACTCTTTACTTCTCGTCGCCACTGCCGTCGGCGACTCCGCCACGTTGCGGTACAAACAGGAAGAAAAATGGTCGAGAAACCGTAAGTTCTCCGAGACCGAGGAAGTAGAGAGGAAAGAACAAGGTTTACAAAACTGGACGGACGAGGAACAAGAGGCGCTGAATAAGAGATGGGACGCCACGCAGTTTGGCGTCGCGTTGTGCGCCATTAAACCGGTACCGGAAGAGGGAGAGGAGAAACGACCACTCGTCGCCGCCGCGGCTTGGACGAACTCACAGAAAGAGAGATTATGAATAGAACGCACTATTTACTACTAGCTAATAATACAGATGTACAACACAACCTAGACTAGAACCTATATTCTACCGCTCCGAGATATCATCGCCTTCGAGCTTATCACAAGTATCCAATACCTACGCATCGTAAACACTTGCTCATCTTCGTCCCCGAACACGTCGGGCACAAGCACACCCGCTCCATCTCCGCCTCTCGTATCGCTTGCCACTCCATAGCGCCTCTCCCTCTGCACGTCCCGCACGATCTAAACCTTCACCCGTCGCACAAGTTGCACTCTCTCCCGGTGCGTTTTTTGTTCGATTTGACGAGTTGTTTCCCGACGACGTTGAACGCGGCGGAGCTGCCGACGAGGAGAAACGTCGCGGAAGCGATGGTGCCAAAAAACGACAGGAGGACTTGCTTGGCCGCTTTTTGAGAGACGCCGACGTCCGCGTAGTTCGTGTTCGGGGTCACCATTGTATTGTTTACGACAGAAACAACAACACCAATGGAGAATTAGTTTGGGGAAACTTCGTTAAAACTGCGACACAAAAGCGCGCTTATCGAGAGAAATATCAGAAACATATCACACAGACATGAGACGAGAAGAACAACAACAAAACTGCTGCTCGCACAACCACGATTGCGACGAATCCTCCTGCGCGACCAGTTCTTTGCACGGGTTCGTAGACCTCTCAAAACTCTCCTCCCAAAACGTCCAACACGAAGCAGATTGCCGAAACGTTTTCCGAGAATGGAACTCGAGATTAGATACGGATCCACTTGGCATCCAAAGCGACGAGAACGATTGCGAACTCATACTCAGAGTAGCATTCACGGAAGACGTGAAACTGACCGGCGTGGTCATCGTCGGAGGCAGAAATGGAACGCACCCGGCGGAAGTGAAACTCTTCGCGAACGATAAGAACAAAATAGATTTGGAAAACGCAAACAGAAAGAAACCGACGCAAAAGTTTGACTGGCAGGAAGATTTTTTAGGCGTTTTAGAGTACGAAACGGATCGGACGAAGTTTAGCTCAATTTCCTCGGTGACGATATTCGTGTCGAAAAATATGGCGAGTTTAAGAGGGGAGGAGATGCGGACGGAGATCTCGTATATAGGGTTACGAGGTGAAGCGAGCGGGAACAGGCGGGATATGATCGTCACGGCGGTGTACGAGACCAACCCGATGGCGGAGGATCATAAAGTCGAAGAAGGCGAGATGCAAAAACCGAGGATGGCGATGTAGAATACCAAATATACACATACAAATATAGCGTTAGATTATATAGTCTAGATTGGTGGTCATTTTTTGTTATCAGAGATCGCTACAGCCCGCCGTGGTCTTATTCGCCACCCCGACGGAGCACAGGGAGACGCCTTTGAATAAATCGTCGACGCCGGTGTTCGATACGCGGAGAACCTCCACGGTGTAGAATAACTCGCTCTCCGCCGGCACTAGAACTCTTAACGGAGACACTACGCTACTCGATCCAAATCCGTCTTCTGCTTTGACCATAATTTCTCTCGTTTCGCCTCTCTTGGCGCCGATTAAGCCTTGTTTCAAGCCTTTTACCTGTCCCGGTTGCACAGCATTTGCTGCTAAATTTATCACGACGGGTTGCGTCTCGCTTTCGCGAACGGAGACGGAATTCTCCGACGTGGACACGATTTCACCACCGTACGTGGTATCAAACACCGTGCCGTCTTTCAATGTGCCGACGTAGTTTACCAGCAGTAATCCGTTGTCGCTGACACCTTTTTCTTCATCAGACGACAAAGACGACGCTTCGGCGTTGGGGGGATTCGTTGTTGTTGTTGTTGCGAGGAAGAGAAAAAGCGCGGCGGAAGAAGATGCGGAGGAGAGAAACTGGCGGCGGTTCTTTTTTGTGTTTTGAACAGTTACTTTGTTTGGTGTTCGCACGACGTGTTGTGCCCGACAACAACAGGCGGCGGCGTGTTGCGCGCGCTGCATTTGGTGACTCGTTGTTACAAATGAAGAAGAGTCTCTTTCTCTGAACAGTTTGTTTCATCGCATCATCGCTTCTCGCGAGATGTATCTCATCTCGGACGTCTCGCGCGAATGTTCTCAAAATTCTTCTCGCGATCTTCTTCGCTCAAGAACGTGGCAGAGGTAAGATCTGGCGGCGGTCGACGTTGCTTTTTCACGCCGCCGCTGCTGCTGCCGCTGGTGGTGGATTTTTGTGGAGGCGGTGACATCTCTCGCTCTTCTTCGCCTCGTTCGTCGTCGTCGTCTTCAAAGGATTCTTCGATATCCTCGTCCTCTTCTTCTACTGCTTCTTCTACTAACGCGTCATATTTTTCCTCTTTCCGTTTCCAGAGCACGCTGTTGCTGTTACCACCAGAACTGGTAGTATTAGTAGCGACGCCTCGTCCTCGATTCTCGCTTTTCTTCATCTTCTTAGTTTTACTCGTAGTCGTTGACACGGGCGGTGGTTGTATTGCTTGACTTTCGAATAAAAGTCGTTTAGCCTCTTCCATGGGAAGTAACGGAGGTGCAATGTCACCAGCGTCGTTGTCGTTTCTGTCGTTCATAATCGTTGAAGGAGGAGGAGGAGGAGGAGGAGATATTCGAGCATCACTTTCATCGTTTATTCGCGCCTCGTCCCTCGTCTCGTTACCGGCGTCATCTCCGCCTACCATTTTCGTCAGCACAAACGCCAACGCGGCAAATCCGGTACCAAACGCGAGCGGCGGTATCAATTTTGCTTTTGCCACAGTCGTCAGCGATGCCACGGCGCTTCGCAAATCCCACACGATGTCCTCGTCCTCGAACGGATTATCGTCGTTCTCTTCGGTTTCTTCCTTTTCAAAATCGTTAAATCTATTGTTCTCTAATCTACTACTAGAACCGCTATTACTCGCGTCGTAAGACGCATTCTTCGTCGATGCGCTCTCTTCTTCTTTCTCTCTCCTTACTTTTCCCGTTTCCTCTTCCAACCGTCTCAAAATCTCCGCCGCTTTCGCCCTTTGCTCGGGTCTGGCGTTCGGCAGCTCCCTCACCGCGCGTTCCAAGATTTCTCTTTCATTCATCGTCGTCGAAGAAGAAGAAGAAGAAGAAGCCGTACCATCCATCGCTCTCTCTTTCTCATCTCCCTCGCTTTTAGAAATCTTCACCTCCGGCGCTCGCTCCAAAACCATCTCATTATTCGCCTCGTCGTCTTCGCGCAACGCGTCTCGTAACAGTTTCTTCACCATCATAATTTGCTCTTTTTTCGGCAACTCCTCGAACGCTTCGATCAAGTGCTCTGCGGTTGCGTCTTGCACACTTCCCTCTGCTTTCGCCGGGTGGACGCCGAGGAGAACATCAATAAGAGGGGCTCTGGTGGTGGTGGTGGAAAGTGGTGGTGGTGGTGGCATCATACCGCCGGAATCGTTCCGGACGACGACCCGTCGTTGTCTTCTCGTTCCCCGTTGTTGTCGTCTTTGGGGAGAAAAGCCGTTGGCAGCGAAAAGGATGATTGCACTTCTCTCCGTTCTGTGTCTCCTTTTCCTCCTCGTCCTCGTCGATGAAGAAAAAGAAGTAGACAAAGAAGAGATGGTGGTGGTGCGGGTGAGCATCGTCGTCATCTTTATCGAGAGAAGAAGACGCGACGACAACGACAACAACAAGCGTCACTGGGGGTGATGTGCGTTGTAGAAGTGGAGAATTTCTGCAGAATTTAGACACGCACTACTGTACTACTACATCAATAAAAGCTTATTAAAAGGATTAAGGATATCTAAGCATACATAACTGACAATGTTTACTAACCACGCTTTGCCTCAAAGGCCTTTGCTGGAGAAAAATAATACGAATAACGCGCTTCTTCATCATCTTCTTTGTCCCCGTCGGAATCGGAATCGAATTGGTGGCAAAGTCGTTACGAGCAGAGCTGAACAAAAGATGGATGAAATCGCTCGATTCATCTCCGAACGAGAAAACTGCGAAATAACCGCGCAAACATCCTGCGGTTCCTCGCAGTGGGCGTCGTTCCGGAGGTACGAAACCGCGTGTGGGGAGAAAAAATTCTTCGTGAAACTCTCGAGAAAAGATGATTCGATGTTTCGAGGCGAAAAAGCAGGCTTGGAGGCGTTGCGCGGAGCGGGAAGTCCGTTAATGGTCATACCGAAAGTGTTCTACGCGGGCAGTGTTCCGGGCGGATTTCGCGACGGGAACTCGATGATTATCATGGAACATCTCAACTTTGGCGCGAGAGGCGATCAAGGCGAATTTGGTACGGCTTTAGCGAAGATGCACGCAGCGAAAATCGACGGCGCGGAGGAGTTTGGTTTCGAAGTGAACAATACGATTGGCGAAACGCCGCAAAAGAACGTGCCGATGACGAAGGATTGGGAAACGTTTTGGGTGGAGAGTCGATTGTTGCCGCAGTTGAAAATGAGTCGGGATAACGAGTTGCAACGGTTAGGAGACGAAGTCATCGAGAAGAGAGTTCCGGAGATGTTTAAAGGGTTGAATATTAAACCGAGTATTTTGCACGGCGATTTGTGGAGCGGAAACATAGGTACGGTGGACGGGAAGCCGAGTATTTTTGACCCGGCGGTGTATTACGGGCATCACGAGGCTGATTTTGGCATGTCCTGGTGCGCTGGTTTTAGCCCTGCGTTTTTCGAAGCGTATTGGTCGGTGATTGAAAAAGACGAAGGCGGGTTCGAAGAGAGAAAAATTATGTACCAGTTGTATCACATCTTGAATCATTACAACATGTTCGGCGGTGGATACCGCTCGCAAGCGATGGGGATGTTGAAACAGTTGTTGTGATGTTGCAACATTCGTTGTTGTGATGAGAAAGACATACAGTAGAAATAGTCAAAGTAGTATAAAGTCAAAAACCGTACGTACCAGTAGTAGGCGATGGACGTTTATATTTTAGTTTAGCGCGTGCAATATGAGTAAGATGGTTGTTTTCATTACATCTTAAAAAATCAATAGATAATATATATATAATAGTCGCTCTCTCTTTCTCTCTCTCTCTCTTCCTCTCTTCTATCATACATAATTTATCACTAACGACTCTCTTGCTTGCTCGACTTTTTATCTTCTTTATCGCCGTTTCCAGTGATTTGCATGAATCGTTTCTTCCACGCGCCGACTTGTTCTTCAAACACCAAATTTCTCTTCTTCTCCGCGTTTAACTGATCTTTCAACGCGATTCTCACGTTCGCGCTCAACCTCGCCTCTTCTCTCAGCGCTTTCACTTGCATCTTCGACGTTTTCAATTCCGTTCTCAAAACCTTGATCTCCCCCGTTTGCCTCTTCACCGTTTCGTCTTGCTTCCTCACTCGTTCGACTAAGCGTTCGTCTTTGCTTTGCTTCACGCCTTCGGCGCTGAACACCGCGGTTTCGTTCGGGTTCCCGCTCCACGAATCTTTCACGTATAAAATTGGTCCATCCTCTGGGGATAACGACAACACCTGGTTATTCCCAGACTGCCAACTGGACGGCGCGTTCGGATTGGACGCCGGCGCCACGCAGTACTTGTAAATATAAATACCATCCACCGGTAACTCGATCTCTTCGCTCGTCCAAACGTTCCCTTCCGACCAGTTCAATAGTAACGCGTTGGCGACGTCCCACTCGCCCATGGATTCGTGCGAGCCGCAGATTCTCATTACATCGCCAAAATCGACTTCCATTTTGATCTGAAATCGTACCGTGACCACTTGCACGGTGTCGATCATGTTGTCGTCGTCCAACGCGCCGTCTCGTAAGGAGCGAAACGTCGCTTCGGATGATGAGGATCCGTTTATTACTTTCGCGATCGAGACGCCATTATTTTTTTTACCACTACTCTTCTTGTCATCAACGGCGTCTAAAATCTCCGCGTCCACGGATAAATCCTCGTCTTTTTTGCGTCGAGCGTTCAACGCGAACGAGGACAAAGACGACGACTTCGAGGAGGACGATGATGATGATTT
>Ga0114997_10004363_pt1 | contig 10960 bp, 9 predicted proteins | sample ArcticOcean_MG_C_2_FD_87045 | JGI IMG/M metagenome (GOLD analysis project Ga0114997, IMG submission 87045) | Marine microbial communities from western Arctic Ocean - ArcticOcean_MG_CB4_136 | ecosystem: Environmental > Aquatic > Marine > Oceanic | place: Arctic Ocean: Canada Basin | collected... | reverse complement strand
CCAATTATTATCTATAAAAGTACGTCCATCACAATACTTATCCCAATATGAATTCCTTACTTTATCTCCTAATTCTTCGATTTCATAATCTCCAATAAGCATTTTTTGCTTTACTGCTAATTCCCATTCAGTTTCTGATGCTATTTGATATTCAGAAGATGAAAGTAACTTATGAGCAAACTCTTTTTTTACGGGGGTGGAAGAGATTTCAAAATTATATCCTATCTTATTTTGATGTCTTGGCCCAATATCTCCAAATAATATTGTCCTATTATTCGACCCTAGGTATACTTCTCCTGGATTTATCTTAGCCCAAATGATATCCATCGATCAACCCTCTAAATACTAGATTTCGCCTGTTTGGATGGACCATTGAGATGCATAAACATTATTGTTTGAAATCAAATCATTATGATTGCCGCGTTCAACTATTACTCCATCTACTAATGCAATAATTTCATCAGAATTTCTTATTGTTGCTAATCTATGCGCAATGGCAATAGTTATTCTTTTTTTATTCCCATTGGAATTACTAAAGAGCGACTGTTGTATTCTCTTTTCTGTTTCTGCATCTAATGCCGCACTTGCTTCATCTAATATTAGTAAATCTGGGTTATTTAATAGTGCACGTGCTAGGCTAATTCTGGCCCTCTGCCCTCCAGAAAGCATCACTCCTCTATCTCCAACCATTGTATTTATTCCTTGAGAGAGTTGAGATGTGAATTCCCACGCTCCTGCAGTTTTAAGTGCGATTTCTATTTCTTCATCTGTCGATTGTCTGGCATATGCAATATTTTCACGTAAAGATCCAAAGAATAAAAAAGGTTCTTGCGATACAAAACCAATCCTCTTTCTTATTGATTTAATTGAATATTCATTAATATCTATTCCATTTATGAGAATTTTTCCCTGTTGTGGCTCATAAAATCTTTCAATTAATTTTAATATGGTACTTTTGCCTGCTCCTGTGTGCCCCATTACTCCTAGGAAATCGCCTGAAGATACATTGAATGATATTTCATTAAGTACATTATTCCCAGAAGTAGGGTATGAAAATGTCACTCCTTCAAATGAGATAGATTCTATGGGCCCTTGAAGTTCAATTGCTCCTATTTTGTCAAATATTGAAGGTTCTAAATCTATTAATGCAAAAACTCTTTTGGATGCAGCTTCTCCTTTTTGTAATTGATTTATCAACATTCCTAAAATGAACATTGGCATTGTCATTCTAGTTGAAATAAGGAGAAATGTAACAAATTGCCCAACTGTAATTTGGCCTTCAGCCATTACCCAACCTCCGGCTGATACCAATAATCCAAACGATAGTCCTGCAACAATGTAAATTCCCGGTATGAATCTATTTCTCACAAATGCAGCATCTATTGATTGATCACGATAATTTCCACTTTGAATTCCAATTCTTGAACTTTCAAATTTGGTTGCATTATATGCCTGAACTACTGTGATACCTGATAATACATTTTCCAATATTGCTACTATTCCACCAGTACTCTCTCTAGTTTTCCTATATTTTCTTTGTACTCTTGTTGAAAACCACACGACCATTGGTATAATTAAGACCAAAGGAGTAAAAAGAATAAGTGCTAATGTGGGCGACATCCAGAACATTATTGCAAATGCAGCCGTAAAAGTTGTGATTATCCGAATTATGCTAGTACTCGCATCCGAAATAATATCTTCTAGTTGTGCCACATCTGAAGAAAGGACTGACATGAGATTACCTGTTTGCCGAGATTCAAAATAAGATGCCTCCATCGCCATTAATGAATCCGTAGCATCCATTCTGATGTCATGCTGGGCCATATATGCTGTTGACTGCCACAATTGATTACTAAGTCCTTGAAATACTGCAAGAAAAGTAAATGACATCAAAATTAACAAACCAAATCCAAATTCAACGGAATTAATTGGTCCTAAAGTAGGCAAGATTTCAGAAGTAACAACTCTTTCTATGAATCCATCAGTGAATGTTTCATCCCTGTAATAGTCAGCAGCCATTCCTATGGCAATAAATGGTATCAAATCAAAGGCCCTTGCTATCATATTGGAAAAAACTCCTCCCAGCGCCATTTTCCAATATTTCTTGATATAGGGGGCAATTCTCCATATTTTCCTGCCAATGATTTGTTTTTCATCCAATGAATCTGAATTATCTTTACTAAGATTCATAGAATCATCCCCCTGGCTCTCATTACTCTCAGACATACCCTTACGGAAGAGAATAAGCGTTTCAATGTGACAGTATTGAATTGACAAAAATGGTGCGCCCGCTGGGATTTGAACCCAGGACATGAGGTTGGAAACCTCAGGTGATAACCCCTTCACCACAGGCGCTTATCATATCCGAGACTGATATCTTTCAAAACCAATTCGGTCACAATTATTCAAATGTGGGAGGCGTGCCCCTCGACATATGATATTGAGGCAAAGGGCAGGAATCTTCCTAATGATTTTCTTCTTGCCAATTAATGGCCCATTATTAAGAATGATTTTAAAATCTTTAGATGTATCTCTACCAATTGGAGAATTTTATTTTTTTGGAATATGCATACTTATGTTTGTCATAGGGGGATTTATGACATTCACTCCAAAACTAAGATTACGGATATAATTCATTTGGCCATTTTGAATGAATATTTAGCATGAGATCGATAATTTTATTATCGGAATAATCTGATTTCCACAATGTTTGAGAAAGTTCTTGTGTCCTTTTAGGTACAGTTTTAGGGCCAAGAACAGCACCAGGCCTATTTAAATCGTCTAAATAATCAGTCTCCATCCCCCAATATGATTCTGATTCAGGAAGCGTTTCTATTATTTCCTTAATGCAACCTTTGCCTACATTTATTGTCGAACTTATTCCTTGGGTAAAATCTGAACTAATGTCGGCTGGTGCAAAATGTCTAATCGTTCTTTTTTTAGGTAGTTTAGAAATTTTACACATTCTTGATATATCGGAATATGTCTTGGAACCATTATCTTCGACATGTAATTGAATACTAACTTTATTTTCAGCAGCCTTTTGCATAATTTGTAGTAGTAATTCATTTGAAAATTCCCATATCTTATCATTCACAGGATAATGCGGTCTCCCAACTTCTCCTAGGCAAACAGCATTTTTTTCTTTAATATGTTCCAATGCCAAGTCGACGGCTTGAATATGTAACTCTGTAGCCCTATCTATGCCAAGGGGAATAATCTGTTTTTCCCATGCTACTGGATGGGGTCCAAGAATAACATTCACACTAATATCATATTTTTCTCTAATTTCATTTGCCATTTCTAAAGTTTCATTATATGCTACTTGATAATCATTCAACGATTTAGGAAGATTATTAAAATCAGGCTTGTGTACTAAATTAATAGCCGTTCCACCAGCTATGAAAAAATCATCCACCGCCCCCAAAAAAAGATTATTCTTATCTAAATGTATATGTTGATCCATTATCGGGCCAGTCCAAAAACCATTTTCTAACATATCTATCACGCTAATGCGCCTTCATTCTCAAGTTGTTCCGACCAATATGTTGTAGCCAATTTCGCTACTTTTTTTGAAGACTGCCCTAAAACAACTCCTTTACCATTATTGAATAAAATTATTCTGCAATTATGTCTCTTTGCATCTATCCTCAAAGCTCCAATTTCCTCATCTAATATTATATCAGTAAATCGATCTTCTGCTAACTCAAGTAAAACTGATTTACCAAGTGAAAATTGAACTAAAATTTCTCCTCTCTCTAATTTTAAATTATCTTCAGGCATTCCTATGCTTAGTAGAAAATTTTGAACTATCAATTTAGCAACTTCATGCCTAGAAATATTATGTACAATAATTGAGCCATACTTATCAATCACTAAAGTAGATTTAGGACTTTCATTAGATACTATTACGTAATCTCCATTTAGTGATCCATTTCTCAAACTTATTACATCTTCATGTTTTATTGGTATCTGAGGTGTAAATTTGAAAGTTTGAGTTTCTATGTTGAATAACTTATCATTTAATTTAATTTAATCAACTCCTTCCTATCTTCTCTATATTTATACAATTATTAATAGCTTCAGATATCTTTCCGATATGTGCCTGATGGACTGGTACAAGTAGTATAGGATGGAGGGCATTGCTTTCATCAACTCTCCTATCTCTTAAATCAGACAAAGCCCCTCGTATTCTAGAGGCAAATCTATCATCTCGTACCTTAATTAATTCATCTGTCAATCCTCTATTGTCCTCTATCCACCATGATGCGCATGCAGCCGATGCTGCTCCTAAATCGGAATTAATATGTTTTGATTTTCCTATCTTTTTAGATGCAATAATCTTATTTTTCCTATATCTATTTGATTTTGTTAATGTCCCTAAGAGATGGACTAGTTTTACTTGATTATCTGCACAATTAATATACCAATCTTCCCATTTACTATCATCTATGGAGGGAATTATTGGGTATATCGGCTTATTTCCTGTGTTTTCTGCATGATGCAATAATCGTGTAGGTTCCGGATCAGGAATTTTTGGTCCATCTACATCCAAGACTTGAATATCTTTCAATAACATGCCCAATCCTATTCCAGATGCCAATACGGCTTGAACATTAACTCCTGGATTTTGAATTTCTAACTCATCTTCTATTTTTAAAATTGCAATATCTTCAGATGAATAAAGTAATGCTAAACCATCCCAATTTCTTACTCTCATACTACTTGGCATCATAATACATGGTAAATGGGGCCATAATATTATTTTTCCACCCATTGGATCTTTGTAAATAACTTCGTCCCAATGCAGATTTGATAATTCCATGACTGCCCGAGGAGTTATCCCGATTCAAATAAACTCATAAAAAATATGTTTTTGATATATATTCGGTGAAGTATTCAAGGAGTATGCCCTCTCATGTCTGCCTGATAAACATGGAAAAACCTTACTCACTTGAACCCGTTATTTTGATGAATGAGGTATTTCCTGGTCATACTAATGCTCTAAATACCCTTTTTGGAGGCCATCTTATGAGTATAATGGATACAAGTGCAGGAATGGCTGCATCTAAGTTTGCCCACAGGGAGTTCGTAACGGTATCTGTAGATGCATTAAAATTTCGAAAACCGGCATATCAAGGAGATTTGATAAGAACAACTGCAAAAGTAGTTTGGACATCTCCTCGTACTGCAGGATTACATGTAACATCTTGCAGAATGTCCCGTTCCGAATGGGAGGGTGAAGAAATATGTTCAGGTTTCTTTTTCATGGTTGCAATAGATGATTCTATGAATCCAATATCAATACCTCAATTTACTCCTAATACGGAAGAAGAGAAATTATTTTGGAATTTAGCAAAAACTGCCAGAGATGCAATGAAATAATGTTTAATGACCACGTACTTCAACAGTACTATTATTCTAGCATTGTTATGCCTGTAATCAATGTAGCTTTAATTGGCTCAGAAAAGTTTGCTAGAAGCATTGCAAAACGTGGCGATGTAAGGGATATAGAATCTTATGTATTTAAGGAAGGTTCAGGTGAAAAGTCTCGAATAATTTCATTTCTAAGGCCCTTAAAACATCCTGAAAGTATTAGGCCGCTTTTATCTGTACTGAATGTCGCCAAAGCAGGTATTATCGAGATATCAAAGATAGATGCAGCATTGGGAGAAATACTTGTATCGTTTTCATGTGCAGGAATTCAAAATGGAATGGTTATAATAAATCCTGAAGAAGGTGCATGGATAGATGAGGAGCAAATCTCGGTATTATTGTCCCAAGCCGGATTACCTTGGCAAATTTATAACTCCATGCCTGAGCCACACAGAATACGCTCAAATATATTTGATATGTTTAATGAAAGAGAAATATTGGATGAACAACTAATACTCCCAATAGATCAACATTTTGTTGTACAAGGAATCGGACTTGTGGGAATTGGCTATGTACAGTCCGGTATTGTAAAGAAACATGATTCTATTGAAGCATTACCATTGTCGGAAAAAGGAATTGTTAGGAGTTTACAAGTAATGGATGACGATGTTAATAATGCCTTTTCTGGAGATAGAGTTGGCCTAGCAATTAGGAATTTAAGGGAAGAAGCTTTGGAAAAAGGATGTATAATTGTTCATTCCGATTCAAAGGTATTGGAAGCCCACTCTACATCTAAATTTGAACTAATTAATGCACCATTTCAGAAAAAAGAATTAAAAAAAGATGATATTGTTCATGTTTCAACAGATTTACAGTTTGTCGTAGGTAGAATAATAGAAATATTGGATAATACTTTACAGGTCAAATGGGACAATCCATTGTATGTAAGGGCGAATCAGAACAATAAAATTGTCATAGTTCAGTTAGATGCAACTCCAATGCGAATTATTGGAACAGCAAATAATTTAATTTCGGTACCATGAATGATTAATGATGAATCCCATATTTTATTATTAATTTTCCCATTGATTTATACATGATGAGTTGCCCTGCAATAATTGGATGTATTCAGCTGGGCTTAAAGGCCCGACTGGAGGGGGTAAAACCGATTTAATCGGGAACCTTTCTCTTGTCGGAGTAAAAGGTAACTTTTGTGCAGTACTTTCCGAACGGCAGTTAACACTTGAAAGAATAGATGGCAAAGGCCTACGCATAAATCTGGGAAGCATCAATCGAACTCGCGCTTTAAAAATTTCATATCTCCCTAATGGATTAGTTCCATTAGGATTGATATCCGTGGGGCTTGGAATTACAGCCATGACTTTACCTTATGGCTTGATTCCAATAATTTTAGGAATATTGGCGATATTATTTCATGTTTATTCAAGATATTCAATACTAGCAATAGAAACATTCTCTGGAGACCGTCACCTTATTTCAGGTAGCGAAGGGACATTATTGAGACTTACGATAATGATATCTAGATTGGGTCAAGGAAATGATATTGAGCAGGCTAGAATAGGACTTGAAAATTTAGATAATGAAGTCCCATCATATCCTGCGTTTACTCACGCCGGCGGCTCTATGGTAAAATCTAGTAAAGGTCTAATATCTCAAAAAAATTTAGAAGAAGAAATAATTCAATCAAATGATATGAAGGATATTTTTCCCGCATTTATTGGAATAGATAATAATAAGTTTGAAAATACTAATGCAAATTTTGAGGATGACTCTAAATCTGCATATGAAGGTGCATGGGGTGGACGATCTCCTCCTTCATGGTACAATGAAAAAGAATCTAAAAATGATGACATAAATGATGACATATCAAGAATAGATTCAGTACTATCTGAGGCGGCCGACCAATTAGATATGTTCGGAGGGAATATAGATATGTTCGGACAAGGTGGATTATTTGACTCAAATCCTGATGATAGTCAACAAGTTACTACGCAGAATGAAAGTGACGATAGACTTAATTATTTACAAAATGACCTAAATTCTTCAATTTCTAGTGCACAAATGATTAAGAAAGCATATGATTCTCATGGCATTCCTGATGGCATATATGAGCCAAAACACGTGCTCCCGGGTCCCAACGAAATTGCTGTAAGGGATGAGTGTAAGTCAGGAATAGTAAATCAAACAAAAGCTATTCAAGAAAATAATAGTAGGAGAAATGAACTGAATTATACTCCCAAAACTTCAAATTTATCAGAATTTCCTGCTCTTAAAAATTTAGCATACAATAGAGGCGAATCAAGAATTAATTTCAAAGGAAAAAATTATGAAAATAAAAATATCGGTTGGCTAGATAAATTACTAAGGCCTGCTTCTTCAAGAACCCAATTAAATCGTAATAATGCTCCTACAATTGGATTACCTTTATTGAATAAAAACATTAAGTTTCAGACATCACAACATCTCAGATTAAGATCTGACCAAGAGCACCAATCAGATGTCGGAGTAAGAATTAGAAAATCTCAACGTATTAATTCTAATAATTCTTCTCAAAATGCAATTAACAAAATATTATTAAAAATTTCTGATAAAAATCATTCAGAAGAAAATATCCAATCTATTGGAAATAATCATTTAAAATTTAATCAATTAAGGTCTACGATTTCAAAATCTAATGATAATTTGTTACCAGGTATAAAGAAGTTATTGTAACCCTACAATTCTTCTATATTCATCTACTCTTGCATGATATTTACCTTTTTCAAGACTGATTAAATTAGATGAACCAAGTCCACCTATGGTGAAGGATGCAGTGACAGTGGCATGTACCAATGCATTCCTCAAAATCTCTCTGTCTTCCATTATTCCACTAGTTCCAACTATATTGGCTAAGAATGCTCCTGCGAATGAATCTCCACAGCCTGTGGGATCAATTATTTTAGTTGTCGGATATGATGGTAATGCTATAATTCCACATGGCATATATGCTAATACTCCGGCACTTCCTCTTTTTATTATTAGTCCTCTTGGGCCCTTCCCTGCAATCTCTCCACCCTGCAATGATTCGCCAGACATTATTTTTTTGGCCGCCTTTGTTATCGTGTCCTCTTTTGCAATCTTACATGCTTCCTCTTCATTAATAATTGCAATATCTACCTTTCTTAATGCAACAGACAATGTTTCAAATTCTGTTTCTATCCACATCATGAAAGTGTCTATTACTGAAATCTTTGCTCCATTACATTGGTCTAGTACTGATACTTGTGATGATGGATGCATATTTGCACAAAATATAATTTCAGGAATGGTCCATGATTCTGGAACATTTGGTAAATAATTTGCTAATACATTAACTTCAGTTGAAATGGTCTCTGCATCATTCATTGCCCCTTCATATTTCCCCGACCACCTAAATGTCTTACCTTCCAATTCTACAATTCCAGTTATGTCTATGCCTTTATGCTCCATCATTTCTAGATCATAATCTTGAAAATCATTTCCAATTGGCCCCATTATTCCTACTCTTGAAGGTAACCCAGGAAGCTTAGCTAGATGAAATGCTGCAGAGATGCTCGAATGGACCGCTGAACCTCCAATTATGTCAGAACCACTAGCTTCTGGTGTTTCCAAATCATCATAACCAATGCTTCCAACGATAATAAGTTCCATCAATTATTCTCCTTCATAATATTTGGATGGTCTTCAAGGTACTTGATAGTTATATCACCATTTTTAAAATCTCTTTCATTCAATATTTGCTTATGTAAAGGAATCAATGTATCGACTCCAGTTAGAATGACTTCATCTAAGGTCGAGGACATTTTGTTTATGGCCTCCATTCTTGTTGGTGCCCAACAAATAACTTTAGCTATCAATGAATCAAATGATGAGGGTATATCATATCCAGTATGGGCATGAGAATCTATCCTTACTCCTTGACCTCCGGGCCAAATACATTCCCAAATTTTTCCAGGAGAAGGAGTTAAAGTCCAGGAATTTTCAGCGTTTATTCTCACTTGAATTGCATGCCCATTCAGACTAATATCGTCCTGCTTAATAGGTAATTTTTCTCCTGCAGCAATCCTAATGCCTAATGAAACTAAATCTACTCCTGCTATCATCTCTGTAACGGTGTGCTCAACCTGTACTCTTGGATTAACTTCTAAAAAATAAAAATTCTTATCTTTGTCTCTTAAGAATTCAAACGTTGCTAATCCTTCATATCGTACTGCAATAGCGCCCTCAATAACTATGTCGCCTATTCTTTTTCTTTCTTCTTCAGATAACCAAGGTCCTTCTTCTATAATTTTTTGATGCCTTCTTTGGATTGAACAACATCTCTCTCCAAAATAAACCGCGTTCTCTCCATCTCCAAGAATTTGAAACTCAATGTGTTGAGCATCTTCAATAAATTCTTCTATAAATACACGGCCATCTCCAAAAGCAGAAAGTGCCCTTCCTTGACAAAGTGTTAATGCACTACTAAATTCACTTTCTTTTGTTACAACTTGCATCCCTATGCCGCCACCGCCTGCTGCAGCCTTAATGATTAATGGAAATCCAATTTCCTTTGAAATCTCTGTTGCATGCTTAACATCTGATACCGGTTCATTCGTTCCTTTTGCAATGGGTAATCCGGCTTTAGACATTATTTCCCTAGCAGATATTTTATCCCCTAAGAGCCTAAGTACATTAGAATCAGGTCCAATAAATTTAATTCCTTCTTCTTCTAACCTTCTTGCAAAAGTAGAATTTTCAGCTAAAAAGCCATAACCCGGATGAACGGCATCAGCACCAACTTCTTTTGTTATCTTCACTATCTCTTCAATGTCTAAATAAGATGCCAAAGGATCTTCCCGTGGAATAAATATTGCTTCGTCCGCTAACCTAACTGGTAGTGACAACCTATCTTCTTTACCATAAATAATTACAACCTCAATGCCCAATGAGCGCAATGATCTTAGTATCCTAAGGGCTATTTCTCCCCTGTTGGCTATAAGTACACGGCGAAACATCATATTTACCTAGATTTGTGGAGTGCAACAAACTCTTTAATTATTCAGTATACATCTCTGAGGTATCTTTTTTCAGTTTTCATCAATGTAGTCTCAACATAAATAGTGGCTTCTTGTTCGGTCATGTCACCATATTGATGGCATATTCTTATCAATGTCTTATGTACGTCCTTTGCCATTCTTGATTTATCTCCACAAACATAAAAATATCCGCCGCCATCTATCCATTGCCAAATTTCGAGGCCATTCTTTTCCATTAAGTGTTGGACATACACCTTTTCATCTCCGTCTCTGGACCATGCAAGGTCATGCTTATCGAGTACTCCTCGATTTTTCCAATCATTCATTTCTTCCTTGTAGTAGTATTCACCATCTTCGGTCCAATTTCCAAAGAACAACCAATTACGACCTTTATCTTTATTCAAATCTCGCTGTTGAAGAAATGCCCTAAATGGTGCAATTCCAGTTCCAGGGCCAACCATTATACAGTCCTTATGCCCATCTTCAGGCAAAATAAAAGAACGAGTTGGAGACATAAATACCCCTAT
>Ga0114997_10004362_pt1 | contig 10963 bp, 11 predicted proteins | sample ArcticOcean_MG_C_2_FD_87045 | JGI IMG/M metagenome (GOLD analysis project Ga0114997, IMG submission 87045) | Marine microbial communities from western Arctic Ocean - ArcticOcean_MG_CB4_136 | ecosystem: Environmental > Aquatic > Marine > Oceanic | place: Arctic Ocean: Canada Basin | collected... | reverse complement strand
CTTAATTAATATAGTTTTTGATTGTTTTCTATATTTTCTGGTATTTTTTTTTTTGGGGAAATTTGGATGACATCCACAAATAAAAAAATCATCTATCCTTGCTTTGGCTTTACTTAGTTCAGTATTCATAAACTTGTGAAACATTTTTACATCTTTTAAATTAAAATATTTTCGTGCTATACCAGATTGATTAGTTAAAATTATAACAATTATATTTTTTTGATTAAGATATCTAATAGCTTGTTTAGCACCCGCTAAAAATTTAAGATCTGAATTCTTATAAGTATAACCATTATCTTTAATGAGAGTATTATCTCGATCGAAAAAAAATGCTTTTTTTATATTTTTCATGAGCATTTTTATAGTTAATTATCTATAAACTGTTAATGAAAAAATTAGATATAATAATACTTTGTGGTGGTTTTGGAAAAAGAATAAGAAGTAAAAGCAAAAATTTACCTAAAATATTAATTGAAATAAAAAAAAATATTCCATTCATTGAGTATTTTTTTAATTCATTAAATATTAAATTGTTCAGAAATACTATTTTATCAACTGGATATAGAAGAAATAAAATCATTAGTTATTCAAAAAAAAACTCACATTTAAATTTAACTTTATGTGATGAAAAAAAACCACTTGGAACTGGTGGAGCTGTAAAAAATGTACTAAAAAAACATGATCTTACGGATCCCTTTATTGTAATAAATGGTGACTCATTTTTCTCGTTTAATTTTAAAAAATTACTCAATTCAAAAATTTTAAATTCAAAAAAATCATTTATTCTTTTAAAAAAAACAGAAAAACAGAAAAGATTTGACCAATTTAAAATTTTCAAAAATAAACTATTTATGTTAAAAAAAAATGAGATAGGTACTAATTTGATTAATAGTGGATTATATTTATTTTATAAAAAAAATTTTAGAAACCAAAAAATTAAATTTTCGATTGAACAAGATATAATACCGAAACTTATAAAAAATAATAAACTTGACTATATAAAGAACAGTTCTAATATTTTTTTTGATATTGGAGTTCCAAAAGATTTAAATAAATTTAAAAAATATATATCAAAAAAAAACTTAAATTAAATATATTTAATCTTTTATAATTTAAATGAAAAAAAAAATTCTAAATAAATTACAATTTCATCTGGATGAAAATATTAACGATATTATTAAAAAGATAAAATTATTATCTTCATTTACAAATAATACACCAATAGGATTTATTATAAATAAACATAGACAATGTGTTGGAACATTAACTTTAAGTGATTTTGTTAGAGCTAAAAATAAAAAAAATCTAAAGTTAAAAAATATAATGAATAAAAAATTTATTTTTATTAATAAAAGTAATTCTGAACATTTAGTTTTAAGAAAATTTGAAAATTTTTTGTTAAAAAGTGATCCAAATATTAAGACTATCCCAGTTTTAGATAAAAATAAAAAAATAATTGATTTAATGAATTTTAAAGATTTTCAAAAAAAAAAGTTATCTACAAGTCCTAATAACCAACCAAAAATTAAATTTGTAAAAGTAAGAATTCCTGCAAGACTAAGTTTTTCTGGAGGTGGGACAGATTTTAGTAATTTAATAAATGAGAATAAAATTTTTATAGCTTCTTCTGCTATAAATAAATATATAGATGTAGAAATAAAAATTTTAAATACAAAATCACAATTTTTATTTACTAAAAATAAAAAAATAAATTTACGAAAAAAACAAAACTTCAAAAAATATAGATTAATTTATAAGATTCTAGAATTTTATAATATCAAGTTTGGATTTAATTTAATAATTGAAACAGAATTTAGTCGTGGTTCAGGATTAGGGGGATCATCTGCTTTGACTGTTGCGATTGTTTCTGCGATAGACAAAATTTTATTTGAAAGGGTAAATTTAAAACATATAATAAATAAATCTTACAGAATTGAGAGAATAGATTCTAAGATTAAAGGTGGATGGCAAGATTTTTTTACATCAACATATGGTGGTTTTTGTTGGATAATAATGAATAAAAAAGACATAAAGGTAAAAAAAATTAATTTATCCAAAAGAATTAAGAAAATAATTCATAAAAATCTTATATTTTTTAAATTCGGAAAATCAAGAGACTCCAGTAAAATTCAGTCCAAATTAGAAGATAAGATAAAAACATCTAGAACTACTTTTAAAGAGATAATTATAAAAATGAACAAGATAACTTATGATATCAAATATGCATTAAAAACAGGTAATGTTAAAAAATTAGGAAATCTGCAAAATAAAAATTGGTTATTAAAAAAAAAAATGAATAAAGATGTATCTAATCACCATATAAACAATTTATATTCTAAAGTATTAGAAATGGGAGCAAATGGAGGAAAAATTTTAGGTGCAGGAAATTCTGGTTATTTCATGATTAATTGTGATGAAAAATATCAAAAAAATATTATTAGATATTTGATGAAATTTGGTTATATAGAGGAAAGGATAAATTTCACTTCAAAAGGCATAAGTATCTCTACAAAAAAAATATGAAAAAAATTCTGATAACTGGTGGGGCGGGATATATTGGAAATATATTAACTAGAGATCTGTTAAAAGATCAAAATAATTTTGTTACTGTTTTAGATAGTTTTTCTTACTCTCAACAAAGTTCTTTTTTTGACATAATTAATAAACAGAATTTAAATGTAGTTAATGAAGATGTTAGAAATAAAACTGTGCTGATAGAGCAAATTAGTAAGAATGATATTATCTTGCCTTTGGCTGGTGTTGTTGGTGCACCGGCATGTGAAAAAAATAAATTACTAGCTACTGAATTAAATTTAGAACAAATAGTTGATATAAAGAAAAAAATTTCAAAAAATCAAATTTTAATAGTACCAATAACTAATAGTGGATATGGCATTGGTGAAAAAGATAAATTTTGTGATGAGAATTCAACACTAAACCCTATTTCTCATTATGGCAAAACAAAGGTAGAAGCCGAAAAACATATTTCTGAATTAGAAAACTTTATTTCATTAAGATTAGCTACAGTTTTCGGAGTTTCTACTCGGATGAGGGTTGATTTGTTAGTAAACGATTTTACATTAAAAGCAGTCAGAGATAAGTATATAGTTCTTTTCGAAGAACATTTTAAAAGAAATTTTATTCATGTTAAAGATGTATCAAGTGCTTTTCTATTTTGTATTAGTAATTTTGACTCGATGAAATCAAATATTTATAATGTAGGTCTAGAAGATGCTAATTTAAGTAAATTAGAATTATGTAAAATTATAGAAAAAAAAACTGATCTTAAAATTATCTCTTCAAAAATAGGATCTGATCCAGATAAAAGAGATTACATTGTGAGTAATAAAAAAATCTATTCAACTGGATGGAAACCCAAAGTTTCATTGGATGAAGGTATTGAAGAGTTGATCAAGTTTTATAAGTTTATAAATTTATCTAATTTTTCAAATGTCTAATCAATGATTCCAATATTTGACACACAATTATCTTCTAAAGCTAAAAAAAATGTTGTTGAGTGTTTAAAAAGTGGCTGGATATCAAGCCAAGGCAAATTTGTCTTAAAATTTGAGGAAAGCTTAAAAAAATTCTTTAAAATGAAATACTGTCTTGTAACTTCTAATTGCACTACGGCGCTACATTTATCTATATTGAGTCTAGATCTAAAGAAAGGGGACGAAATAATATGCCCTGCGTTATCATTTATAGCGCCAGCAAACATGATTCTACTTTCTGGTGCAAAATTAGTTCTAGTCGACATTGATAAGGATACATTAACGATAGATCCTCAAAAATTAAAAAAAAGAATAACCAGTAGAACTAAAGCTGTTATGGTAGTTCATCAATTTGGTCATGCAGCTCATATGGATGAAATAATGAGTTTAGCAAGGAAGTTTAATTTAAAAGTTATTGAGGATAATGCTGAGAGCATTGGTGGAAAATATAAAAACAAATTATTAGGTACGTTCGGTGATGTTTCAACATTAAGTTTTTTTGCTAACAAAATAATTACAACTGGTGAGGGTGGAGCTATTTTAACAAATTCAAAAAAAAAATATTTACAAATGAAGGAAATGAGAGACCACGGAATGAATATAAACAAAAAATATCATCACACTAGAATTGGATTTAATTATAGAATGACTAATATGCAAGCAGCTATAGGTTGTGATCAAATCAATAATTTAAAAAAAATTTTAAAAAAAAGAGAAAAAATTGAACAATATTATTATGAAAATCTAAAAAGTATAAAAAAAATAAATTTAAGAAAATATAAAGATTGGTGTACTCCTGTCAGTTGGTTAGTTACATTTACATTTATTAAAAAGGGCTTAAGGGATAGATTTATAAATTTTCTTAAAAAAAATCAAATTGATGGCAGACAAATGATAAACCCAATTAACGATGCAAATCATATTAAAAATAAAATAAAAGAAAAATTTATGATATCTAGAAAAGTTTCATATAATTCTGCTCATTTACCCAGTGGAATAAATTTAAACAAACAACAGATAAATTTAATTTGTGATAAACTCAAACTATTTTTAAAATAACTTTATGAAAAAAAAATTTAATAAACTAAAAAAATTAATTAATGGCCCAGTATTTTCTATTCACACACCGTTTCTGAAGAATGGTAATATAGATTTTATAGGTTTAGAAAAATACCTTAAGTTCCTTTGTCACAGAGGTGCAAAAATTTTTTATATAATGGTCTATAATTCGAGACTTACTTTGTTAAATAAAGAAGAAATCATAAAATTGAATATTTTTTGTATTAGAGTAATTAAAAAGATTAACCCAGATAATGTTGTAATCTGTGCTGAACCATATCAATGCTCAACCAAAGAGAGCATAGGTTATGTTAATAAATTTGCTTCTGCAGGAGCAGATTTAGTGAGTGTTATATTTGGAGAAAAGTATTATTCAGATGCTCAACTTTTGAGCCATTTTAAGATGATTAATGATAAAGCGAAATGCCCATTACTATTACATCAGCAATTTTTAGAGAACGGAATGTCTTCAGATCCATTACATCGTTACTATTCTGTTGATCTTTTATCTAAGATTTTTAACTTAAAAAAATTTGTTGCAATGAAAGAAGATGCCAAAAAAGAGAAATATACCTTACAAATTATCAAAAAATTGAACAAAGTAATTATAATTAAGGCTGGTGGAGGAAAAACTTCCTGGTTAAGAATGGCAAAGGCAGGGTGTCCAGCGTGGTTATGTGGAGTTTCTAACATGGACCCATTAATTGCTGTAGATTTCTATAAATTTTACAAGGTAAAAAATTTTAAAAAATGTCAATTATTAATTAGAATTTTTGAATTACCTTTAAATAAATTGATGAAAAAATATGGTTGGCACATAACAATCAAGGGGATGATGGAAATAAATAAAGTAATAAAAAGATATGAAAGGTCACCTTTAAAAGAGTTAAATAATGACCAAATGATTGATGTAAAAAAATGTTACAAACAAATGTTTAAACTTTCTTACAAATACTTTGGGACAAGATATCTAGCTAAATGAATAAAATTATAGCTTTAATCCCGGCTAGATCAGGATCAAAAAGGCTTAAAAATAAAAATATTAAGCTAATTAATAATAAACCACTCATTTACTGGTCTGTTTATAAAGCATTAAAATCAAAATTATTTGACCAAGTAATTTTTAGCTCAGACAGTGCTAACTATTATAAATTATTATTAAAGTATTTAAATAAAGATAAATTAGATTGTAAAAAATTAATTTTTGATAAAAGATCTCAAGAAGACTCATCAAGCCATAAAAAAATATTTGACTATGTTAAAGATACATTTATTAAAAAATTAAGATTATCTAAAAATGATCTTTTGGTTTTAATGCTTCCAACTGCTCCATTAAGAAAAATAGATACAATTAAAAAAATTGTAAAAAAATCGCTACAAGAGAAAAAAGATATTTTTACAGCTAGCAATTTTGATACCAGCGTAAATTATGCTCTTAAGATAATTAATCACTCTGAATGGAAGCCATACCTCAAAAAAAGTCCATTAATTAATGGAAATACTCGCAGCCAAGATCAGGAAGTTTATTTGAGACCAAATCCTGTCTGTTGCTGCTTATGGGTTAAAAATTTAACAAACAATAAAAATTCAATTTTTAATAACTCAACAGTTTATAAAACGGAAAGATTAGAGAGTTTAGATATTGATACAAAAGAGGATTTTATTATTGCTGACTTACTAATGAAAAATTGGTTAAAATAGTTTTATGATTAATAAATATAATTTTTATTTTTATTAATTATCAAAAAACATATGAAAAAAATTATAATTATTGGAACTGGTGGTCATTCTAAAGTAGTTTCTGATGAAATAGAAAAATTAAAAACATTTAGGATTATTGGTTTTATAGATGAAAAAAAAAATATAGGTTCAAAGCCCATTGCCTTTACCGAAGCTAAGGTTATTGGGAGACTTAATAATTTAAAAAAATTATATAAAAAAAACTATTACTTATTCATAGCAATTGGAGACAATTATGTAAGAAAAAAAGTTTATAATGATATTCAAAAATTAAACTTATCTGAAAAATGGGCAACAATTATGTCAAAAGACTCCGTAATTTCTAAAAATGCAAAGATTTTAAATGGAACATTAATTATTTCTGGATCAATCATTAATGCAAACACATATGTAGGAAATCATTGTATTATTAGTACTGGATGTAAAATAGACCATGATAATTATTTTGATGATTTTTCTAGTTGTGGACCAAATGTAACAACTGGAGGCAATGTTACAATTAATACGTTAAGTTATATTGGAATAAGCTCTACTATAAAGCATAAGATAAAAATTTTTAGTAACACCATAATTGGTGCAAAATCTTATGTTAACAAAAATTGTAAAAGTAATAATGTTTATTTTGGTACACCAGCAAAAAAAATTAGAACTAGAAAAATTGGTGAAAAATACCTTTAAATATCTATTTATTTAAATTATTGATCAGTTCAATCATAATAAAATGCATGAGTATATGGTGGTAATCTTCAGATAATTGGTAACTTTTGTTTTCATAATGCAATGAGATATCACAATTTTTTTTAAGGTATCCACCACTAAATCCACTAAAACCGATTGTAGATATAGAATTTTTTTTTGCGTATTTAAGTGCATTTACAATATTTTTAGAATTACCAGAGCTACTTATTAAGATTAAAAGATCTCCTTTATTTGCTAAACTTTCTAGCTGGTAGGAAAATATTTGATCATAATTTCTATCATTTGATATTGCTGTTATTAACTCAATACTACTTGATAAAGATATAATTTTAGTTTTAACTTTTGTTTTTTCTCTAAGTAGTTTTAGATAATCAGCAACATAATGGTTGGCAATAGCAGCTGAACCTCCGTTGCCACATATAAATATTTGTTTTTTTTGTTTAATTTTCTTTAGGATACAATTTATTGCCTCATTGAGAATTTTTTCATCAACATTTTGAATTGCACCAAATAATTCTTTTCCATAATTTTCAAAATTTTTTTTAGTTCTTGTCATTTATATAATCTTTTTCATAATACGATTTAGCATAGATGCCTTAGGATTAAAGCATGGTCTTTCAAAGTCAAATCTTAAGACTTTTCGGTAATAACTACCTTTTATTATACCTGCTTTATGTGGGGTATTAGTATCAAAAAAAATTACATCACCAGCCTTACCTGTCATTGGAGTTAAACTTCCCTTAAGATCCTCATCATCAATAGTATTTAATCGCCTTTCTTGATAATTTTGAGGTAATTTTATTCTTCTTTTTTCTATATTAATAGTATTTTTTACACGTCCAAGATGAATTGGTCCGTGTTCTAAATTAACATCATGAAGATAAACCATTGCTTTTAAATATCTGCGTTTATCTATATGTGGAATGTAAGGAAGGGTAATTTTGTTTGTATTATCTGATAAAGATGAAACTAGCCATAATTTTTCAAAACTTAAATCTTTATATCCAGTTATTAATTCAAATTTTTTTTGTATTTTAATAAGTAAAGATAAAAATAAAGGAACTTTCATAATATCATCTTTTCTTAAATCACAAACATTAGCACGAATATTTTTATTAATATTCTCTTGATAGATTTGATCAAACTTTCCAAGCAGTTTTTCAGTTAGTACCACATCAAGTAATAAACTTTCTTTAGCAAAAATAAAATTATTTTCCATTAGATTGTAAATTTACTCTATCTAAATTTAATAATAATTAAAGTGCAAAATAACTTAGGTTAAAAATGGTTGTTTGTTAAGACTAATAAGTTTAATTTAGGGGTAAAATAATTAGTATATTCCTTGTGACTTATTTTTCCATATAATGATTATCTTTTAACTACTATGAAAAACAAAAAATATAAGTGGACATTTAATGAAGTTCTTGAATGTTTCGAAAATATTGAAAAAAAACTATGTCTAGATGAAGCTGTAATTCAAGGTGTTACTTGGTGGGATACACTTAGATATCAACTTTTTAATGAATTATTAGTTGAGTTGGGTGTAAGAGAAGAAGTAAAAAAAAATAAAACTTTGACAATAAAGAAATTTTTGCTCATGAAAATTTTTACTATCATTCACATATTAAAAAATTTTATAAAACTCTTTTCACCTAAATCTCCATTGTGGGTAAATAAACAAAGTATTATTGTTTTAGGCCATCCACGTCGCAAGTTAGAAGAAGGAGTATATGTTGATCCTTATTCTGACCTTTTTATTGATTTATTTCCAAAAACTATTAATTTTTCTGTTATTGAAAGAAGAGGTCATGGTCATCTCTCTCCAGTTAAAACTAAAAATTTATTTTATGCAGACTCTTTATACAACCTTGCAAACATAATTTCAAAATTTCGAAAATTAAAATTTAATCAAAATGATCTTCTAACAATATCTCGTCTTGAAAAAACTTTATACAGTGAATTTTCATGTTCAATTGATATTAATAAAAGAGTAAAAAAAATAATTCAAGGTTGGTTAGGCTTTTATCCATTAATGCAATTTTTTTTTAAACTTAAGAGGCCCAAACTTTTATTTGTTGTTGTCAGCCATGCTCAAGAAGCTATTATTGCAGCAGCAAAATCACTTGGTATCACTACTATTGAATTACAACACGGTTCACCAGCAAGAGGTAAGCTCAACTATGATTATACATCAGGTATAACAAAAAAATCTTTTCCAGATTTATTTTTATCTTTTGGTGATTATTGGTCATCAAATTGTAAATTTCCATTAGATAAAAATAAAATTATTTCATTTGGAAATCCTTATTTATATAAAAAAATTAATTCTTATTCTCATATAGTTAAAGAAGATCGGTTAGTAATTATTTCACAAGGGCTTCCAATATTAGCGAAATATGCAAAAGATATAAGTAAACAATTTTCAAAAAAACTTATTGTAGAGTACAAACCTCATCCTAGAGAACTTTATGAACAAGAGCCAGATTATTTTATAGAGCTTAGAAAAGCTGGAGTGGTTATTTCCCATAAACACGCTGACCTATATGAAATTTTTGCAAGATCTCGATGGCAAGTAGGTGTTTTTTCAACAGCGCTCTATGAAGGCTTATATTTTGGAACTGCATGTTTTGTTGTAAATACTAATGGTTCAGAGTACATGAAAAGGTTAATAAAGCTTGACCTCGCACGCCTTATTTCATCATCAAAAGATATTGATCTTAATTGGAAAATTGACAAAAAAGATATAAAAAAAATTTTTTCAAAACCAAGTAAAGAGAATATAGAATATATAATTTCTTTAATTAAATAACATTAATTTTTTATTGTAAATTTTTATGCTATAAAAATTCTCAAAGGATAAATTAAAATTGACCAATTCATTAAAAACTGCTGTTTTATTTTTAATTTTTAATAGACCTGATACAACAACACAGGTTTTTGAAAAAATATGTCAAATAAAACCACAAAGACTCTATATAGCTAGTGATGGACCACGTGAAGGATATGATGATGAAATAGAAAAAGTTACAAAAGCTCGTGAAATTGCAACTAAAGTTGATTGGCCCTGTGAAGTAAAAACACTTTTTAGAGATAAAAACCTAGGTTGTAAAAAAGGGGTTAGTACTGCAATAACATGGTTTTTTGAACATGAAGAACAAGGTATTATCTTAGAAGATGATTGCGTGCCACATCTGGATTTTTTTACTTTTTGTGAAAATTTATTAGGACATCATGCCAAAGATCAAAGAGTATCAATTATTAGTGGAAATAATTTTCAAAATGGTAAATGGCGAGGAGATGCGTCCTATTATTTTTCAAAATATAACCATATCTGGGGCTGGGCCACTTGGCGAAGAGCCTGGAATGATTATCAAGGAGATATAAAATTTTGGCCTAAATGGAAAAATTCAAAGGATTGGTTGAGCCATACACCTGATAAAGTTGAGCGAAGATATTGGCAAAAAATTTTTGATTGTGTGTATGCAGGACAAATGGATAGTTGGGCTTATCCCTGGACAGCAAGTATCTGGTATAAAGGTGGTCTTACAGCAACGCCCAATGTCAATTTAGTAAGTAACATTGGGTTTGGAAAAGACGCAACTCACACAATTTCTGAAAATGACAAGAGTGCCAATGTGTCCACTCAAGAAATAGGTGAGATTATTCATCCAGAGGAAATTAAGCAAAATATAGGAGCCGATAGATACAACTTTGATAATTTTTTTGATGGTCTTAATAAACGCTTTCCTAATAATCTCTTTAGATTACCTAAAAGAATAATTAAATATTTTTTAAGAAATTTTTATATTTTAAAAGAAATTAAAAAAAATAAAAAACTATAATTATCTTATTTCAATATGCTTAATTTTAATCAAATCCCATCATTTTTTTGGAATAGGTCTAAACAAATTATTAATAAAATAATTAAGACAACCAAATATCATGTTAAAAGTATTTTTAATTACTTTATT
>Ga0114997_10004360_pt1 | contig 10970 bp, 8 predicted proteins | sample ArcticOcean_MG_C_2_FD_87045 | JGI IMG/M metagenome (GOLD analysis project Ga0114997, IMG submission 87045) | Marine microbial communities from western Arctic Ocean - ArcticOcean_MG_CB4_136 | ecosystem: Environmental > Aquatic > Marine > Oceanic | place: Arctic Ocean: Canada Basin | collected... | reverse complement strand
GAATCTCAATTATATCTTTCAAATGTCATCAAGCATTTACCTGAAATAAAAAATGGCTCTTTTGATCCCAAAAACCCATTCCACTGTGCTCCAAAATTGAATGACTGGCATAATAAAATAATATCATTTACTCCTGAAGGAAAGTCTGCTTTCCATAACAACAACTGCGCCAATATCTCTTGTAGAACTATCAACATATTAACTGCGTTACGATGTAAAAAATGCAGACGATTTCTTCTAAAGCCACTTGTAACAAAAAAATATTGTTCTCAATGTAAGTTAGAACAATCGATTAGCAATCATTCGTGTGAGATTTGTAATCAAAAAGTGAGAATTAGAAAGCGGTTAGTGAAGGGTTTCAAGGGAACAAGCTACAAGCGTATGAATTGGGAACAAGTAGCGTTTACAATTACTCAAAATAATGGTACTATTTCAAGCGACAATAAAATACATCCGACACAAAATAGATCTTTGTCAATCTTAGAGTTGATGATCCTATCAACAATACTAACATCCGTAATAGAAGTTCCTTGGCATAACAAGTATACATTTCAATCTTTTGATAGTAAAGAAGAGTTATTAAAATGCAGTTCTGTACCTAGAGAAGTGATTGGGGAATCAATCCCGCCTCTTGCAATGTGGGAAATCGTAAAATCATTAATTTCCATTCACAGGATTTGATGGTGACCCCTTTATATTCAACAAATATCTAGAAGAACTATGGCACAGGGAACATTTCAAGATTTCAATGGAGTCGACGTCAAAATTGAGAGTGTGATTGCAGAATTAGTAGATAACTCAATAGCAAGGAAGGCTGATAGAATTGATGTTGTATTAAAGCGAGATTCGAATAGAATTCGTGTTGGAACCAATTTACCACATCATCAGAGCCCATATTTTGAAGATTTCTCACAACAGTTTTCACTTTCAGTATTCAATGATGGAAATGGTTTTGAAGATATTGATCACCTACATTCTAGTTTTGAATTGGTAAAAACGCCAGGAAAAGAACCCGAAAGAAGAGAGAATGAAAGTGGTCTTTTCCATGTAGGAATGAAAGAATCGACTTTAAATAAATTCCACCACTTCTCAATTGTTGCCAATATTGGCACTGAACAAGCGATACGAAGCATTATTTTCCCCGGCCACAATAATGAATTCCTATATGATTGGAACCCGTATCCGGAAAGCGGAAATAATCCTTCCAACAAACTCCCCGAACATTTGGACATAGATTGGATTGATCAATACATGAATAGTCATAGTTTTGTCACCTGTGCTTATGCTTCGGGGCCGAGAGAGAATCTCGCACCTGAAGGGAGAGCGAACATACATGATATTCATCAAATTTCACAATTCGCAGAAACTATTTCAAGTTTCTTAGGATTAATTTATGCTGGTGATTTAATTGATGAAAAATATAAACTAAATGTTGTTTACTTTGAAGATGAACTGCCTGTAAAGATTAAAGTTAGTCCCATTGATTTGTTCTGGGAACAAACAACACCAGATAAAATTAGAGAAAGAGCCGAAAATGATCTTACTTTATCTCCGAATGGAAAATATATCTGTGAAACAATTTATGGCTATGGAACCCTTAAAGGCCATACTTGGGAGATTGAAATCGATTTAGGTGGTAATGAAGGATTAACTGTGTTTGAATTTACACCGTACTTACTACCACATGAACAAATTAGAGAAAAACTAATGGAAGTTGGTAATAATTGGAATGGATATAAAATGTTGGATGACCCGGTATCAGTGATCAGTTCTGGTGATATATTTAATTCGGAAAGTCTTCAAGGCGTTTCCTTCATAAGGAGCGGAAGAATGATCGTTATTGGCAATCATAATCAAGCAGAGAATGATGGTTTTTACAAATTGTTTTCTTATCAATTTCCAACAGCAAACACAAAAACAAGAGTCCGATTTAAAATTGAATATAAGAAAGGTAAGTATACAGACCGTCTGTTTGATTTAAAACCAAACAAAGATGGATATAAGGAAATAAAATCGGAAGTATGGAGAAGAGTGATGAATGCTTTAAGATCATCCATCAATGGTAACTCTCGAAATTTATTTTACCCACTAAATCGTGATGCTCCATTTTTCGTTCCTGGTGATACTATGCGGCATTTTAATGGCAAGGCGGGAAGCCCATCTAGTGATAAATGGTTTAAAAAGGGAGACATTAAGGTTTGTAATGTTTCAGGATGCGACACCTATCATGGAAAAGATATTCCTTGTCCAAAAAGACCCTGTTCTGGTTGTAGAACCTCATTGTATCTTTCGGAATGCACACCCTCAATGTGTAAACATGTTTGTGAAATATGTGGACAACTGGGGCATCTACAAATTAATTGTAGAGAAAGTTACTGCTCTATTTGCGGATTAGAAACATGTGGATGCTGTGATGAATGCGAAAAACCTATTGTCAATTCCAGATGTGGTTGCCCCTGTGATGTATGCGATCAATTGCATGATTCAGATGGAAGATGTGGCTGTCCAGCACCACCACCACCACGCCCTGTGGCAACACCGTTGCCATTGCCAGATCAAGATCATGGTGTTGAGAAAAATATCAATTATTTCCCAAGTAATAAGGAACATTGTATTGACGCCATTCGCGTAATAATGAATGATGGCGACATTACCCTTGACGAGTTGTAGTGAGGGTTGAAAATGAGCCCTATGCCGGAGAGGATCACGATTGAAGACATACATCTGATTAGATCTGCGAATCAGAGTGATTGGAAAGAATTGGTCATTCAAAACGGCTGGCAAAATAATCTTCAACTCCAAAATCGATTAATAAATAATTATAACAATGAATTGCAACCTATAATACCATTAGCAAAAATAAATTTATTAGAGCATTACCTTAAATCAGTGCCCATAGGTGAATTAATTCGTACTGGAATTGAGAAATCGAGACATAGAATGCTTTGTAGACAATCTATCACAGCGCATCCAAATGATCAAAACCGTAATTATGGATTGATTGTGGGGCGAATTCAAAGTGGTAAAACTGGACATATGTTGGGTTTAGCATTTGCATGTTTAGCCGATCAAAGAAATATGAAATCAAGAAAGTTACGCAATTTAAGGAGAAAACCTGCATCGATTGTGATTTTGCTATCATCACTGATTGATGACATAAGAAAACAAACATATGATCGATTAATGGCATCTGTTGATGAAAGAATTACTGAAAACCTATTTATTGGACCAAATAGAGATGCTGACCTTACTGGAGATTTAGCTACTAGAGATGAACTTAGTAAGTTTTTAGAAGGACATAAGGATTCAAAAGATCAAATTCTGTTAGTGATAAAGAAAAATCACAATGTACTTAATCGTCTAAGAACGATTTTTGAAAGTTCTACCAACCCCCACTTGCGTCAACTTTCAGATATAATTATCATAGATGACGAGTGTGATTATGGAAGTTTAGATGCTAATCACGCCGACCAAGACATGTCACGAACAGAGACAACAACCAACAGAGAAATTAGAGCGCTAATCGACTCAATCAGAACTCAATATCGCTGCATATGTTGGTATATTGGTTATACCGCAACACCGTTCTCAAATCTTTTAGATAATCCAAGGGGCATTTCTGTAGATGAATTACCTACATTATTTCCCAGAGGATTCATCTACTCATTAGATAAAGTCACCACACATTTAGATAATGATTATTATTTTGGAGATCATGGAGCCAGAGATAAAATATACTTTGATGTCGATGATGAAATTGTACCATTCAGGGAGGAATTATTGTGACTCCTGATTACAATTCCAAAAAACAAGAATTTGTTCTTCTTCATGTTTTAACTAGAATTATCAAATCAGAAGTTAGAGATCTTTCACATCAACACCACACTTCCATGATAAATGATGCTATTTCAGTAGCAGAACATTTCATAACACTCAGAGAAATTCAAGGTATTAGAACATATTATGTAGTTTCTTTACAGCATCAAGCTAGTTTCCAAAGTGTCGTGGATGAGTTAATTAGGATTGCTGGCAAGTATTATTCAAATCTCGATGATTACACTCAAATCAAATCTACTATACTCGATTTATCAATTAATCTATTGCGCGATTATTTCACCCAAATAAAATTAGTTGAACTTAATCGGAGAGATGAGGAGATTGATGAAAGAATAATAGTAAATCGAACCGATCTGATGGAATTTCCTCAGGAGCTAGATTATTTTGATTGCACGAGAGGACTTTCAGGCTCAAGTTATATAGTGACTGGAGGTTCAAGAATCTCTAGAGGATTAACACTTGAAGGATTGACTATCTCTTTGTTTCTCCGACGTCCTGAAGAGCCAAATTATGATACAATGCTCCAGATGGCGCGATGGTGCGGATATCGCGAAGGGTATGACGATCTAGTCAGAATAATTACTACCCCTCAAATATTTACAGATTATGGACTTATTAATCAAGCTGAATCAAACATGAGAGACCAAATTGACCAAATGGATGAACATACGGATCCTGTTGATTCTGTCGTATGGATTAGAGAACAACCAGGACGCCTTCGAGTAAGTGGAAAAATGCCGCTTGCTGATTTCTTGACTAGAATTACTGCATTTAAAAGAGTAATACAAAATGAAATTTGGACAACATCACCTCCGGAGTTATATCATAAACCGGATATTTCTTTTCAATATTTTTTCCGATTATTTGCATTAACAAAAAGTAAATTAGAGAAGCCTCCTAAAAATGAAACTGGATATAGGGTGGCAGAAAATATAGATACACAATTAATTCGAGAATTTCTGAGCAAATATCAGTCTCAACTCCCGGAGTCGGAATTATCTGCAAGTATCTCCCACATCATTTCTGAAATTACAAATTATCCCCACTGTAATCTAGCAATTGCTGTACCTTCACAAGAAAAATCTCGGCCATTTTTCAGTGAGCCAATAAATTATACATTTAGAATGGTGAAAAGAACTCCAAATTCGAGTAATTTGATTCAGCAGGTTTATTCAAATTATAATAAATCTACTAAAATTGACCTAATGAGAACCGATTCTGGGATACTTGAATCTAGAACAAAACCTCTCATTTTATTTTATCTTGCAGACAATGAAACTATTAATCTAGAGAATCAAAAAGTATTTTCAGATTGCAATTTTCCTGTGCCCCTATTTGGAATTATTATGCCGTTCAACCCTACATCTATTGAAGCTCAGCACTTCATTAGAGGTTATAGAGAACATGAGGTCGCAGGACCTATTTTTAGAGGTGAATGATTTTGACAACAAACATTGATTGGAATAGTGAAAATATGAATATTGTGAATATGGCTCTACAAGACCCAGATAAATCAAAAAATATAATGCACCTCCATACAAATAAAATTTGTATAACTTATCTCTCACAATATGATGGTTATCAAATCGATTTTATTCATGACCTCGGACGACGTCTAAATCTAGAGATTCCTCCGATCTTTACAATAATTAATAATAATACATCTCTGTATTCTTTCTTTGTTCACGCTGATTGGAAAAATGAATTACTATATTTACTTTCAGAAAGTTGCAAAAATATCGAACATAGTAACGGGGCTTTTGATTCAAAACTCATTGAAACATTGAAAATCGTTTTTCGTATATTCGGAGGTCGAGAACCAATCAATCTTATGGAACAAAAAGGAATTATTGGGGAAATTCTAACAATATGTCACCTTTATCATCAATTTGGTTTAGATTTGATTCGGAATTGGTCAAGGGATTCATTGTTTGACTTTGATTTGGAACAAGAAAAAAATTATACTATTGAAGCGAAGTGTATTAGTAAAGCGCAGAACGCATTAATTACAGTTTCTCACTATAATCAACTTGAGTGGAAAGATCAGGATCCAATTTCACTTCTGGCGGTTGTGAGATGCACAGCTTCGAAGATTCCAAGCGAATACATGCGTTTGCCAGAATTTATTGATTCAATGATCGAAAAAATAACTGCAATCGATCAATCTGAAGGAGAAATCTTTCGAGAAGCAATTAATTCACAATTAACAGTGAGTATTTTCTCTGATGACATTCGGAAGCGATTTGTAACAAGATTTGATTTCGAAGATTTTATTCATCTTTATGAGATTATTTCTGACGATTCAGCCGATCAAATGGCCAAACAAACAGGAGTTCCGGATGGAGTCGCAATAGACTCATACCGATTGAACCCTATTGTTTTACTGCCTTTTAAATTTTGATTCAGAAGATACAAATAACAATTACCAGTTCGCTTAACTATGCCCGTAATCCCTACAACGCGATTTGCAAGATTATATGAACTGATTGATGGCAGAGCCATTCCATCATCTAAATTATTGTATCATTGTAGCCATATAGATGAATTATGTGTCGTCTTTTCTGAATCAAACTCAACTCGGAAAGTTATGTTGCCAACCGATGTTGTTTTAGAATGGATTTCTGCTTACGAGTTTGGAATTATAAATATTGCAATGTCATCTAGAGATATGCGTGATAAGATAAAGGCCCATTCTGAGTGGGCACCTTATCAGCACGGGTTTGAAACCCATCTAAGTGCAATTGTTAAAGTATGGGCTAAATCAAAAAATTGAGATGGAAAGATTTAGATCAATGGACTGCGACATCAGTATATGTCTGAAGGAAGTAGGAAAACCCCCGCAGCGGTTACGGGTGACTGTTCACGCGTAATTGAAGAATATTTAGGTGTGGATTTTTATCGTGAATCTAGAGCAAAATTTCTTTCAATATGTGACAAATATGCTGTTTGCATTCTAGTTTCAAAGGATCATGGAAATAAATACTGGTTTGGTATATTTGACCACCAAGTTGCTTGGTTTGATTCTCAAAATATGCCAAATAAAATGTTTGCCCTAGCTTGTGGAGGCATGGAACTAATTTTTTTATTCTCTGCAACTGTATTTGAATCATGGAAGGAACTTCTTAGTAACCGTTATCTTCCAAAAAGAGACAAACAATATTGGCATATTAATATTATAGAGAATAATGGGGTTTGGTATCTAATGACGAAAAAGGGGCACGAAGATATATCTCTTGAAGAATATATGATTGGTATGAACAATCCTCGAAATGTTGATCTAGAGACATCCGTTACCAGTGTCATGGATGCTACAGAATTTCGACACTTCATCTCTACTATTTCCGAGTTCTTAGCCGTCATTAAAAGAAAGGTAAAAGATGAACCAAATGATCTCAATGAAATTGAAGTGATTGAAGATCGTTGCTATCTTTTAGAGCGTAACTATCGTTTAGAAGAGGGACATACGGCCCCTTCTTCGGAAATTATAAATAATTATTTTGGTGATCTTATGGAGTTAGTAGCGAACTTGTCGATCAAGTACAAAGAGGTTGAAAATTATGCTGAAAAAGTTAATTTCGGACCGAACTTTTGGCTTTGGAAGTATGAATCGCCGCTACCGCACGGTTACTCTGATGAGCATATCGAATTGCGACAAGGCCAATTTAATCCAAATGGACGTCATGTTTATAGTTCTGAGCCTCCACAGATCAAATGGAATTTAAAACGAATTGAGCAACAGGGCTCAAACCCATTTTATATGGCGATTGTTTCAATTAATGAAATAGATGCAGTTTCTACTGTTCCTGCAATAAATGACACTATTTCAACAGCCCATGCATCGGGCCGTGTCTTGACCAAAACATTAGCGCCAAATCAATGGCAAAGAGCAATTGATCCAAAGAGATTATTAAAAATCGGAAAATTTCTTGATGATTCAAAAAACGGAATAGCCAATGCTCCAATGATATATGCTCCAAAACATGATTCAGTGGTTTTTGAAACGAATGCCGATGGAGATTATACTTCAATTTTGATAAATTTTGATTTCCTTAAACCGGATACCCGCAATTCTTCAAATATGACAGACCACGAGCGCGTGGTGGACAAACGTCCATTACAAATTATAGATGGTCAGCACCGAATCAGAGGCGCTATGCGAAGCAAACGAGGAAAGGAATTGCTTATTCCAATAATTGTATTTCCACCTGAGATTGGTTCAGAGGGTGCTGCGAAATATTTTGCAGAAATCAATACTCTATCAGAGCCATTGAATACTTTACATGAGTTATTTATGAGGCATCGTTTCCAATTATCATCTACAAAAAAAGCATTTGATTATTCACCTTATGATGGTACTAATCGCACATATAGAGCACGCGCAAATAATCTATCCTATGAGGCTGCAGCGCATTGTAATATTAATTCTATCTCAATGGAAAGTCTGATCCAGGTTCTTGATGAGAATCCTGAAAAAAACCATATCCTTGATGTTGATATGTGGGTAAAACACTCATATCACTGGTTTATGCCGACCGGACCATATGGGCCAGAAAGTAAAAGGTTTAGCGAAAATAAAGAAGATTGGTTTGAAGAAATTGGAAACTATTTTGATGCATTTGAGGTGATTTGTAACTCTGGTTGGAAAGATGAGCGCCCTCGTTGGCTTAAAAATATCTCATTAAAAGGAAATGACAAAGGTGGTAATCGACCATATATCCAATATAGAACTACAATCAGAGCCCTTATGCATCAATTTACTTTGGTAACTCAAAGAATTCGAGAATCAGGTTATGCCGAGAATATTATTTCAAAGTCCAGATTTGAAACTGGCTTAAAGCCGCTTGGCAATATTGATTGGTTGGATAGAAGAATAAAATCGAATTATATTCCTGCAGGTGGTGGAGAATATGCATGGAAATGTTTGCGACAATGGTTCACAGATTCTTTGAAAAGGGGTGAAATCGAACCTTATAATGAACACATTGTCATGAGTGAAAGTACTCCTTCTGAATCCGGAAAAGGTATATTGTCTCCGCCTGAAAAAGGTGAGATCTGGTTTGAAGATGATGAACACCAATGGCCAATTGAAGACAAGCCTGTGAGGATTCTTTCACGAAGACCAATTAATGCGTATCACATTGCTGAAGCATTTTTTGCTGATGAGAATGGAACAATGTTGAATGAAATGGCGAAGGTAAACCGAACTGCGAAGAGTAATTTAGAGACAGGAATATGTGTTTTTACCATCTCATATGGTGATTGGGTTAAATCTCGTAACAGCGCAAAAATGACAATAACTTGGGGTAATTCAGTAACAAAAGAAGTATCAAATGTGATCGAACTGTCTAAGTTATTGTAATCATTTTAAAGCATATTGCTTAATTCTCGTTCTAAGAAATAGTTGCAGGAATTAATAATTGAACCTTTCTGGAATCGAACCAGATACTCTGCTCTCACAGTGTACACCAATAAACCAAAGGGATCTGCAAAGGGTATTATGTTCATGCTCTTTGCCAAATATAACCTGACTTGTGTTTTAGCAGTGGGTCTTTTCAGTGCCTAGGAACGAACACGGCCCACTGCGACCCGTTGTAAACACTAATTTTGAACACTTGGGCTTGAGCATATACCCTTGTGGAAATAAAAAAATCAATTATTCATCTGTGAAAATTAATTTGGTGATCTCACCATCAGTGATTTCTAACACGAACGATCTTTTTCCATCTTTAACATCAAAAAAACAATCCCCGCATAAGAATACCTGAATTCCCAGAGTTTCTTTGCAGGAGCATTCGGGACAAAATCTTGGTTCGAATATTTCACATGATTGACAACTATATCCATCATTTTGCCCGTATGAAAAGCCACATGACTCACAAAAACCAATAGATGTTTCCACTCTTAAATCGCCTTCATCTTCTTCTAAGATATTGTTCAATTCTACGTAGCAATCAAAATGCACCCACGATAAATTACGATTGCATAATTGTTCTAACGAAAATGTACGATAATCTCCCGAATTTGCATAAGGGGCGTAATCCATTTCATTTTGTAGAACAAAATCGCTTAAGATCAATTCAGCACAAATTCCACATGAGACCTCGCCGGGTTTGATTCTATTTTTCTCGTCAGGGGAGTGCATTTAGATATTCCTCCAGCCATGTACCTAGGTTGAACGCAGCATCTGTATCTATTTGATCAATCATGCCTCCATATGTTGTTATTTTTTGACGCCATTTCGTAGTTATAGGTAGTCCACTTCCATGGTCCATTAGTGCTTCGGAAAAATCTTCGTGTCTTATTTTCTTTTTATCTATAGTGGAGTTAGGAATTTTCAGCAAATTATAATCTTCGATACTTGGGAGGGATTTTGTTGGAATTATTTGATTATGTGGGTGTTCTAGTAATTTATCCCAAGACGCGTCGACAATTGTTTGTAAGGCAGGTTTTCCCATCTTTAGACCACCATACAGATTGAGAGAAAGTTGCTTTAGAATATCTTTAATCGGAGACCCTGGAATGTCCGATAACCGACTGAATTCTTTCGGAAGCCAGACTATATTTGGTATGAAAGTAAATAGAGCGTTATCTTCATTTGACAGCCTCATTGTCGGACCGATTTTGTCCCAAATATGACATGCCCAAAAGCCATTGTTGAGTGCTTTTCCATCATAATAGGATATTTTGTTTGATGACACAATTTTGCCTTTTGCATAATTTTTCACATATGAATTGTCATCGATCAATAATGCTGAAGAGGTATTGGCTTGACCCCTTCGATCAACAGGGTATTGTGACTTTTGATCTCTGTATGCAATGGGCTCAAAAATCGGTAGCCTCTTGTATGCTTCAGGATCTATCCAAATCCCCAAGTCTAAAATGAATCGAACGCTTGCTTGGAAGAAGAAAGGAAAGTCTACTTTGCGTAAATCATTTTGTAGATATCTTCTAAAAATGAATTCTGGTTTGATTTTATCCGCCATAGGCTACCATTTTTTGCTATGGTTCATTGTATTTATATTATCAATATCAATAAGTTGCAACTTATAATTAATTACATAGGTGAAATGGAGATGGTATTCATTCACAAAGGGGTCCCCTTAGCGACGTATACATCACCGTCGGTAGCGACG
>Ga0114997_10004359_pt1 | contig 10972 bp, 5 predicted proteins | sample ArcticOcean_MG_C_2_FD_87045 | JGI IMG/M metagenome (GOLD analysis project Ga0114997, IMG submission 87045) | Marine microbial communities from western Arctic Ocean - ArcticOcean_MG_CB4_136 | ecosystem: Environmental > Aquatic > Marine > Oceanic | place: Arctic Ocean: Canada Basin | collected... | reverse complement strand
GTTAAGAGGCGCTTTCGCCTCTTCGCCTAATAAGTATTTGAGGCAATCGAGTTGGCCATACATTGCAGCGTTTCCCACGCAGTCGATCTTCAAATCATCCCATATCTTTCTTTCTTCGATGAAATATTTCAAGATGTCTAAGTGACCACTGCATGCTGCTTGCATTGCCGCTTTTCCCTCCGTATCTCGCGAAGGTTGCAATTTGGCGAAAAGAAATCGAAGACAGTCGAGGTGTCCTTTAGCAGCAGCTTGAACGTACGACTCTTCTTCATCACACGGGCAATTATTAGAGAAGCAGTACTTTAGCATCTCGAGATTACCTCTAGCTGCTGCCGCATTAATCGTCCTTTCATCCCACTCGCAATGTTTCACTTCTCTCGCCCACTTGAGCAACTCGAGATTGTTCGTTAGAGCAACTTCCCCGCAAAACCAGGCTTGATCTACCACTCTTCCACCTGGAACTTTCTTTCCCCAGGGCATGTCATTCCACGCATATTCCAACGTTGAAATGGATGTGCACTCGCGAACAGCGTAACGCAGTTTCGATACGTTTACCCCGGCGTATTCAAGCACTTCCCAACTCTCTCTATTCACTCTCGAAAAGAAAAACCGATCTGTCCTATTCAATTTCGAAATCACATGCGAGACGAACACCTCCTTGTGATGCAACACCAACCCGGTCCACAACTTGGTCGGTCCGAGCTTCAAACGCTCCATTTCCGCTCGAGCCTCCTCTAAAGCTTTTTCTCTCTCTTTCCTCTTCTTCCTCTTCTGCGCTCCAGAGAGTTGCTTCTTCCCCATGATGATGATGATTATAGTATTATGATCTGTTTCTTCTTTTTTCCCGCCTTTTTTCGAGTGCAAAACTCGTCTCTGACAGTTCACAAACTTTTTGTTTTCTCATCAAAGAATTCATAAGGGAATTTAATTGACTGCTTTTTGAGATATATCTCCCTCCCGACACAAAAAACAAAAAGCACGAAAGAAACACAAAGACGACAGAACAAAAGAACTTTTTTAAAGGAACAAAAACACTTAACAACAACAACAACAAGAACAACACACTCAACACACATCAAACTTTTGAAAGCAAAGAGAGAGAGAGAGAGAGAGAGAGAAATGAGGCGCGCTGCTGCTGCTGTTAAAAAGGCATCAGCGTCAGTGGCGGCGGCAGATGTCTCGGTCTCGTTTTCGTCGTCCTCTGGAGGAGGATGGAGGAGGATCTTTCGAGAGATGAAAAGTACATCATCGACGGCGCGACAAAGTAGACGACATCATCTTTTTGCTGCCGCGGCGATGGTCGGGGATGATGATCGTAATAATAATAACAACAACAGAGGAGGATTTGCGAGCAGCTCTTCGAAGAAGGATGCCTCCGAGGAGGCGCTCGTTCGTCGGTCTATGCGCGAAAGTTGTTCATCGTCATCATTTTCATCATCATCCAGGAACGCGTTTAATGAGAGACGAAAGAGATACTACAGTTCTTCTTCTTCTTCTTCTTCACCAACCGCATCATCATCGTCGTTATCATCATCATCATCAACAACAACAACAACAACAACCAAAACTATCATCGACGACGAGAACAAAGCGGTAATAACGAAGAAGAAAAAAGAAGGACAACAAAAAACAGACTCTGAAATCGATTTGAAAATCCTGAAAACGTTAGGCAGTCATTTATGGCCGGCGGATTCCGTGGAGAACAAGGCGAGAGTGGTCACCGCGGTGTCCTTCTTAGTCCTCTCAAAGTTAGCCAACGTTTCGGTACCATTTATGTTTAAACACGCGATCGATGGGTTAGCGGCTTCAACGAGCGCGGACGGCGCGATTACCGGAGCGACTGCGCTTTCGACGATAGATTTAGCCGCTATTGGTCTCGGGACGCCGGCGACGATGTTGGTCGGGTACGGCGTCGCTCGAGCGACGGCGAGCTTAGCGAGCGAACTTCGGAACGCGACGTTTGCAAAAGTATCGCAAGGCGCGATTCGATCTTTAGCTAGAGACGTGTTTAAACACTTGCACGATTTAGATTTGACGTTTCACTTGAATCGACAAACGGGGGCGTTGAATCGAGCAATCGATCGAGGCCAGCGCGGAATTTCGTTTTTATGCAACTCGATGGTCTTCAACGTGTTCCCGACGGCGTTGGAAATCGGTTTAGTTTCCGCGATTTTATATTCCAAATGCGGGCCCGAGTTTGCGTTGTTGTCGACGGGCACGATTGGTGCGTACACGGCGTTCACGTTTGGCGTGACTAAATGGAGAACAAAGTTCCGCAAAAAAATGAATGCGTTGGAAAACGAAGGCAACAACAAAGCAGTCGATTCTTTGTTGAACTATGAAACCGTGAAATATTTCAACAAAGAGAAACACGAGGTGAATAGATTCGACGAAAGTTTAAAAGGCGTGGAACAAGCCAACTTGAAGATTGCCACGAGTTTAGCCGGATTGAACTTTGGACAAAACGCTATTTTCTCAGCCGCGTTGTCCACGGCGATGTTATTAGCGGCGAGTAAAGTCACGACTGGAGAATTAACCGTCGGTGATTTAGTCATGGTAAACGGCTTACTCTTTCAACTCTCCGTCCCTTTGAACTTTTTAGGTACCGTATATCGCGAAGCGAAGCAATCGATGGTGGATATGACGACGATGTTTAAATTATTAGAAGAGCAATCGCAAGTGCGAGAGGCGGTGAATGGTTTGGAGTTGCCGACGAGTAAAGAGGCGTTGGAGACAGGATTTAGCGTAGAATTCAGGAACGTGTCGTTCGGATACGATCAAACTGGCGAAGAACAAGAGTTTGATACTATTATTAGTGAGGGAGGTGCGGCGGAGGAGTCGTCGAGTTCGGCCCCGGGTATCAACAACGCGTTGATTGTGGACGATTTGAGTTTTAAAATTGAAGCCGGGAAATCCTTAGCCATCGTTGGCGCTTCCGGGAGTGGTAAATCGACCATTTTGCGCCTGTTGTATCGCTTATACGACGTGAACTATAATTGCGAACACAACAATCACGACAGCACGCAGTGCGGCGTATACATCGACGGTAAAAACGTGAAGGATTTGAAGCTCGATTCGCTTCGAGAAAATATCGCCATTGTCCCGCAAGATGTCGTGTTATTCAACGACACGTTGCGATACAACATCGCGTACGGTAAATCGCAAAGATTTGTTGATAGTGAGCACCAATCGCTTGGGGAAGAACTCGCGACGGATGCGGAAATTCGCGAAGTTGTTCGTCGCGCTCGACTCACGGAAACCGTCGCGAGTTTGCCGAAAGGTTTCAGCACTCAAGTCGGCGAACGAGGGTTGAAACTCTCTGGAGGCGAAAAGCAACGCGTCGCCATCGCGCGCGCACTTCTTAAAAACAGTCCAATTGTACTTCTCGACGAAGCCACGTCCGCGTTAGACGCGTACACCGAACGTGAAATCGTCCGCGAGATTGACTTTTTAACCAAAGGCAAAACCACCGTCGTCGTCGCGCACAGATTATCCACCGCGCGACGATGCGATAACATCGCCGTCATTCACAACGGTAAAATTGTCGAATACGGTTCGCACGACGAGTTACTCTCCATCGAAAACGGTCGATACGCGAAATCTTGGGCACAGCAAACACAAAAAAGGAGCGACGTTTTCGATTCAGACGACGCTTCTTCTTCGGGAGGGAACGAAGAACGACCACTCGCTCCAACTGTATCGGACGTAAACGACGAAAACGCCAATGGCGCAGTCGGAGAAGCAAAGATGACGATGAACGACGACGACGTAAACGACAAAGACAATAATAAAATCCACGACCCGAACACGCCTTTAGACGAGCTGTTGCGTCGGCACGCGCCAAAGAAGAGAGGCGGCGAAGTCAACATCAGAGAACGGCAGCAGAGAAAGTCCTCTGTTGTCATGGATAAGAAGAGATGTTGTTAATAGGAGAGCGTAATAGAGTTCTTCTTCTTTGATGTGTGTAAGAGAAAAAAGAAGAGAGAATTCATCACAAAATATCCACTGCTGTTTGTGCTTATTTATTAGTACTATATTAAAAGATAAAATAATGTCACCCACCGCTAGTGCGATATCATCGTCCCAAAAGCCATCTTCATCTTCGTCTGTTAAATTTTGTTCTCGTCGTCATCTTCTCTCGCGACGACGACGGGGAAAGACTTTGTTGGAATCATCTTCATCGTCAAAATCATCTTCGGTTGATAAGAAGCAGATGGACGTTTCTGCGTCCTCGAATAAAACGGAGACATTATTCGCGCTCGACTTTGACGGCGTCGTCTGCGACTCGGTCGGGGAATCCTCGTTATCCGCGTGGAAACACGGCGTTGAATTGTGGCCGGAAGTGTTCGAGTGCGAACGAGCGATAAAGGAGAAGGAGACAGTTTTAGCGAAATTGCGAGCGGTACGACCAGTCGTGGAAACGGGATACGAAAACACGATTTTAGCGAGAGCGCTTCTGGAAAATCTGGACGAATACGACGTGGAATCTATACTGAAAGACTGGCCTATATTGAGCGAAACGCTGATGAAAAAATGGCAGTTAGATCGGAAAACGATGGTGTTGGAGTTTGGTAAAATACGAGACGATTGGATCCGAACGGATTTTAAATCTTGGTTGCAACCGAACGCGCTGTACGAAGACGTACCGGAAGCGTTGAGATTTTGCACGGAGAGAAGAGACGCAAAAGTGACGATTGTGACGACGAAACAAGCTCGGTTCGCGGACGCTATTTTGGTCGATATGGGTGGGGTGAAGATTCCCGAGGAGGATTTGATTAGCACGACGGTGAGCGGAGAACCGAAAGCGGACGTGTTGGTACGATTGGAGGAAACGTTTAACAAGGACGGCGCGTCGAGGATGATTTTCGTGGAAGATAAGTTATCGACTCTCATTAAAGTCGCAAACGATAAACGATTAAGCAAATGGGACTTATTTTTCGTGGATTGGGGGTATAACACCGAAGACGAGCGACAAGTGGCGAAACACGATTACAGGATGAAGCTGATTGGTAAAGAGGAGTTTTGCGGCTTGCTGCGAGAAGGATAGAAAGAAAAAGAGAGAGAGAAGAGATAAAGAGTTTTATGTATACACGTGTAACAAGAAAGATTACGACCATTATTGCGTATGAGATTTAAATTTATGTACAACCAACTCTGAAGATGTTAATGTTACGCCGACGATCGTCCAGAGTCGTAAGAAGAACCTTCTCGCTCTTCTCTTCTCCTTCTTCGTCGTTTTAAAAGTTCTTCGCCTCGAAAATTTTCTTCAACCCGAGAGCGAACGCGCCGTATCTCCAGATCGCCGCGGGCACATAGAATGGAAACCCAGCAAACGCAGACGCGGCCGTATACGCGAGAGATGAATACAACATCATCCCCGGTGCTTGCCCCGCGTCCGCGTTCACCGCGTGCATCAATCCAAGCATAGCAACGAATACTGGGGTGTATTCGCTTTCATTCAGTTGCGTTCCGTGTTCGCGAGCGTACGCCTCGTTGGTGTTGTTCACGAGTTCTGGAACGAGTTTCCAATCCGCGACGCTGTGTTTTATGTATGAGAGAGAGAGAGAGAGAGAGAGAGAGTGTGTGTGAGTGAGATGATGACGATGATGACGAATTGGAATACAAATGTGTCCACCTCCAGTTAGAATAATCGGAGGCGGAAGTAACGAAGAAGAGTTTATTTAATAAGAGACGCACGCGGAGACAGGTTTACCCAATTTTTTGTTCGTGTGAAGCACTCTCCATTTGAGAGTCATGTAGAATTTAGACGCCAAGTTTAACGTGAGTAAGCCGACGCACGCGTCTTTGATCGAGAGGATTGGAAGCATTTTGTTTACCTACTTAGTACCCTACTTGTAATTAGTGCGGAGAATTTTTGAGACATCAGAGAAAAATAAAATATTATGATTAGTACAACTTAGGAGGAAACTTCTTCTTCCAACATCACCGGAGGCGAAAAGGAGAGGGCAAAAGGTGGCATTTTTCACGACAACTTTTCTTTCATCCACTCGTCTCTCCGCAAAATGTAGAGCGGCGGCGATTATTATTAGTAGTAGTAGTAGTATTATTCGCCGCCGGCGCTTGCCGAAGCTAAGTTTTTGCCGGATTGGCTCAGCGCTAACTTCTTGATCGAGCTGTTTTTCTTCACGTCGTAATAGATTTCGTAATACGCGTCTCGATTCCCGCTCAATCGATTGAAGTTGACCATGTATATTCCGGGGACGATTTCGTATTTTTCGACGACGATTTGGACCGCGGAGGCGTTGTGTCGTAATCGAATAGGTTTCCCGGGCGTGGCTTTGACTTCGCATCCGGCTTTTTTAGCGGTAGAAACGACGGCTTTTTCGATTTCTGTGACGCTCGAGGACGAGATGAATCGAGTCGTGGAGTTGGAAACGTTGGAGTAGTCGTCGAACATGTGCGTGCAGTCGAACGTGGTTAAATTCATAAGTTCGAACGCGTTGATTTTCCGGATAACTTCTTGGCTCGAGCCTCGGTCGAAGTTGGACGTCGTCGACTGTTGGCGTTGTAAAGAAGAGAATATGCCTCTCTTTCCTCCTCCTCCTTTGGGAGACCCGGCGGTGGGATTCTGCGAATTCTCTCTCGAGAGCGTGTGATCGGTATCGTTGTCTTCGTCCCAGACGTCGTCGCCTTCGTTGCTAAAATCAGAAAAGTCCGACCCGTCGCTTTGGTTGTTCAATTCTCGTTCCACGACGGAATCGGAGACGCCTTTTTCCAAGGAAATATCCACCACCGACCGCGAACTGGTTTGTAACTTTTTAATCTTCACCGGTTTAAACCCGTTTTGTCGAAACCAGGATTTCTTGAAAATTTGCGGCCAAGTCGCTCGTTTCTTCGGATCTTTTACCAAGATAATCTCGAGCACCTTGATGGCTTTTCTCGCGATAACTTCCGCGTTATAATACGGCTCAACTTTTTGCACTTGCGTTTGTAACTCCACAAAGTTCGCGCCGTAAAACGGACAATCTCCAGTTAACATGAAATACAAAATACACCCGCACGACCAAATATCCGCGATTTTCCCATCGTATCCTTCCGCTTTCGCTTTCGTGTATTCTTCCTCGAACGCTTTCACCTTTTTCAATCGTCTCGATCCGGCCATGACTTCCGGCGCCGCGTAATTCGGCGTCCCGCAAATAGTTCGTAAAGATCCATCCGTGTTCACCTTTTGCGCCGCGAGTCCGAAATCCCCGACTTTACACGTCTTCTTATCGTGATCTAAGAAAATATTCTCCGGTTTCAAGTCTCTGTGGAAAACCCCTCTGGAGTGGCAAAACCTCACTCCTTGACAAATCTGTTGAAAATACGCGCGAGCGCAATCTTCCTCCAACTTGCCTCTTTGCTTCACCAAATCGTACAATTCTCCGCCGCTTAAAAACTCCAGAACTAAATACACCTCCTCTTGCCCGGATAAAACTTCGAATAAGTTCACCACGAACGGGTGGAACACCTCCGCCATTGTTTTTATCTCTCGCAAGAGCATTTCTTTTTCGTCCACTCTTTGGAGCATTTGCCGGTTTAAGATTTTAATCGCGTACGCATCGTCTTTCGCTCGCTTCAAGGTGGCGAATTTCACTTTCCCGTACGCGCCTTCACCCAGGGTGCGAGAGACGGAATATTGGCCGATCTTTTGCTTCATTTTGTTATAGTTTACTGCTATGAAACGATGCTATTATATAGGTAGTAAAAGTCAATTTTATGAAGCAAAAATTCCCCAGAAAAATGACTTCTCATATATATCACGTTTCTGAAACACCTTTTACTCGCAACATCGGCGACAGAAGACAGAGACTGGCTTTTCAACTGAGCGGAAATACGCATCGGAGGAGGAAAAGTAGTTCTCCGACGTCGAGCAGTGGTAGTCGTTTTACCACACCAGAATATCCAATTGGAAGTGGAAAATGCGACGAAGAGAACGACTTGGAGAACGACCGAGTGAGAGAACAAATAGCACAGTTACCGATTAAAGACGTCGTCAAAGACTGCTTGCGAGTTCTTTTTAACGACGACGAGAACGAACGAGATGATTTGATTTTACAAGCCCCACCGGGAGCTGGGAAGACGACCGCACTCCCGCTCGCGATGATGTGCTCTCGAGCCGGGAAACGTTGGTTTTCGTCGACTTCAGAAGGAGGGAAAATTTTAGTTTTAGAACCGAGACGGGTCGCAGCGCGCGCGGCTGCCACACGCATGGCGTCGATTTTAAACGAAAAAGTCGGAGAGACGGTTGGGTATTCGGTACGATTCGAGCGTGTGGTGTCCGCGAAGACGCAAATTGAGGTGGTCACGGAAGGGGTGTTGAAGAATAGATTGGCGAAAGATCCGAGTTTGCGAGGGGTTTCCTGCGTCGTGTTCGACGAGTTTCACGAGAGAAATTTAGATGCGGATTTGAGTTTAGCGTTAGTTTTGAGAGCGAAGAGAGAGTTTGGGAGAAGAAAGGACTTGAAGGTGTGCGTGATGTCGGCGACGTTAGGGGACGTGGCGGTCAGGTGCCAAGAGTTGATGAGGAAGACGTTACGAAGAAAAGAAGACGACGAAGAGTATTCTTACGACGCTCCAATCGTGCAATCGGAAGGCAAATCGTTCTCGGTGGAAACGGTATCCGTGGGAGGCGGAGGAATAAATGGTACGTATAACGACAGTAACGGCACGGAAGAATTCGCCGTAAAAACCGTTCAAAAAGCTCTCAGCGACAGTCCGAACGGTGGGAATATTTTAGTCTTCCTCCCCGGCGCGGCTGAGATTCGAAGGGTCGTGAAGTCGTTGAAAGATCGATTAGGGGATTCACATTTTGAGATTTTGCCTTTGTACGGAGCGTTGCCGACGAACGAGCAGAATTACGCGTTGACGCCTTCAAACGCATCCGCGAAACGAAGAGTCGTCGTATCGACGCCGATAGCAGAGTCGTCGCTGACGGTTCCCGGAGTGACCATCGTCGTCGACTCGGGATTACGAAGGGCGCCGAAGTACGACCACAGTAAAGGCATGACTCGATTAACGACTGAACGAGTTTCGATTTCGAGCGCGGACCAGAGACGAGGTCGAGCCGGTCGCATAGCGGAAGGAATGTGTTACCGAATGTGGAGCGAAAACAGTATGGCGACATCTTTCCAGAAAGAAACGATGCCGGAGATTTTGACCGCCGATTTGACGAGTTGCATGTTGACCATCGCCAACGCGCTCGGTGGAGAATTGTCGACCAAGGATATTTTTTCATCGCCATCTTCATCTTCTTCCGAGAATGAAGTAAGAGAAGGTTCGTTTTTATCGTCTTCGTCACCAGCGTTGGCTTTTTTAGATCCACCGCCGGCTGGACCGGGCAAAAACGCGCTCAAACTTCTCGAAAAACTCCGCGCGATTGAAGTCGTCGAAGAAGACCGGGAGTCCTCGAACGTCACGTACTTTGTTTCCGAGAAAGGTAAAGCGATGAACGGTTTACCGTGTCATCCTCGCATAGGTGCGATGTTATTATTTGCGAGTCAAAGAGGTGCGGCGAGTACGCGCTTAGCGTGTCAGCTCGCGGCGGGCGTCGATAGTGATAAGAGTCTTTTGCGAGGTAGAGACGCGCCGCTGGACGCGAGAAGTTACGCCAGAGCGATTCAAGGACGAGATGTCATCATAGCTGATATTGGTCGTAGTAGCTCGATGAATAGTAACAGCAATGACAACATTGACGACGACAACAGCGATGATGAGTACCGTAAAAAGCTCGGCAAGAAAGTCGGCGAACGTGGGATTGATGTTATACGCGTTCCGGTAGACGCGAAACTGCCGAGCTCGAGCAAACGCTCAAAGAATATGAAAAAGGCACCAAAAGGCAAAAAAACGAGCGCAAAATCTGCAATCATCGACGCGCTTTCGAAATCGTACAACAGTGAGAGCAGTGGTGGTGGTGCAGGTACCGGTAGCAATTCTTCGTATTTGGACTTTGATGTCGATCCGTTTGCGGTTTCCGAGGCGCGAAAATCGTCGCAACAGTTGGCGAGGAACATTCGGAGTCTCGCCAACGACGCGCCAGCGGCGGATATTCTTAGAATTGCAAAGTCGGTTTCAACGGATATCGATTCGGATGGATTAAACGCGAACGAGCCAGTATACGAAGAAATCTTTTGCGGCGCGAAGCAGTTCGAAGCGTCCGTTTTGCTCGCGGCTGCTTTTCCAGATCGAATCGCTATGAAATCCAGCGGTAAAGGTTCGAACACGTTCAAACTGAGCGGCGGAGGCGCAGCTTCTATTTCCGCCGACAACAGGGACGACCCGATTGCAAATGCCGAAGCGTTAGTTATTTGTGAAATGTTTGGAGGAAACGACGGGAACGGCGGTAAGAACGACATCATCAAACTCGCGTCGCCTTTGACGAAAGGTATTCTCGCGACTGCCGCGGCGACGGATGAAAACCTGAAATTTTGTTTGAACGTATCCACAAAGCGCGAAATTACGTGGGCGGAAAGCTCGAACAAAGTTGTCTCGAGAGAAGTTACGAGGATTGGTGACGTTATTTTGGACGAAAAAGTAATCGAAGCGACAGAAAGCGAAATGGCGGAGGCTATCGTCGAAAGAGCGAAAAAGGTTGGCGTGTTTACATTCTTCAACGTGAGCGGGGATAAAAATCTTAACGCGTGGATAAAGCGATGCGTGTTCGCGCACAGTTGCAATCCTGAATCGTTCCCGGACTTTCGCGATAAGTCGATAACTAAAACTGTCGCCGAGTGGCTTCCGCAATGGGTCGTCGGATGCGCCTCGAAACAAGACATCTTGAAAAAAACAAACTTGAGACAGATTCTGGAAACTACCATGCTCTCGCACGGGGACAAACAAGTGCTGGACAAAAGTGTTCCCGAATCAATTCGTTTACCTTCAGGCACCCAAAAGAAAATTAATTACGAAAACATCAGCGAGAACAACGCCCCAGTCATCGAGTGTCGATTGCAAGAGCTGTTCGGGTTACCCG
>Ga0114997_10004358_pt1 | contig 10973 bp, 7 predicted proteins | sample ArcticOcean_MG_C_2_FD_87045 | JGI IMG/M metagenome (GOLD analysis project Ga0114997, IMG submission 87045) | Marine microbial communities from western Arctic Ocean - ArcticOcean_MG_CB4_136 | ecosystem: Environmental > Aquatic > Marine > Oceanic | place: Arctic Ocean: Canada Basin | collected... | reverse complement strand
ATCTGGTGACTTGGAAGAGTTGAAGATCAAGGAATTGAAGCACTGCAGATTGTCCATGTTCGCGTGGTTGGGCTGCATCTTCCAAGCCTTGGCGACCCAAGAAGGTCCGATCGCCAACTGGACCGCGCACACCGCGGACCCGGTTCACGCGAACGTCTTGACCAACGCGGCCAAGGGCTTCGGCTTCTACTAAACGGTTCTCTTGCCTCGTTTCAGAGAAAAGAAAAGCTGCTTAGAAGAAATCAAAGAAAAATGTGGTTGGTTGATGTAAACATCATATGTAGATATGAACAAACCCCCTGATGACGGTTGGCTCGTGAAGGGAGGAAGCGCTTGCGTTTCCTCCCCGAGGCTTTCCCGAAGGTTTTTTTTTTTATAAACAATTTAAAAAAGAACTTTTTGTAATCCGAAAACGTATTCGTTTTTGTGTCGCGAATAAGAATAATACATTGTCTCTCCAGTAGTACGCGCCCTCCCCCTTTTTCGTTGTTGTTGTTGTTGTTCGTTGTGCCTCAAAAGAATTTCGATTTTTTTTGCCTCCCCAAGTGTCTGTCGTATTTTTTTCTCAATCCTCTTTCGATATCTTTCTCGAGTGACAGAAAACCGTCGACACGTCAAAAAAAATCATCACAAGAGAGCGATTGAAGAAAGACCATCATCATCATCATCATCATGTCCTCCCCTTCCGGCGTCGCTAAAAGTACGATCTCCTCCTCTCTGTTTTCGAAAGCGTGCTGCGCTTCGTCGTCGTCGAGGAAGATGAGCCGCACCACGACTCATCATCGTTCTCATCGTTCGGGGAAGATGGCGAGCATTTCCTCAGCCTCTCCTCCTCAAAATCATCATCGAAGGAGGAGGAGGAAAAAGAGATCCGGAAGCGTCATCGCGGAAGCATCGTCGGCTTCTGTGGCGGCGACGCGAGCGCCGTCCCAACCGATCGTTCCTGGGAAAACAACCTCCGTCTCGCTCGAGGACGCCAGAGAGTTAGCCGCGTGGTTGAGACACGAGAGAAACGCAAAAATGGTTGGCGAGTTTATTACTATCCAACCGGCGTCGGGGAACCCGTACGGCGATCGAGGGGATAAAACGAGCACGGCGACGACGACGGAGATGGCAGAATTCACGCTCTCTAAGAACGTGGAAGGTGGGGACGTTATCTTGTCCATTCCTCAGGACAACTGCGTGACGGTGGTGGACGCGAAGGAACATCCCATCGTCGCGCCGTTGATCGAAGAGAAGCCGGAGTTGGTGCAGTTAGCGTTGTGGTTGTGCTGCGAGAAAGCGAAAGCAAAAGGGAGCGAGTGGTGGCCGTATTTGAAGACTTTGAACGGGAATCCAAACAGCGTTTTGCGGTTTACCGAGGAGGAGTTCAAAGAATTGTTGAAAGGGACGTCGATTGATAAAGAGGCGAGGCAGAGAAGAGATTCGGCGAAGGAGGAGTACGAGGCTTTGAGAGCGGCGATTGCGGAGGATCCGGGTAAATATCCGTTGGACGTGTACGCGTTTTTGACGGAAAGTGCTTTTATCGATGCGTTAGATATTGTATGCGCGCGAGCGCAGTGGTTAAATAGCGCGAACTGTTACGCGATGGTACCGTTGATGGATGCGATTCCAATTTGCGGGGCGCCGCCGCCGGTCTCGCCCGAAGACCCATCGTTTGCCCGGTTTTACGAGATTAGAGATATTAAAACTGGATTGACTGCCGTGAGGTGTGGATACGCGGATTACGACGTCGATTCAGCCTCGGTGGTTTTATGTGCGAACACGAGGGCGAGCGCGGGGAGTAAAATTCTGCAAATCGATCACAGCGTGAGAAATAACTCGGAGTTGTATTTATCCTTCGGAGACGTGGATGATCAGCACCCGGGCGATTACGAGTATTGGCCGGCAGCGTTATCGGAGAACGATCCTTTATACGCGGCTAAAAAGTCCGTTTTAGAGGCGCAAGGGTTCGCGGATAAAGGCCAAACCTTCCCCGTGTACAAAGATCGCATGCCGAGGGAGTTTTTGTCCTATTTGCGGTTCGCTCGCGTGACGAACAGCGAAGAGTTATTCGCGGTGTCCTTCACTGAGGATAAAGTTGTAAGCCCTATGAACGAATACGAAACTTTGCAACTGTTAATGGCTGATTGTCGCGATCGCATGAGCGCGTACGATACGAACGAAGAGGATGAACTTTTGTTACAAAAACGTGACGACGTTTCGTTGAAAATCCGAAACGCGTCCAGACTTCGCCGGTGCGAGAAAGCGTTGGTTGGTGAGATGATGAACGCGGTGAGGCGACGTTTAGCGCCTATTCGCGGGATTCCCACGAAACAAGGCATGGAAGACCCGAACTCGGACTTGCTAGAGATTTTTGATGCGATTGAATCCATTCCAAACGCACCGAAGAAAGCGTTTGAGAATTTCCAGAAATGGGCGAGAGGAGATTTTGAAGACGAGAATCGCCGACCGAAGGGCGGTGGAGGCGGGTGCGGATGAGGTACAATCTCTAAATCGTTCTCAAAGTTATAGCACACTATCATATTATTGCTTTTCTTTAAGCTGGGCATATCTACGCTTCTACTATTCACGTTCGTGTTGTGCGTGACTTTATTTCTTAATCCTCTTCGTCTTCGTCGTCATAATCGAGCACTTCGGGTTCAATAGCGAGCGCTTTTTCCAAAGAAGCAATGTTCAGCTGTTTCGTATCCAGGAGATAAAAGTTATCGTCCAGTAGTCTTTGTAACTGTGACAACGCCTCCTCCTCGTCGTCTGTACCTCGACCCATTTTCTCCACTTCGATCGTTTCAATCTCTTCGCTTTTGATTTGCAACTCGTCGACGGCATTTTCGTAGCTTTCTTTTTCCTCGTCGGAAACGATAGACGTGACGACGCCTAGATCGACGGCACCGACCCGGCCGCATCTCCCCGCGCGATGAATATACTCTTTTGCGTTCGGTACGTCCAGCGAATACACGTGCGCGACATTTCTGAGATCTAAACCGCGACTGACCTGCGCCGTGCACACCATAATCGACGCTTTACCTTTATCGAAATCTTCCACAACTCTGAGCGCTTCTCGACCTTCTGGGAGGAGCGTGACGAGCGTGTGTGCACCCCATAACGCTTTACGCAAAGGACCGGCAACAATCTCCGCCGCTGGAGTATCTTTTACGAATACGAGCGTCCGCGGTGGCGGTTTGTCCTCCCCGGCTGCAATCGCGTCGGCGCGAATTTGCCGGCACAAAGTGACCAATTTTCTCCCGGGTTCCGAATACAACACGCGGTGGCGAATGTTTGGAGGAAGTCGTTTATTCCCACCCACGCTATTATTTTTGCTACCAACATTGTCATTACTACTCCTGCTCGCGGCTTCTCCCAGTGAGGTCGATCCTCCTTCTTCTTCTCCTCTTCCTCCTAACTTTGCGAGTCCTTCCAACACCTCCTCCACGTCCTTCTCGATATCTTTTTTCCTCTCCTCCAACCCTTGTCCTTCGTAATCAATCGCTTGCGTTTGAATAATCGTCGGTTCGTAAAACGGCACCACTTCTTGCACGTCCTTCAAAAACGAATCGTTCGCAATGCTCACCCCAACTAAGCAAATCTGTCTCGTTTCCATCACCGGCACGAACGGACTCGGCTTCAACAACTCTCTCATCACTTCTTTATGGTTCTCGAACAACGCATCCGCTTCGTCGCAAATAATATGCGACGCCAAATCCACCTCGACAACACCTTGCCTCTTCAACTCCGCCAACTCCTCGGGCGTCCCAATCACAATCTCGGCCGTCGATAACTCCGGATCGGGATCTAACACGTGCCTTTGCTCGAACACGCCTTTCACGATCAACCCTTGCGGCCCGGAATAGTTGAACATGTTCCCTCGATCTCCAGGCACGCCTCTCGAAATCGATCCCCCGGTTAATTTATACGCCAGCATCGTCGTCTGCACCACTAACTCTCTCGTCGGCACCACCACTAAAATCTGCAACATCTTCCTCCCGACAAAATCCATCTGGTCCACCGTCGGAACCAAATACGCCAACGTCTTCCCGGTCCCGGTTTGCGCGCTAATAACAATCAATCGATCGCCATCTAAAAACGCCGACGTCGCTTTCCTCTGAATCCCAGTTGGAAACCGAAACCCTAGCGCCTCTGCTCTCGCCGCCATCCACTCCGCGATCCCTAACATCCTCCAGTCTAACAAAATCTCCCTCGCGTCCCGTCCTCCGTTCAAGTTTTGCACCACCTGTAACCGCTTGGAGAGTTTCGAGGCTAATCCGTAATCCTCGTCCGAGATCGCTCGGTTTAAGCTCGTGGTGAGTAAATTCTCGTCCGAGATCTCAAGGATGAAATCGTACTTTTTCTCTTCGTCTTCTTCTCTTTCCGCGGACGATTCAGACGACGACGACGATATCGCGGAGGACACCGCTCTTCTTTTGTTGTTCGGGGAAAAACGAAGCGAAAGGCATCCGTTTCCAGTTTTGGTCGTTCTCAAACGAGAACGCAAAGACGACGACGGAAACGACAACAATCGCCGCGGTAACACTAAGGAGGTCGCTCTCGTCGTCTTTGCCGTCGTCGTCTGAGTCGTCATCATCACCACCGAAAAGAGGAGGAGCGTTGTTGTTTTAAATAAACGCGCAAAGTGTTCTTTCTTTACGTGAAAAGTCTGACGTTTTCTCTTCGAAATTTGCACACAAAAAGGCATCACAGAAAGAATAACGATGATGATGACATCGACGACTTTGACGACGAGAGGAAGGACTTCGTTTTTACCGTCGTCGTTTACTCTTAGTCGTCGTTTACGTCGTCGTGTGAGCAGCAGCGTGAGCAGTTCTTCTTTTCCTCCTCCTAAATGTCCTTTTGGTAAGAAGCAAAAGTTTCCAATTTCCAATCGATTACGGACGAGCAAAACGAGTTTGACGACGACGAAGGCGGTGACCACGAGCGCGACCTCGGCTTTAATGTCCTCCTCATCCATGCCTTTGTTTTTGGACGCGATATTTCATTCGCAATCTCCCGGTCTCGGCGTGGCATCGCTCGTGAATTCCACGGTGTTTTTGTTTGGACTGCCGGTTCTGTTGAAAGGCTTGACCGGTATGGCGACGGCGAACGCGTGGTTTCTCGGAACGGTACGTTTACATGATTTGTTTGTATATATATATATATATAAACACGTATGAGATGACGATGAAAGAGAAAGTGATGACTGATAAGCACAGATACTTCTGACGCGTTGTTACGACGCGTAACGAAGCAACCGCGAGAATTTTCAACGACTGACTTTTCTCGCGAGACGGCCGCGCGTGAGAGAAGGACGTTTCGTTCGAGACGCGACGATCCGTCGGGATCGCCCCGTCTCTCGAAACCGTTTGTTTTCAATCTGATTCTCTCGAGTTACTTTTTTCCACCGGTTTTTTTGCGTTTACTTTTTCTTTGCGCGGATGTCTGACTGACGACGTTCTTCTCCCCTCGCAGGCTGTCTTTGCGGCGTTTGGCTTTCGAGGCTACCTCCTCGTCTGTCTCTACTTCATTCTAGGCTCCGCCGTGACAAAGATTAAACTCGAACAAAAAGAAAGAGAGGGCACGGCAGAAGCAAACAGTGGTCGAAGAAACGTAGGTTCCGTGTGGGGTTCTGGGAGTGCCGGGGTACTGTGTGCCGCGCTCGCGTTGGCGTATCCGCAATACGATTCCATCTTGCGTCTCGGCTTTGTCGCTTCGTTCTGTAGTAAGCTGAGCGATACGACGGCATCGGAGGTTGGCAAAGCGTACGGTAAGACGACGTACAATTCGCTGCCACCGTTCAATTCCGTGCCGAGAGGGACAGAAGGTGCGGTAAGTTTAGAAGGGACGTTGGCGGGTGTAGCGGCTAGTTTTGTGTTTGCCGGCGTGGCGGCGCTTCTGGGCGAGTTGAACACGGCGACGTCGTCATCGTCGCCTTTACTCGCGGCTGCGGTGTGTGCGTTCGCGGCGTTTGTGGCGACAACGTTCGAGTCTGCGCTCGGTTCGTTGATGCAAGGCAGAAAAGGGTGGGAGTGGTTGACGAACGATGTCGTCAATGCGATTCAAATAGCGATAGCGGCGATAGTAGCAATTGTTTTGGGCGCGGCTTTATAGAAGAAGTGTATGCGTGCGTGTGTGCGTGTGTTTTCAGGTGTAATTGTATTAATTTTATATGAACAACGTTTTCTTTCTTTAGTATTTGTTATGTATGGAATTATCTTAAAGCCTCGCGCGGTTTGGTCCTTCTGCGATGGTTTTCCCTTGGTGCGCGCAATTCGTTAAGTACGCGCACGGCTCGTATAACCCGCCGTACTTCTTGCCGAATTCAGTCAATCTGGCGTAAATTTTCTTCGCGCCCATTTGATCCGCCCAGTGTAAAATCCCACCACGAAACGGAGGAAATCCCATACCGAGAACCGACGCGACGTCAACATCCGCCGCTTTCACCGCGACGCCTTCGTCTAACACTCTGCACGCCTCGTTAACGACTGGGAAAAAAATCATTTCTACGATATCTTGCGCGGAAAAGCCGAGTTGTTCCGGGTGGCCCGGTAACGGTACTTTGCGATTTTTTCGAGCGTTTTCGATAAAAGGCGCGATCGCGTCCATATCTGGCGAAGCTTTGCGTCGGTCGTCGTAGGAATAAAATCCACTCTTCGTTTTCTCGCCTAAGCGCTTCGCATCGAGAAGCGAAGGAATCAACGGCGATTCATACACTCGTTCGGGGAAGTCTTCGATGAAATTCTTGCCGACGTGGACGCCAACTTCCATTCCGACTAAATCTGCCAATCGAAACGGACCCATGGGCATACCAAACATAAAAATCACTCTGTCGATGGCGTACGGGTCACACCCAAGGTCCACCAAAACCGTAGCGGACATTGTGTACGGGAAAAACACTCTGTTGACGCAAAATCCCGTGCAGTTCCCAACCACCACGGGCGTCTTTTTTATCTTCTTGGAAAACGCCAAAGTATCGACCAAAATCTGCGGCGGTGTTTGGTCCACGCGAATGATTTCAAATAATTGCATCACGTGCGCCGGGGAGAAGAAGTGTGCGCCAATCAACCGTTCCGGATTACGCATTTCGGACGCGCACTTTGCGATGGAAATCGTCGACGTGTTCGTGCTCAATATGCACGACGGTTTCACGATTGATTCCAACGTCGAGAAAATCTTCCTCTTCAAGTCCACGTTTTCGATCACGGCTTCGATGACCATATCGACGTTCGCAAAGTCTCTGTCGTCCAGGGTACCTCGTACGCGTCCAACAATCGCTTTCGCCTTTTCCGGTTTCATTTTACCTTTTTTCACCATCGATCCGATGTTCGCTTCGATGCGTTGGATACCGGCTTGAAGAAATTCCGGTTTGATCTCTTTCAACACCACCTCCATGCCGCTCAGAAGACACGCGGTGGCGATGCCACTCCCCATCAAACCACCGCCAACCACGCCGACGCTTTTCACTTCACTCGGCCGTAACTTTTGATCCGTAATCCCCGGCACAGACGCCGTTGCTCTGCTGGCAAAGAAAAAGTGCACCAATCCTTTCGCAGCGGGCGATTTTACCGCCTTTTGAAACATCTCCGATTCTTTCCTCAACCCTTCCGCGCTCCCTTTCTCCAATCCTACTTTCACCGCCTCCACGCAATACGACGCGTGCGGTAAAACCGCTTTGATCTTCTTCGCCTTCCCTTCCGCCACCGCCATGATCCCCATCGTCTGCTTCGCGTCTCTCGGCAACTTATCCGTCCTAGTCAACGAAAATTGCCTCTGCTTTTCTCCGTTTGCAATTCTTTTCGCCACGCGCACCGCGGCTTCCACCACTGCTCGATCGTTCCCGCTCTTCCCGTCGTCTTCGACGACTTCGTCCACCAATCCCAACCGCGCGCCCTCCTCGCTCGTAATCTCTTTCGATTGCAACATCATCTCCAACGACTTTTCCAGACCAACTAACCTAGGTAGCCTTTGCGTCCCACCGAACCCAGGGATGACCCCTAATTTCAGCTCCGGCAATCCTAACTTTGCGCCTCTCGTCGCCACGCGCGCCGAACACGCCATCGAAACTTCCAGACCACCCCCTAAGGCCAAATTCGATATCGCCGCCACGCACGGTTTCTTGCCGTTTTCCACCAAACGTGTCAAAATATCGTTGAAATCGCTCACGTTTTCCGTCTTCTCACCTCTGGTTGTTTTCCCTAGGTGCGTGATATCGAACCCGCCGCTAAATATGCTTTTATCTCCTCGTAAAACGATCGCGTCGATCGTTTCGTCGTCTTGCGCCGATTGTAAATTCTCCCGAAAAGAGCGGAGGAGGGACAACGCGAGCGCGTTGACCGGTGGGTTTTTCAGGGTGAGTATCGCCACGTTTTGGTTATCGGTGCCTCGAAGCACGTCTAAAGTGGTCGTCATGATGCTTTTTAGATGGTGGTGGCACGCTAGGAGTCTTCTGTGTTTTGTGAAAAGCGCGTAACTGTTTTCCAATTTCTACTCGTAATGGGGGAAAAGAACGCGCGCAACGAGAACAAAAGAAAAGCGTTCTGCGACGAATGCTATGCGTGTGTGCTACCGGGCGAATGGTATTCGTAGTACTAGTCGTATAAATCGTGTTTTGCCCTTGCCGCAAACGCGAGAGAGTACTAATGTGAAGCGTATTTCGGTTCTCTAATTCAGTCAGAAATTGACCCCCAAAAGAGACATGTGAAGGTTTGCTTGCGGTTACGGAAAACGTCCATCGTCGATCGATGTTTACCGACACACACACCACACGCGCTCTCTTTTCTTCCACTCTTTTTGTTATCATTCGCTTCCATTGACGACGACGACGACTTCTTCCATTGGCGCCGCCGTTTGTTCGTCCGTTGGGCGGGCGGCGGCGGCGTTGCGGTTACGGAAAAAGCCACCTCTTCCTCCTGCTCGGCTGCTTTTCTCGTCGCCGTTCGTTTTCGTCTTGAAACTTTTCTTGCCGCCGAGAATAAACGAGGCGTCGTGGAAGCTTCCGATTGCTTTGGACGCGCTCGATGTCGCTCTTTTTTTGTAATCGTTTTCGCTCAAGGTGGGCGTTCGGGCGAGTTGGTGACGAACGTACAAAGTCAACGCCGCGTAGGCGATGAAGCAGACCGATATGGCGGGCATGACGTATAAATAGACGACGGTCATCATGGTGATGTGGTTGATGGTGTCCGCGATTTTGTTGAAGAATGATTCGGGCATGGCGTACGAGAGCTGGAGGTGGCAGATTGGGAGGTGGAGGCCAGCGGTGGACTCGATGGAAGACGCCGGCGGTTGCCAGACGGACTGGTAGAAAGTATCCGTGGGTTCGATTTTGAAGTTTTGTTGCAACGGCACTTTCATGCCGACCGTGTTGCCAGTTCTCGCGTAGATTTCAAACTCCGGCGAGTGGTTCGTCGCGTTTGGAGAGAAGGACGTGTACGGATACGAGTCTTTCGAACCACCAAACGCGCGGAAATCCGTTTGGTACCCGTGCGCTAAAGAGTAGAAACCAGAGTAGAAACCGGAGGCGCCTTGAAGGAAACCGGAAAAGTTGAACGCGCCGTAGAAGTTTTGGTTCCAATCGCACGTTATATCGCCGGTAATTGGGCAGTTCAAGTACGTCTTCGAGGCGAACGAGTATACTTCAGTGCTCACCTTCTTGTTTTTCTTTCTCGTCTCACCTTCGCGGTGTTGCAAGGTGACTTTACGACGTAAATCCAAGCCTTGACCGAAATCCGCCCACGCCTGGACGGCGGGCGCGAACATGGATTCTTCGCCTTTTTTCGCGTTTTTAAAGTGTTCTTTGATTTCTTCGTATTGGCCGCCGGTGATTTGTTTCCCAGACACAATTTCAATGTGATTGGTGGTCGGATAAACGATTCGGTCGCTCCAATCGCCATCAGTTCGACGAAGAAAGGTCGTGGCGTTGCCTTTGGAGACGCCCAGACCAGTTTTGAGACGGTACGGCGTCGCGCCGGCGCGAAGCATAGTTTGCGCGTCCGTACCCCAGGGAACGTGGTCAACGTCGAGCGTGTCGATGTCGCGAATGTTGTGTACGGTGCGGACTTTGTTATCTTGTCCGTTGCTACCACTGCTCACGGCATTCAAAAGTGGATCGTCGAATCCAAAAATCCACTCTTTCGCCGAGCGTTTTACGAGTAAACCGGAAGCCGTGGAGTTTAGAAAATCACCAATAGTAAACTTCAACAACGCGGGAAGACCGAAAGTCTGAGCGATGTATCCGAGATAACCTTTCATAATTTGTGATTGTGCATCGTCGGTGAATCCAAGCTCGGCAGTCAGCGCGCTATCTGGCGTTTGGAGGTACCGTAAAGCCGTGTATCCCGTGACGTCTTCGGTGATGTTCTGGAAGAAGTATTTCAAAGCCTGTGCCGAGGAGACATTCGCAACGTACGGAGCGTACGGTGGAGGAATACCCTGCGCAATTTGCATGCCAACTACATATCCATGCACTTCAAAAACATCATTTGGACCGCTCGACGCATCTATACCAAACGCTTCGTACATGGGCGCAAAAACAGCCGGCGGTAACGGCAAAGTAGTAATCGGTACGCCGTCACCGAAAGAGACGCTGAAAGAAAAGAGTTGTCCCAACGCGAGATCTTCCGCGGTTACTACTCCCGATGTCACCGCCGCCGATAAATCCGCAAATGATGACGATAAGACTGGATCGTACGCACACGCGTTGATAAAACCAACCATCGCCTCGTGTAAGCCTTTTAACGTTTGCGGCAACGCCGAGAGCGCCAAATTGAACTCGCTTCCGGCAGATTTGATGATTTCCACGTACGCTGGGTTGATTGAGATGATCTGTTATCACGGAAAGGAGCACAATACACACGTCAGTTCAGAATAATAGATGCGACGACGGAAGAACGACGCAAAATATATAATCATAAAACAAAAAACCCCCCTCCCCCCCTCCCCTCCCCACTTTATTTTCCCCCTCCTCTCTTTTCTCCTCCTACTTT
>Ga0114997_10004357_pt1 | contig 10974 bp, 10 predicted proteins | sample ArcticOcean_MG_C_2_FD_87045 | JGI IMG/M metagenome (GOLD analysis project Ga0114997, IMG submission 87045) | Marine microbial communities from western Arctic Ocean - ArcticOcean_MG_CB4_136 | ecosystem: Environmental > Aquatic > Marine > Oceanic | place: Arctic Ocean: Canada Basin | collected... | reverse complement strand
CTATAGAGCCGTGGTAGACCACCACGTTGATAGGCTGGATGTGGAAGCGCAGTAATGCGTGTAGCTGACCAGTACTAATAGCTCAATTGGCTTGATTTATGCACTGAAAAAAATTTTTAAGAAATTTTAAAGATAATTGATAACTTATTTTACAACCCCAGTTTTAAACAGCTGGGGTTTTTTTTATTTAAATCATTAACATAAGTAAGAAACTCACCTCAAAACTAGTTCTTCCTATAGAGCCGTGGTAGACCACCACGTTGATAGGCTGGATGTGGAAGCGCAGTAATGCGTGTAGCTGATCAGTACTAATAGCTCAATTGGTTTGATTTATGCATTGAAAAAAATTTTAAAAAGATATTATTATTTGCACTTGTAAATATTGTAATTGCTGGCATCTGATGAATTAATTTTAAATTGTTAATATGCTTCAGCTCTTATAAATTAATAATTTGTAATTTTCACTTTTTGAACATTTTTTGCTTTAACATTGACTCTGCTAATATGTCTTTTTTAGCAAATTTACCATCTATTTTATAAAAATCATTTGTTGGCATTCCTTTTCCTGGTCTCGCAAATTTGATTTCACTTAATGAAACTTTTTCTCCTTTTAAAATTTTTCTAGACGAAACTATACTTCTCCGTATCATTTTTTTATTTTTTTCCTCTTCTTTACTTAATACTCTTTTAAAAGAACCTAAAGATTTTTCAATTTCTCTTATCTCTTTTACCATTTTTTTCATTTCATCAGGTTCTATAGAAAAAGGGTGGTCTGGACCAGGATAATTTTTATCTAATGTTATGTGTTTCTCTATAATATTCGAACCTAGAGTTATAGAGGCAACAGATGTGCATGTTCCAGAAGAATGATCTGAAAATCCGATGGGTAATTTGTATTTTTTTTTTAGATCTATAATATTATTAAGATTTACATTTTCTGGTTTAGGTGGATATACAGACACACAATGTAACAGTGCTAATTGTTTTTGATTCCATTTGTTTAAATTAGAATATGTTTCTTTAATTTCTCTACTAGTCCCCATACCTGTGGAAATTATCATAGGCAATTTAAATTTTACAAGTTTTTTTAACAAATGATAATAATTCAAATCAATCGAAGCGATTTTTATTGCCGGAAGTTTAAATTGTAATAAGAATTTGCAATCCTCCTCTCTATGTATTGCAGAAAGTGGTATTAATCCTACTTTTCTAACGTAATCAAACATCTCTCCAAACCATTCTCTGGGCATTAATATTTTATCTCTAGCCACTTCCCACCACGGCTTAATTCCGTAAATATGGTCTAAACCAACATCAGTCGTCATTTCATTTTTTGAAAAAGCTTGCTCAGCATCATAAATTTGAAACTTAACAGCATCAAACCCACTTTCTGCAGCATAGTTAATTAGTTTTTTTATAGTATTTTTATCTCTATTATGGTTTGAGGAAATTTCAGCAATTAAAAAAGCTGGATAACCATCACCTATAAATTTTTTTTCTATTTTAAATTTTTTATTCACAAAAATTAATATATTTCTAACGTATCACCCATAGTAAAGTACCATTTATCTTTCTTAAATTTATATTCAAGTTTTTTATCATTAAATTTACAGATAAATTTTCTAGACTTATTTATTTTAAATTTATTATCTAATAAAACTTTTTGAAAATTCTTGTTACCTTGTAACCATAGATTTACCTCATTGCAATTATATTTTTTAAAAAAATTAAGTGCAAATTCAATTAATTTATTAAATATTTTTTTTTCATTAGGACATGTCATAATGTCTATAATATGACCTCTTAAAATTTTATTTTCCTTATAAAGTTTTAAAATACAATAACCTTGAAATTTTTTATTTGTGTAATAACCAAATGCATAATACTTATTATCTGGTCTTGAAATATATCTCCAATTTAAAAATTTTATATTGCGGTCTAGCATTATCTTATAATATTTTTTTGTGTTTCTTAAAAAAGCATCATGAAGTCTAGAGAATTTTTTAATTTTTACTATATTTTTAGAATTATCAATTTCATCCTTAAATTTAAGGTTGTGATGATAGAAATATTGCTCTGATATATCTTTATAATCAAATATTAATTTATGAATTTCATAAGCATTCTCATTAGGATATCCATAAATAAATTTAATTTTATGTTTTTTTGCAACAGAAATAGCTTTTTCAACAACAAGTTTAATAACACCTTTTTTTTGCCAATTAGGATGAACTAGCATCCCTATAGAGTGTGAGCCTTTAACTAATTTTTTATTAAATCTATAACTAATTGGGATTATCGAAAAAACAGCCACGATTTTATTTTTATCTTCTGCAACAACTATAATTGATTTACCAGATGGATTGGGACCTTTATATTTCCAAAACCAATTTTTCTTATTCCTTCTGTTCCATGGGTGGGTTTCAAGTAACGTGTCTAGCTTGAGTATGCCCTTTTCATCATTTTTTTTATAAAGTCTAATTTTCATTTTTTAAATACTACTACTTGATAACTCGAATCTCTTTTTTAATGTAGTTGATCCAATTTCCACAAATTTTAAGGATTTAAAGATCTTTATTGATTGTTTATTCTCATGTTTTACATCTGCCCTAATAATTATTTCTTTTTTTAAAATTTTTTTAATACTTTTTTCTATCATAATCTTGCCAAAACCACAGTTTCTAAATACCTCATCTATAGAATAATCAATCTCATAAAAATTATTTTTTTTATCAAATCTTATTTGACCAACAGGAATATAATTAAATAATAATTTGAAAATTAAGGAATTTTTACTTAATAGTTTTTTTTTAAGCCATTTTTGGTGATCCGCATATCTAATTTTTTTTTTTATGAAAGAATTTTTTCTAACTAAGTCGTTATTTGCCCAACCAAAAATCAAATCTGAATCTTTAAAATTTATTTTTTCTAATTTAAGATTTTGTTTTAAAGATTTACTTATAAAAAAATTTATTCTCTCAGCACCATGTTTATCAATTAAAAATTGATTTTTTTCAGAATTAGATTTAATGTCTTTATAATTTGTTTTAACTTTTATAATTTCTTTTTCTAATTTTAGACTAGATTTATTATTAAACAATCCAAGGTAATTAATAATTTTTTTCCTCGATAAAAATTCACATATTTTTTTTTGATTTTGAGCTATGCAAAAAACAATACTTGGCAACCCTAGAGATATTCTTTCCCAAGAATTTGTTCCTCCTGAGCCGATTGCCAAATCTGCTCTACACATTAAAGCCTCTAAATTTTTATGATTAGTCATTAAATTAATATTTTTATTCACTGAATTTTTAAGTGCTAAAAATTTTTCTTTTTCCAAATTTCCTATAACAAAATCAATATTAATATGTTGAAATTTTTTAGTTGAAAATAACGAGACAATCATTTTAAAAATTTTAGGAATAAAAACTGCACTAAAAAAAACAAATATTCTTTTTATTTCTTTTTTATCTTTGTTATTTAATCTTCTTGTTTTTTTTGATTTATTAGTAATACAAAATTTTGGACCTAAAAGTTTTAAACAATTTTTATTAGTTAGTTTGTCATATCTTTTTTTATAATCATCGACATAATTTTGATCTATAATTATATCGCAATAATGTTTTCTATTTGCCAAATCATCTATTATAATTAATTTTTCTGTATATTTTTTTACTTTTTTTTCCCATTTACTGTCAATCTCATAATTATCCACAATCAATTTTTTAATTTTTTCTTTCTTTAATATTTTAATAGTTGAGTCTGCATCAGATTTATAATGAAACTTACTATTTTGATTATTAATAAAAATGAGTTTAAGATTTTCTTTTAATACTAATTTTTTGATTACATCTAAATAATCACTTTTATTCATTATAAAAAAAATATTTTTTTCATTTTTTTTTAACGATTTACTTAGTCTAATGCAGCGCATTAAATGTCCTGAACCAATTTTACTAGAACAATCTACTCTAAATGCGATTGTCATAATCTAATTCTTTAACCTGCCCAAAACAAAAGCTTCTGCAAATTTAAAACCAGAAGTTGCTCCTCTTACTTGCATTAAAGAGTTTATTCCCTTTATGGATCTTGGATGAGGCCATTTTCTGATTTCATTTTTATATACTTTTAGTGCTTTTATTTTCAAATTTTTAGTTTCTGAAATATCCTCAAACCAGTTTGGATTAAAAAAGTTCCTTTTTTTATTGGTAATTTGCCAATCAGTGCTTGATGGTATTTCAAAAAACAATAGTTTTTTAACTGGATTTTTTCTTTCTGGTCTACATGCTGTTATAACAGCTTTGCTCACAATTTGATGATCAATATTTAAATCTTCATAAAAATGGGTAAATACAGTGTGAGGTTTAATCTTGGAGATATATTTTTCTACTAACTTAACAATACTTAAGCGACTCATGGTGTCCAACCTGTTATCAGGAAGATCACAAAAAAATATTTCTTTAACTCCTAGAATAGTAGCTGATTTCTGAGCTGCTTTTTTTCTTTTTCTAATTAATTCATTTAAGTTTTTTACATTTCTAGAACTTTCACCATCAGCAATGAAACAAACAAAAATATCATTTCCATTTTTTTTTAGCTTAGCAATTGTTCCTCCACACCCAATAACTTCATCATCGGGATGTGCTGCAAAAATTAATATTTTTTTGTTTGTAAATTTCATTCAATAATTTTATTAAAATTTCATATTTTTTTTAATAAAATCAATCAATCTAGAAATACTATTAACATAACCCCATTCGTTATCATACCAATAAATTAATTGAATTTTATTTTTGTTAATAATCTCAATCCATTTTGTATCGATGTTTGTTGCATAAGCACTTCCTAAATAATCAATAGAAGTAAGAGGTTTATCAATAAAATTCATTAATCCTTTTTTATTTTTAGAATAATTTTTAAGCATATTTATTATATTTTTTTTTGTTAATTTAGATTTTGATATTTCTAAATCCATAATTCCACACGATACAATGCTAGTTGGAACTCTAAAAGACATACAGTGAATTTTGGTATTTATTCCATTAAATATTTTATTTAAAGAATAAACTACAGATGTACTTTTTGGTAATATCGAATTAAGTGATGATCTACCCATAACAAAACTATCATTAATATTGTTTATTTCTGCACCATCTAATAATTTTTGATAATTTAAATAAGGATGTAATGTTGTTATTTTTCCAGAAACTATATCAAGATTTTTTTGTAAACAGTCTATAATCGGAGCCGAAGCAACGGTATCACAAATGCTAGATGTGAAAATTCTTTTATTTAAATTAATTTCTTGATCATTAACACCTATAATTATGGGCTGAAAATCATTAATATCATTAGTAACAATTACATATTTGGCTTTTACTTTACTGATAGTTTGCAGATTTCTTAGATGAGTTGTATCTACCAAACCCGAGCAGTCCAAGAGAATATCCGCTTTGAAGTTTATTTTATTTAAATCAATTGTATTTGTTATTGTTATCTTTTTTTTATTAATAATAATTTTTTTATCAGATGAACTAAAAAACTTATTTTCAATTCGCCCATATGTAGAGTCAAACTCTAGTAAATACTCTAAATTTTTTGATGAAATATTTGGATCATTTAATCCTATTATATCAATATCTGGATTATTTAAGTTTTGACGAATAAAAACTCTACCTATTCTTCCTAGTCCATTTATAAATACTTTTATTTTTTTCATTTATTTTTTAAATATATTAAAAATATTTTTGAGGCTAGTGCATTTCTCAAGTTGATTATATTTAATTTTTTTTTTATAAGTTTTCTCCAATGTTGTTATAAGTTTTAAAAAATTTAATGAATCCCACTCTGGTGTATTATTAATATTCATATTTTCATTCGTTTTTCTTTTAAACACAGACTCAACAACTTTCTTAAATTTTTTATCCATTAGAATCGACTAAAATAGCTAAACGTTTTTTGTCAATTTTTCCATTAGATAATCTTGGAAAATCCTTTGTCATTAAAGAACCTATATTTATAAATTTACTAGGTACCTTATAAAAGGGTAGTTTATTTATAAGAATTTTTCTCCATTTTCTTATCAACACTTCTTCATTTTTGAAATCTGTCTTATATGCTAAACAAATTTGATTTCCTTTTATTTGATCAAATAACCCAATTACATAACCTTCTTTTAATTCTTTTAAATTAGGCAATAATATTTCAATTTCAGAAGGATAAATATTTTCTCCAGACACAATTATCATATTATCTAGCCTATCCTCTATATAAATATTATTATCTTTGTCCAAATACCCCAGGTCTCCCGTGCAAAACCACCTATTTTTAAACCTTTTATTTGTAGATTTTTTATCATTAATATAACTATGAAAAACATTGTCACCCTTTATTCTAATTTCACCAAGTTCATTTGGTTTTAAAATTTTATTAGATTTATCAAATATTTTTACAATATTCCCTATCATTGGAATTCCTGATGCACCATATTTCCTTATTAAACTGTTAGGTTTATCACAGCAAGCTAAAGAACAAGTCTCAGTTAATCCATAATTTTTTAAAACCTTTATCTTAAATTTTTTTTCAAATTTTTTTTGAATATTAGATTCGAGCCTCATGCCACCAATAACGATGCCTTTTAATTTTGTTTGTGAAATTTTTTTTGTATTAATTAAAAAATTAATATGACTTCCCATCCCTAGAGTCCAATTAATTTGATATTTTTTTACATAATGCCAAAAATTTATAAAAGCTAATTTTGGATTTATAATTAGATTTGAAGATCCAGAAATTAACGAAGCATATGTTGAAAAAAATTGTCCTCCATTATGAAATAATGGCAGAATAGTTATAAATTTTTCGTAAGGTTTAAAGTTAAAATGTTTACTAATTGATAGAACTTGAGAAATTACATTTTTTTGGGTTAATAAAACACCTTTTGGGTAGCCTGTAGACCCTGATGTATAAACAATTTGAGCAAAATCTTTCTCATTAATATTTGGTTTATAAAAATGTTTTTTAATATTTTTTTCAAAAAAATTCAAATTTTGTACTAAAGACTTTTTAATCTTTAAGTTTTTGAATAAAAAACTATATTCTTTTTCAGTAATAATGAAATCAGGTTTGGAATTTTTTATAATAAATTTAATATCTTCCTTTTTAAAAGCTGGATTAATAGGTATGATAATTCTATTAAAATAAATTAAGCCAATTAATAAAAGACCAGTAAAATTATCATTATTAGTACAAATTAAAATTTTCTTCTGTTCAGATATTTTCTTATTTTTAAGAAAATTGCCTAAATTAGTTAAAAATGTTTCCAAATCTTTAAATTTAATATTTTTTTTTTGGTCCTGTTCATTTATTAAATAAACATTGTTTTTAAAATCTTTAATTGCTTTATCAACATATGATTGAAAAGACTGAACAAGTTTTTTTTTCATTAGTAATTTTTATTTAATAAATTGTTTAATATGAAAGAAATATTCTAATATTATTTAGTAAAATTCTCAACATTATACGTTCATTGGTTATGTTTATTAAGCACTTTTTAATTGAAAATTTATATAACACTTAATGTAAAAAAGATAATAAAATTACTGTAAATTAGGAGTAATCTATTTTCTATAAAAAAATTCAAATTAATACTAATTATTTAGTAATCTCTAAAAATTTATAAAACATATATCTGAAATATTTTTTTTAAATTTTATCCAGCTTCCTTGATGAGTGTGAATTTTTTTTATAGAGTTTATTAATTGATATTGAAATTTTTTATTTAATATCTTGCTATTAAATATCTTTTTATTTTTTAAAGATCTAATAATTTTGAATATATCAGGTTCACTTTTAATATCATTTAGATAATCAAATTTTAATCCAAAATCTTCAATAATATAAAATGAATTTGATTTATTTAAACATTTATAAAAATTTTTTAAATTATTTAACATATGGGATTTATAATGTCCCCCATCATCTATAATTATATCAAAAAAATTTTTATAATTATTAGAAAAATCTCTAATTTTTTTTTTATTCATATAATCAAGATTCACTAATTTAATTCGTTTCGATTTAAACAAAAATTTTTTATGATCTATATCCATACAATATAATTGTGCATTTTTAAAATAACTTACAAATGCAGCTGCTGATGAACCCATATAACTACCTATTTCAAGAATATTTAACTTTTTATCATTTAAATGTCTTAAATGTTTGTCATAAAATGGTCCATAATTATTTGTCTTTTGTTTAATATCAAGTCTTTTAAATATTTTACTTTTATCACTATTAAAGTAAGAGAATATTTCATTGAAGTTATTTTTGGGTAATTTTTTTTTATCTAAGTTTATTTTGTTCTTTATTAATAGTTTGGGTGTGAAAAAAATTTTTTTTATATTTTTTTTAAATCCCTGGTCAAAATACAAATTTTTATCTGTAACAACTAAAAGAAAATTTGTTTTATAATTTAAATCACTTGGTTTAATACATTCTTTTTTTGAATAATTATCAATACCAAAAACTTTTTTTTTAGTAGAAATTTTTTTATAAAGATATTGGCTGTATATATTAAATGGAAAAAAAAATATTTTTTCAAATTTTGATTTGTCAATTTTTTTAACTATTTTGTTTAAACTTTTAATATTATTTTGATTTATTAAATAAAATTCTTTTAACATTATAGTTTATAATTTTTGAATATTTAGATTATTTTTTTTTTTTAAATTATAATTAGAAATTGAAAGAAAATTTTTAGTTTTTATAATTTTGTTATTGGCTAATATTTTTTTTTTTGTCCCTGGAAAATTTTGATTTAATTTAGAGGGATCACCATCGAAAATTTGATTAATTTTATTCTTATTTTCGGAAATTGAGGCTATTGTTAAGGCCATACTCCCTCCTGCTCCATATATATTGAACTTATTTTTTTTTAAATGACTAAGTAATTTTTTTTTCATTAAATTATGATTTTTCTTAAAAATTCTAAAAATATTTTTATTATCGATATGTAATATTTTATTTTTTTTTAAATCTATCTTTTTTACTGAACAAAAAATTATTCCATTCTCATTAAACAACTTGTCGATTTTCAAACTAGATAAATTCAAAAAATTTTGCAGATGTTTCAGTGTAAACATACTCAAGTGCTGATGAAATATTGAATAGTATGTTTTGTTTTTCATCATAAAATTAAAATTAGGTATTTCAATAAATAATCTTCCGTCATTTTTTAATGAGCTTCTTATGTTTTTAATCGCTTTAAATGGATATTTAAAATGCTCTAAAGTGTGAATTAAAAAAATAATATCAAATTTTTGATTAATTTTTTTTTCTTCAATATCAATTTCGTAATACCTATTTTTATAAATTTTTTTATTTATTTTTTGAATTATCATATCTGCTATAAATACATTGTTATCTTTTAATACAGGATTAACACCTCCACCAACGTCAAGAATTTTTTTATTCTTAAAATAATTTTTTCCATATTTTTTTTTAATTACCATTAGTCGTTTTTTTTTAATTAAAGATGAATCAGTATTACACTGATTCTCTCCATAAAATTCCGATATCCTTTTTTTAGAAAAATTTTGAAGCTGTAAATGAAAACATTTTAAGCAGGAATAAACATGACATTTAGAAAATTTAGTTTCCCTTTTAGTTGGCCAAATACATTCAGGCAACTTTACTGTGGTGTAAACGTTTATACTTTTGGCATTACAAACTCTACAAATCATAACTTTTAATTTATTTGCTAGTTTTTAATTTTAGAAAACTAAATTTATATACACCCTCAATAACTCCTGAGAAGATAAAAGTAGAGATTAAAGTATAAGCAAAAAAGGGAATTGCTAATGTGTAGCAAAGCAAAAGACCTTCAAAAGTATAAGTGTAAGATCCTAATGTCCATACTCCAAAGTTGGTAATTATAAAAAATAAACTAGCTCCCAATAATGATCCAAAAATTCTATTTAAAATAGTTCTAGCAAAAAAATTAGACCCAAGTCCAATTAAAATAATACTTCCCCAAGTGAATAAAATAACCCCATGAAAACCAATGACCAAGTCAGTTATTATAAAACCTATAACTAACACTGGCAAATATCTAATTCCCAGTAGTGCAGGCACATAAAAACTTAATGCAAGTAAGCTTGTAAAGTTCGGAGGATGTGGAATAAATCTACTAGCAGCTAAGGCTATAAATATTCCTATTGAAATTTTTAAAAAGTTCATTTCTATATGTTTAACAGTAAATTGATTCAATTCAATGTTTATATATTAAATATCAGTCAATATAGATATTTAAATTTTAATAATTTTTTTTTAACATAAAGTTTATAGCTCTACCAGGCGCTTTATATTCATATGCATCAGAATATCTCGCATCTAAAATATTTTTAACTGATATATTTAAATTATAAGTATCAAATAATTTATAATTTGTTACCAAATCAGCAACAACATAATGAGAAAGTATAACGTCTTCAAAGCTATTATTTGTATTTCCATAATCTCTTCTTTCGCCTACATATTTAAGTTTAAGTGTTTGAGATAAGTTGCTATTGAAAATTTTAGTTCCAATTAGATTTGCTTGATGTCTAGGAACTCTAACGTTCATTTTGTCATTACATGCTGTTGATCCTAGGCCTGCTGTTGAGTCTGGATTATCACATGTAGTACCATCGTAAGTCTCTGTTCTTGTATAACCAAAACCAAAAGCATAGTCATCATTAAGCTTCCAATTAGTCTGTAATTCTAAACCATAACTTTCTGTTTTTGAATTACTATTATCAATAACATACTGATTAGCTTCACCCGAATAGGTATACTGTAAACCTCCTCCATGAGATGCCCACCCTTTAATGTCATTTTTATATTCTAAGAAAAAAGTAGTGGCACTTAAGCTAATATTATTTTCTGGAAAAAATTTGTCTATACCAAGGTCAATACTTTTACCAGTTTCTGCTT
>Ga0114997_10004356_pt1 | contig 10975 bp, 1 predicted proteins | sample ArcticOcean_MG_C_2_FD_87045 | JGI IMG/M metagenome (GOLD analysis project Ga0114997, IMG submission 87045) | Marine microbial communities from western Arctic Ocean - ArcticOcean_MG_CB4_136 | ecosystem: Environmental > Aquatic > Marine > Oceanic | place: Arctic Ocean: Canada Basin | collected... | reverse complement strand
TGTGGATCTATAATTTGAGCATATTCATCTATTTCTTCTTCTTCTTGTTGTTGTGGATCTATAATTTGAGCATATTCATCTATTTCTTCTTCTTCTTCTTCTTGTTGTTGTTGTGGATCTATAATTTGAGCATATTCATCTATTTCTTCTTCTTCTTCTTCTTGTTGTTGTTGTGGATCTATAATTTGAGCATATTCATCTATTTCTTCTTCTTGTTCTTCTTGTTGTTGTGGATCTATAATTTGAGCATATTCATCTATCACATTATCAAAAATAATTTCATCTTTAAGTTTTAAATCAGAAACATTTTTTTCTTGAATTATATTTTCATTATTAATTATAGTTAAGATCTCTTCTATTTTTAAATCTTTAAATAAATTATTGGCTGAAATATAACTTTCTGCATTTATTCTACTGGTAAAATTACTTATAGAAACTCTATATAAACCTTCTTTACTAATAGGCAGCTGTTTAGCCTCTTCATAGCCATCATTCTTGAGTTTTTTGACATAATCGTAGGCATAATAGAATGACTTATATGAAGAAATAATTACATGATATAAAATTGCCTCTATTTTATTTGTATTAAGTGAATCTATTTTTTTTAATGACACAGAATAACCCTCAGTTAATACATTTTGATCTAAAGAATAACTTGATATTTCATTATCATTAACATAAAAACTATCTATTTTCTCTCGATTAGCTACAACATCAACAAGTTCTATTGAATCAATTTGATTTACTTCAACAATTTCTTTAAAAGTTACCTCAGGAATTTTATTCTTTTCAATTAATTTTTGATCATTTATTGAAGTAATAACCTCTTCTATTTTTATACTTTTAAATAATGGATTACTAAAAATAAAATCTTCTGCTTCTAATCTACTATTAAAATTATTTATAGACACCCTATATAGACCTTCTTGATTAACAGGTAATTGCTTCGCTTCTTTATAGCCATCACGCTTAAGTTTTTTAACATAATCATAGGCATAATAAAACGACTTATATGAAGCAACAACAAGATGAAACATAATTTGCTCCTGCTGAATGATGTTTGATGAATATCTATATTCTTCATTGTCGATATAATTTATGGATAATGAAGAAATAAAGAAAAATAATATTACGTTTAAAACGTTCATATTATATGAATTTTATCATCATTATGTTTATTTTAATTACTCTCATTTTTAAAAAAATCTTGGCGTTATAATTGTTCTGTTATTAAACAAACCAATTTTAAATATTATTTCATATGTTCCGTCATTAAAATCTTTTATAACAGTTGTAGAATAGTCATAACCTAATCCTACAAAAAGTTTTTCAGACATTTGAAAACCTGCAAGAAAACTTAAAGCAGAGTTTAATCTATATGACGTACCTAAAGTAATCGTGTTACTAATTAAAAAATTTAAAGAGGCATCCCATTGAATTGGAGATCCATCAACAATTTTAAACATTGTAGCTGGCTTAACTTTTAAATTAGACCCTAAGTTGAAAACGTAGCCAGCAATTAAATAATAATGAATTTTATCAGTTATTTTTGAAGTAAATCCATTTTGAAAATCAATTTCATCAAAATAATTTGTTTCAATTAGATTTGGAACAGAAAGTCCTAAATAATAATTTTCTGTATTAAAGTATAATCCAAGTCCTACATTAGGTTTTATTTTATGGTCTATATCATTTTGAGAAACTGGGTCAAGAGGATCATAAATATTTAAATTAGAAAAATCAATATTTAATTGATTGATTCCTGCTTTAAGTCCAAATGTCAATTTAGCAAACATAAAATTAATTGAGTATGCATAATCAACATTAACTCTATTGTTTATAGACGGCCCTAATTCATCTCTAACGATAGATAAACCCAACCCCATTCTTTCTGATCTCCCTATTGGAGTATCAATTGAAAAACTAGTTGTTTTGGGAGCTCCATCTAAATTAAGCCATTGTGTTCTACTTAATAGGTCTAAACTTAAGTATCCTCTTGAACCAGTATATGCGGGATTAATAATCTGTGTATTATACATATGTTGAGAATACTGAGGGTCTTGTTGAGAAAAAGAATAATCAGGAAACAATAACAACTGAAAAATTAATATACCTAAAACAACTTTATATGGACTATAAATATTAAACAAAACTCTCACTTTTAATAATTAGTTAAAAATAAATATCCACTATACTGCTTAGTTCTTGTATTATTATTCGAAATAACAATAACATAATAATAAGTACCTGTTGGTAAGGTTTTATTTTTTTGAATGGTAATTCTTCCATTTGAAAAACCTTTAAACACATTATCTGAACTATTAGAATAACCGTAATCTTCAGTTTCATACACCAAAACTCCCCACCTATTAAATATTTTTATTGAGTTTAACGGAAAGCTTTCAATTCCTTTTATTTTAAAGAAATCATTCATGTTGTCTCCATTAGGAGTTAACAAGTTAAACACTTCTATACCTTGTCTTACAAATGTAATTTTGGTCACTGTTGGATCGTCAAATATATTGCCATCTCCATCATCTCCATCATCGCTTACGTCAGAAATATCACTTGATTTACCTGGACTACTAGCAGTAGCTATAGCTGTGTTCTTGACACTTCCAGTTTCAGAAGCAGATTCATCAATTGTATAACTCGCTTCATAGTTGGCAATTTCTCCTGGTTTTAAAGTTCCTTCAGAAGAGGACATGTTAGATGAAATAAAGTTAGGGCCTTCATTAAGCGTTATGTTTTTCCCATCACCATCATAAAAAACATCTTCAATAACAATACTTTGAAGCTCAATGTTACCCGTATTCTCGACAAAAATTGTGTAATTAAGAAGATCTCCAGGACCTGTTTCACCATTACCATTATCAATTACCGAAACAATTTTTGTCACTTCTATTGAAGGAGCTGAATACATAAGTATATCTGTTGGATCATCAACTATATTTCCATCATTATCATCTCCATCATCACTTACATCTGTAACATCATCTTTTTTACCAGGACTACTTGCTATTACTTTAACCGAATTTGATATTTTTTCTGAAGCAGAAGCAGATTGACTAATTATATAAAAAGCTGTATAAGTAGCTGTTTCTCCAACCTTAAGGCTTGAACTATTTGATCCTAAGTCAGAACCAGAATAAAATGGACCATTACTTAGATTTAATATATTTCCATTCCCGTCCTTTAGATTATCAACAATAGAAATATTACTAAGAATAATATTCCCAGTGTTTTTAACTAAAATAGAATAGGTGATTATATCTCCAGGTCCAGAAAGGTCATCTCCATTGTCAGTTATAGAAGCAGTTTTAGTCACCTCTATTAATGGTTCAGGTAATATGTAAACTATTGTAGGATCATCCGATGTATTTCCATCTGTATCAATTCCATTATCACTTACATCTGATATTTCAATTGTTGATCCCGGACCATAAGCTGAAGCTGTTACAGAATTAATTATTCTTCCAGAACCTGCAGATGAAGATTCAATAATATAGAAAGCAATATAAGAAGCGGTTTCACCTGAGACTAAAATTCCTTTATTTGAACCCTTATCAGAGCCAGAGAAAAATGGACCATTACTAAGTATTAAATTATTGCCATCTCCATCAGATAAACTGTCTTTAATATTTAAATCTCTAAGAGTAGAATTGCCTTTGTTTTGAACAGTTATAGTGTAAGTTATAATATCGCCTACACCTATTTCTCCATCTCCATTGTCAGTTATTTCAGCAGTTTTTGTTGTTTCTAAAGAAATGTTTGAAACTGTATATATAATAGTTTGATCATCATTAATGTTTCCATCTGTATCAATTCCATTGTCACTAACATCAAATACGTCTCCAGCTTTTCCAGGACTATTTCCTCTGAATAAAATACTATTTATAACACTCCCACTATCAGCTGCAGCTTGTCCAATAATATAGCTTGCGGTGTAAGTGGCAATCTCTTCTGATTTTAAAACTCCTATTGTAGAACTTTGAGTTGAAGAGATAAAAGTTGGATTAATTGTTAAAAGAATTCCATTTCCACTTCCATCGGTAAAAGTATCAACATAAGATAAACCTGTTACCGTAATATTTCCAATATTCTCAACTGTAATTAAATAATTAATAGTATCACCAAAATCATTAATTCCATTTAAATTATCATCTACTATACTAGCTATCTTAGTGACCTCTATTTTTGGAAGAGACACAATGCTAGTAACTGTTAGATCATTTGTGGTATTTCCATCTGTATCATCTCCATTATCACTAGTATCTGAAACATTATTACTTTGACCTGAAGTGCTTCCTGTAGCAACAACACTATTATTAATACTCCCAGTTGTAGAAACCTGAGGAGTGATATGAAAAGTTGCTGAATATGTTGCTGTTTCTCCTACTGTCAGTGTTCCTTGAGCAGAACTTGCTGAAGAAGAAATAAATGTTGGACCACTTGTTAAACTAATTACGTCTCCATTTCCATCAATTAAAGTATCCGAAACAGTTAATGATGATAAAACCAAATTACCTGTGTTTTTAATTGATATATTATAAATAATAGTATCTCCAAAACCATTTGATCCATCTCCATTATCAGCAATTGTAGCCGTTTTAGTAACCTCTAAGGCTCCAGTTAATAATTGACTAACTAGACTTACTATTGTAGGATCATTAATGGTATTACCGTCAGAATCATCACCATCATCACTAACATCACTAACATCATTAGTGTTTCCAGGACTACTTCCTGTCGCCGAGACAATATTGGTTACACTTCCAGAATCTAAAGCAGATTGAGTAACAATAAATCCAGCTGAATAAACCGCTGTTTCATCAACCGCTAAGGTTCCTTGAGAAGAACTAGCACTCGAAGAAATAAAAGTAGGACCAGTTGAAAGGCTTAATAAATTACCATTTCCATCAGTTAAAACATCAGTTAAAGTAATACCTGTTAAAGAGATATTACTCTTGTTTTTTACTGTTATAGTATAAAAAATTGTATCGCCTAAGTCATTAACGCTATTAAAATTATTGTCTGTAACTGAAGATGTTTTCGTTACTTCAATTTCTTTTATTGATGAAAAAAGTGTTATTGTTGGATCATTAGAGGTATTACCATCGCTATCATTTCCATCATCACTTACATCACTTACATCATTACTGTTACCTGGACTACTTGCGGTTACTGTAATAATATTTTTAACACTTCCAGTGTCTACTACCGACTGAACAATGGTATATGAAGCAGTATAAGTAGTTGTTTCTCCCACAATTAATGAACCTTGAGTTGAAGTTCCAGTTGAGGAATTATATGTAAGTGCACTTGTCAAACTTAAAGTATTTGTGGCTCCATCGGTAAATACATCTGCTAGAGTTATACCGGTTAATGCAACATTACCAGTATTTTGAATTGTAATATTATAAACGATTACATCTCCAACTCCTATAACACTATCACCCTGGTCAATAATAGAATATGTTTTTGTTGCCTCTATTGATGGATTTGCAGAAGTATAAACAACTGTATTATCATCAGAAGTATTTCCATCAGCATCATTTCCATCATCACTCACGTCAGTTACATCATTAGAGTTTCCCGGACTGCTCGCTGTTGCCGTAACAAAATTTATTATGCTACCCGAATCAGCTGCAGCTTGAGAAATAGTATAGCTTGCGGTATATGTTGCAGTTTCTCCTACAGTCAATGTTCCTTGAGCTGAACTTGCAGAAGAAGAAACAAATATTGGAGTGCTATTTAGAGATAAATTATTGCCATTACTATCCTTAAGAGTATCAACTATACTAAGTCCAGTTAAAGTATATCCACCTGTGTTTTTTATAGTAATAGTATATACGATAATATCAGAAACTCCGTTAGTTCCATTTCCATTATCTGTAACTGCAGATGTTTTAACAACTTTCATGGCTGCTTGAGAAGAGGTGATTATTGTTGTTTGATCACTAGTGGTGTTTCCGTCCCCGTCATTTCCATTATCACTTACATCAGTTACATCATTTGAATTACCGGGACTACTTGCTGTTGCAGTAGCGCTATTTTTTACACCACCAGAATTAGTCGCAGATACACTAATTGTATATGATGCAGTATAAGTCGCTACTTCTCCTACTTTCAATGTTCCTAGTGTTGAGCTTTGAGTTGCAGAAACAAAATTAGGGCCACTAGAAAGTGATAAAGAATTCCCATCATTATCAGTTAAAGTATCTGAAAGTGATAAATTTGTTAAAGTAACATTTCCTTTGTTTTCGACAGTAATTGTATATGTAACTATATCACCTTGATCATTAGATGAATTATTATTAACATCATTTACATTAGCTGTTTTTGTTGCCTCTAGTGATGAATTGGTAGGAATATTAACTATCGTATTATCATTTGTTGTATTTCCATCACCATCATTACCGTCATCACTTATGTCACTTACATCATTTGAATTTCCTGGACTACTTGCTGAAGCATTAACACTATTAATAACGCTTCCACTATCAACTGCATCTTGAGTAATTGTGAAAGTAGCAGTATATGTTTCAATCTCATTAACTTTAAGGGTTCCAATGGAAGAAGTAGTAGTTGAGGAGTAATGAGAAGGAGTATTTGTCAAGCTAAGAGCATTTCCATTTCCATTCGTTAAAGTATCAACTAGGGTTAATCCTGTAAGTGTTACATTTCCTTTATTTTGAACAGTTATTGAATAAACTATAGAGTCATCAAGTCCTATTACTCCATCACCATTGTCTATTATACTAAATGTTTTAGTGGTTTCCAATAGAGGATTTAAAGTCATTAAAACAATTGTTGTGTCATCTAGTATATTTCCATCAATATCATTACCATTATCACTTGTATCACTTACATTATTACTCTGACCAGGGCTACTAGCTATAACACTTGCTGAGTTTATTATTTTTCCAGTGTCAATTTCAGATTGAGTGACAATATAAAAAGCAGTGTAAGTTGCTACTTCTCCAACTTTTAAAGTTCCTTGACCTGAGCTTAGAGATGAACCAGAAAAAGTTGGTCCATTACTTAAACTAAGTGAAACTCCATTTCCATCCGTTAATGTATCACTAACTGTTAAACTACTTAAAGTTACATTTCCTTTGTTCTCTGCACTAATAGTATATACTACTACATCACCCAGTCCATTTATTCCATCACCATTATCAGTAATTATAGCTGTCTTGGTAAGTTCAATTAAAGGAGACCTTGTTATATTATTTATTGTTGGATCATTCAAAGTATTTCCATCACTATCATCACTATCATCACTAATATCGGTGACATCATTAGTGTTTCCAGGGCTACTAGCACTAGCTGAAGCAGTATTAGAAATTCCTCCAGAATCAACAGCTTGTTGATCAATAATGTAATATGCAATATATGTAGCTGTTTCAGATACTTTTAATGCACCTTGACCAGATCCTAAATTAGCTCCTGAGAAAAATGGTCCAGAATTTAAACTTAAACTAGTACCTCCAAGATCTGTAATGGTATCAGAAACAGTTAGTCCACTGAGAGCTACATTTCCTTTATTTTCAACTGTTATGGTGTACTTAACAATATCCCCCTTACCTGTAATTCCATCACCGTTATCAGTAATTGTAGATGTTTTACTAACTTCTATAGAAGGAGAAGATGTCATTGTAATCTCAGTAGGGTCATTACTTGTATTTCCATCACTATCATCCCCATCATCACTAACATCTGAAATATCATTTGTACTGAAAGGACTGCTTGCTGTAACAAGTACAGAATTTATGACTTTAGGAGTATAGTATGTTGATTGGCTAATTATATATGTAGCAGAATATGTGGCAGTTTCTCCAATTGTTAATGTTCCTTGGGAGGAGCCTGAACTACTAGACACAAAGCTCGGGCCAGTACTTAGATTTATTGAATTATTATCTCCATCTACTAGAGTATCTATTAAAGTAATACTTGCTAAAGTTGTATTTCCTTTGTTTTCAATAATAATATTATAAACTATAGTATCTCCTACATCAATACTGTTATTTGAATTATTATCAGTAACTGTAGCCGTTTTTGTTGCCTCAATAACTGGAACTGAGGTAATAGTTGTTTCGGTATTATCATTAAGTGTATTTCCATCAGTATCATCTCCATCATCTGAAGTATCCGTTACATTATTTGATTGTCCTGGACTACTTGCAGTGGCTAAAGCAGTATTTATAATTTTTGGAGTATTTGCTGATAATTGACTAATTATGTAAAGTGCTGTAAAAGTTGCTGTTTCACCAGGTATAATACTTCCTTGGGCGGAACTTTGAGTAGATCCTGAAAATGAAGGACCAGTGTTTAAAGTTAGGTTGTTTCCTGAACCATCTGTAATTGTATCTGTTACAGTAAGACTACTTAGAGTTACATTTCCTTTGTTTTCAACTTTAATTGTATAAATAATTGAATCACTTGCTCCAGTTTTCCCATCTCCATTGTCGCTTACTAAAGCTGTTTTAGTTACTTCCATAGACGGAGAAGCGGTTATTGAAATTACTGTTGGATCATCTATTATATTTCCATCAGTGTCATCTCCATCATCTGAAACATCACTAATATTATTCGTATTTCCTGGACTACTAGCGGTAGCAGAACCAGTATTCGAAATACTGCCAGAATCAACCACACTCTGATTAATTACATAGTAAGCAATATAATTAGCAACTTCGGAAGGCTTAATAGTTCCTTGAGCTGAACCTTGGTTTGATCCAGAGAAAAATGGACCACTACTTAAAGTTAAAACGCCACCATTACCATCAGAAAGAACATCATTAAATGTTAAACCTGTAAGGGTAACATTACCTTTGTTTTTAATTAAAATAGTATATTTTATTATATCTCCATTTCCAATAACCCCATCACCATTATCTGTTATAGTTGAAGTTTTTGTCACCTCTAAAGATGGAGATGCAGTTATGCTTATAACTGTAGCATCATTGATGATGTTTCCATCACTATCATCTCCATCATCAGATGTGTCTGTTACATTATTTGATTGTCCTGGGCTGCTGGCTGTGGCCAGTACAGAGTTTAATACTCTACCACTATCCACTGCCATCTGACCTATGGTATAGGTGGCTGTATAGGTGGCTACCTCATTTACCTTTAAAGTGCCCTGAGCAGAACTAGCATTGGCAGATACAAATGTTTGCGTATTAGTTAAACTTAAAGCGTTTCCATTACCATCGGTTAAGATATCGGTTAGAGTAAGACCTGTTAAGGTAACGGTTCCTTTGTTTTGAGCTGTTATAGTATAGGTTATCGTATCTCCTAATCCTGTTTCTCCGTCTCCATTATCAGTTAATGATGATGTTTTAGTTACTTCAATTGTTTTTGAGTTTGTAATAGACAAAATAGTAGGATCGTTTACAGTATTACCATCTGTATCATCTCCATCATCAGATATATCGGTTACATTATTTGAAAAACCTGGGCTACTCGATGTAAAAATTGCAAGGTTAGAAACACCATTATTATCAACTGCTAGCTGTTCAATTGTATAGGTTGCTGTGTAAGTTTTTGTCGATCCAACATTTAAAGATCCTAAATCTCTTATTTCATAGATATTTGTCGAACCTGAATTACTTCCATTTGCATCATTTCCTGAAGCTCCAACTGCAAAAACTGAACCATCATCATTAATCGATACACTTTCTCCAAATAAATCTGAAGAAGCTGACCCGTTAATATCAATTCCTTTTTGAATCCATGAACTTCCATTCCATGAATAGATCCTAATCTGACCTGAAGAGTTTCCATTTCCATCATTAGCAGAAGCACCAATTCCCAAAATAGTACCATCATCACTAATAGAAACTGATATTCCTGATGCATCTCCAGTTGTTTCTCCATTAATATCTAATCCTCTTTGAACCCATGAACTACCATTCCACTTGTAAACTCTAACATGACCAGAATTAGCTCCATTACCGTCGTTGTAATAAGCTCCAATTGCTAAAATCGAACCATCACTATTTATTGAAACTGCTTTTCCAGAAAAATCACCAGTAGCTTCACCATTAATATCACTACCTCTTTGAGCCCATGAACTTCCATTCCATGCATAAATTCGAACATGACCAGAGGATGATCCATTTCCATTATTTTGAGCTGCACCAATGGCTAATATACTTCCATCATCATTTAAAGAAATACTTTCACCCGATCTGTCTGAAGCTGATTCACCATCAATATCATTCCCTCTTTGAACCCATGAACTTCCATCCCAATTATAAATCCTCACATGACCAGAATTACTTCCGTTACCACTATTGGTCATTGATCCTGCAGCAATTACCGAGCCATCGCTACTAATTGAAACACTATCTCCAAATCCATCAGATGCTGCTTCTCCATTAATATCTGTTCCTCTTTGAATCCATGAACTTCCATTCCATGCATAAATTCGAACATGACCTGAAGCAGCTCCATTTCCATTATTATTTGATGCACCAATTATAATAATTAATCCATCATCACTAATTGAAACACTTTCACCTGATAAGTCTCCTGCTGCTTCTCCATTAATATCTGTTCCTCTTTGAATCCATGAACTTCCATTCCATTTATAAACTCTAACATGACCAGATTCAAATACTGAATTACCACTTCCGTCATTTCCAGTTGCGGCAATTGCAACAATAGTCCCATCCCCGTTAATAGAAATTCTTTTTCCAGATTCATCATTAGAATTTTCTCCTGATATTTTGTTGCCTATCAATTTAAGAACCTCTGTTCCTGTAGATGAAACTGGAGCTTCAGTTAAGGTAAGTATGTTTCCGCCTAGATCTGTTAATGTATCTGATAAAGTAAGGTCTGATAAAGTTACATTTCCTTTGTTTTCTGCTGTAATCGTGTAAACAATCGTATCTCCTAAATCATTAACCCCATTACCATTATTGTCTGTTATCGTCGCTGTTTTTGTTGCCTCTATAATTGGATT
>Ga0114997_10004354_pt1 | contig 10976 bp, 8 predicted proteins | sample ArcticOcean_MG_C_2_FD_87045 | JGI IMG/M metagenome (GOLD analysis project Ga0114997, IMG submission 87045) | Marine microbial communities from western Arctic Ocean - ArcticOcean_MG_CB4_136 | ecosystem: Environmental > Aquatic > Marine > Oceanic | place: Arctic Ocean: Canada Basin | collected... | reverse complement strand
TACCCCGGTAACCCCCTTATATGAACCTAATCTATACATAGGGTTAATTAGCAAAAAAACACCATATTTCTATTTCTCCTATATATAGACTTGAAACCCTTAAGTGCCTTATATGAGCACACCCCCTCACAGTTACTTTTTTATGCTATGAAATTATTTCTCTCACTTGATAAAAAAGTACCCATATAAGGCACTTAAGGGTTTTAAGTCTATATATAGGAGAAATACAAATATAGTGATAAAATAGTAATTAACTCTATATATAGATTAGGTTCAAATAAGGGGGTTAAGAGGTCAAAAAGTAAAAATTCCCTGGGTGGTCTACCCCCCAACGATTTATGTCGCCAAATAAGGCACTTAAGCCCCAAATTTTACACTTTTTTTGCAAGTGAAAGAAATAATCTCATAGCATAAAAAAGTGAAGCCTCTTAAAACCTCCGGACCCCATTAAACCTGAATCGGAAAAAAAAAAGTAAAAATTCCCCCGAACCTTAAGACTTTTGGCAAAATCCACACCCAATTATGGCGAAATGCACCCCATGAAATTCTCTCCAAAAAAATGCAAGTGTTGAATCGTGCCGGAAAATTGGAGGATGTCTCCTTTGACAAAGTATTGGCGCGCATCTCGGCGCTCGCCGACGGACTGAGCGTCGACAGCACCCTGGTCACTCAAAAAGTGCTGCAGGGGCTCTACGACGGCATTTCGACCAGCGAAATCGACAAGTTCTCCGCAGAGGTGGCGGCGGCGATGATGCACCCCGACTACAACAAGCTGGCGGCGCGCATCACCGTGTCCGACCTGCACCGCAACACCCCGGACACGTTCAGCGGTGCCATGCGGCAACTCGGACTGTTCCCCGACGTGCCTCTGGAACCCTTCGACGCCCTGATCGTGCACGAACGCGACTTTGAGTACGACTACCTGGGCATCAAGACGCTGGAACGCTCCTACCTGCTGCGGCAGGGGCAAATCGTCGAACGAATCGTCGAACGCCCGCAGTACATGCTGATGAGGGTGGCGCTGTACCTGAACCCGGACCCGGGCAAGACCTACGAGGCGCTGTCCCTCGGGCTGTACACGCACGCGACGCCCACCCTGTTCAACGCCGGGGTGGCGCACGCGCAACTGGCGTCGTGCTTTCTGCTGGCGAACGGCACCGACGTGACCGGCATTTACAAGACCCTGGGCGACTGCGCCGAAATCTCCCGCTACGCCGGCGGCATCGGGTTCTCCTGCTCGGACACGCCCAACCTGGTCCCCATGCTCAGGGTGTTCAACGAGACCGCCCGGCACGTGGACCAGGCGGGGAAGCGCAAGGGGTCGTTCGCCGCGTACCTGGAACCCTGGCACGAGGACGTGGAGTCCTTTCTGGACCTGAAGAAGAATACCGGGCTGGAGGAGGCGCGCGCCCGCGACCTGTTCTACGGGCTGTGGATCCCGGACCTGTTCATGGAAAGGGTGCGCGACGACGGAGAATGGACGCTGTTCTCCCCGGAGGAGGCGCCCGGGTTGTCCGACGTGCACGGGGAGGAGTTCCGGGCACTGTACGAGACGTACGAGGAGGGTGGACGACGGATCAGGGCGCAGGATCTCTGGTCCAAGATACTGACCAGCCAGATCGAGACCGGCACGCCCTACATGATGTACAAGGACGCCTGCAACGCCAAGTCCAACCAGAAGAACTTGGGCACGATCAAGTGCAGCAACCTGTGCACCGAAATCGTGCTGTACACGTCGAGGGAGGAGACCGCCGTGTGCAACTTGGCGTCCGTGGCGCTGCCCAAGTGCGTCGGTGCCCCGGGTGCCAAGTTCAACTTTCAAGCCCTGTTCGAGGTCACGCGCCTGGCGACGTACAACCTCAACCGAGTCATCGACCGCACGTACTACCCGACCCCGGAGGCGCGCACCAGCAACACGCGCCACCGCCCCATCGGGATCGGCGTGCAGGGGTTGGCGGACGTCTTTCTCCTGCTGGGCATGCCGTTCGACAGCGCGTCCGCCCGAGACCTCAACCGAGAGATCTTTGAAACGATGCACTACGCCGCGCTGAGTGCCTCCTGCGACCTCGCCGAGAAGCACGGCACCTACGAGAGCTACGAAGGGTCTCCGGCGTCCAAGGGGCTCCTGCAACCGGACCTGTGGGGCGTCACCCCCGGCGACCGCTGGGACTGGGACCACCTGCGCCAACGCATTGCCGCCCACGGGCTGCGCAACTCCGCCCTGATTGCCCCGATGCCCACGGCGTCCTCCTCGAGCATTCTGGGCAACAACGAGTGCTTCGAACCGTACACGTCGAACCTGTACGTCCGGCGCGTGCTGTCCGGGGAGTTTACCATGATGAACAAGCACCTGGTGCGGGTGCTGGAGTCCAGAGGCATGTGGACGGAGGAGACCCGCCAGACCCTGCTGCGCGACGGAGGGTCGGTCCGCAACCTGGAGTTCCCCGAGTCCGGTCTGTTCAAAACCGTGTGGGAGATCAAGCAAAAGGTGATTCTGGACATGGCGATCGATCGAGGGGCGTACGTGTGCCACTCGCAGAGCATGAACGTGTTTCTGGCGGAACCGAACGTGGCGCAACTGACCAGCATGCACTTTTACGGGTGGAGGGGAGGGCTCAAGACCGGGATGTACTACCTGCGCACGAACCCCAAAGCCAAAGCGATCCAGGTGACCTGCACCAAGTGCGAGAGTTGCAGCGCGTAGTGCACCTAAAAAAAATTGTGAACCGTTGTAGCGTAAAAAAAAAATATAAATTCTAAGAAATTCTACGAACAAGTTTACTAACAAGCTACACCATTATACACAGTTTTAAGAATTTCTCTCTGGGTTGGTTTATCAAATTGACTCACAGCGGCTTGGACGTTGAGTTGGGCGTTGAGTTGGGAGTCGCATACACAAGTTGGATAAGGAACCAAATATCTACCCTCAGAATCTGCACAATCGACTGCTTTTGCACCATCATAATCTGCGTACTCGTAGTCATATGAATCCTCTTCCCCATAACGAACACACCCATACGCACTAACTATTTGATCGGATTGGCTAACAACCCCCCAATCCCCCCCCCGCCTGCAACGCCAGAGCTCTACATGCGTCCTCACTTAAGTGTACAGCACATGTCCCGCTCGTGATTTCGGTTGCGTTCGCGCTAAATAAAAACAAAGTCAATAGGAATGCTCTCATTGCTCGCATTTTTACTCGCAGGCGTGCGGCTTACATAGGTCAAATTTTTTTTATGGCGAGATTCCACACACCCGGAAATACACAAAAAATGAGAATTTTAACCGTGAGCCTGCAAGGCAAGCAGATCTACATCTTCGGGCGCGATCCAGGTGACCTGCGCCAAGTGCGAGAGTTGCAGCGCGTAGTGCACCTAAAAAAATTGTGAACCGCCGTTGTAGCGTAAAAAAAAAATATAAATTCTACTGACAAGTTTACTAACAAGCTACACCATTATACACAGTTTTAAGAACTTCTCTCTTGGCTGACTCTTCAAGATCCTCCAACGCAAGGGTAACGAGGCTGCCAATGGTGAAGGCGTTGTTCTTTGTAATGAAGTAGTTGGCGGCGATGTTGGCGTATCGGGCTTTGGCGGCGGAGGCGGCGGCTTTGTCGGCGTCGGCGGCTTGGGCGGCGTCGGCTTTGGCGGCGGTAGCGGCGGCTTGGGCGAATCCGGCGGCGGTAGCGGCGGCTTGGGCGGCTTCGTTGGCGTAGTGGGCGGCTTCGTTGGCGTCGGTGGCGGTGCCGCACAAGTCGGCGCGGGAGGCGGCGTGACTGGCGGCGCGGGCGGCGTATTCGGCGTAGTAGGCGGCGGAGTAACCGCAACACTTGGGTGCATCATCGGCAACACATGGCGCACTGGCGCACTTGGTGGTAGAAGCATCCGCAATCAAAGCACCCGAGTACGTTGCACCAGCAGGACAGACAGAAGCCAACGTAGGGTTGGATAAATCGGTGATTGTGGCGCAGTTGGCTGGTACTTGTGCGTTCGCGCGAAATAAAAACAAAGTCAATAGGAATGCTCTCATTTTTACTTGCAGGACATGTGCCTTATATAGGTCAAATTTTTTTTATGGCGAGATTCCACACACCCGGAAATTACTACAAAAAGATGAGAATTCTTACCGTAAGCCTGCAAGGCAAGCAGATCTACATCTTCGGGCGCGATGCCCAGGGTCCACTCACGCGGGTGGTCCAGTGCAAACCCCACCTCATCCTGGGGTCCCTGCCCCCCAACCTGCACGAACTGCTGGCGCGCTACTCCGCCTCCCGCACCCACGCCAAGTACCCCAAGTTCAACATCGAGCACGCCGTGGAGAACGCCGAACCCCTGGACGTTCAAGTCCTGCGCGGGCAGGACATCACCGACTACCGGGAGTCCGGACCCAGAGACTTCTACAGGGTCCAACTGCCGAACGTGTACGCCTGGTACAACCTGCGCCGGATGATGCGCGAACCCGTCGACATGTCGTCCGGTCCAGGTGGACCTGGACCGTGGTTTCCGGCGGAGGTGTTCGTCAGCACCGCCAAGTACCAGTGCCCCGCCGCGGCGTACAACGACCAGGTCTCCGCCGCCATGCAGCACGTCATCGAACACGGGCTGGAGATCTGCGCCCCCGGTCCGAAGTTTACCGCCCTCTCGTACGATCTGGAGTGCGACCTGCGCACCGTCAGAGGCAAACTGGTGTTCCCCGACTCCTCCAAGGACCCCATCATCACCATCGGCGTCGTGCACGACTGCCACGGGGTCCAAAAGGTGGTCTTCTGCCTGCACGAGACCCCGGCACACCCGGAGATCGACGTCCGGTGGTTCCCCACCGAGGCGCTGATGCTGGAGGCGTTCAACGACTTCATGCGCGAGACGGACCCGGACTTCATCCTGGCACACAACGGAAATCGCTTCGACAACGTGTACTACCGCGACCGCTGCAAGATCCTGGGCGTCCGCTGGTTGTGGTCCCGGGTCCCGAACCACGAAAGCTCCATCCGGGAGATCACCACCACCAGCAACCAGAGAGGGACCCAGGTCAGTTTCCGACTGGACTGCCCCGGGCGGGTAATGCTGGACACGTACGAGAAGTTCCGCGCCGACCACAAACTGCGCTCCTACAAACTGGACGCCATCGGCGAACACTTTTTGGGGCAACGAAAGGTCGACATGCCCTACGCCCAGATTCCGATCAAGTTTCAAACCCCGGAGGGTCGGTTGGAACTGGCGGTGTACTGCGTGCAGGACTCCAACCTGGTACTGCGGCTGGTCCGCTCCCAGTGCAAGATCGTCAACGTGGCGGCGATGGCAAACGTCACCGGGGTGACGCCCGACGACATCCTGAACCGAGGGCAGGGGATCCGCACCATTACCCTGATGCTCAAGTACGCGCAGAACACAAACCTGTTCATCCCGCGGGGCGAACACAACGAGGGCGGGTTCAAGGGCGCCGTGGTGCTGCCGCCCCTGCGAGGCAAGTACGAGGACGCGGTGGTGTGCGTGGACTTTGCGTCGCTGTACCCCAGCATCATGAGGGCGATGAACATGTCCTACGAGACTTTGGTCAGCAGAGAGACCATCGAACAGCAGGGGTGGGTCGAGGACGTGGACGTGCGCACCGTGCCCGACTACGTCTACCCCCCCGGTCGCCGGCTGCAGATCGTGCACAACCCCGCCAACTGCTCCTTCGTCACCGCGGACGTGCGAGAGGGCTTGCTGCCCAAGATCCTGCGCGAACTGCTGTCCGAACGGACGAGGGTGAAGAAGGAGATGAAGAAGCACGAGGGTCCCATGCGCGCCGTGCTGAACGGCAAGCAGCTGGCGCTGAAGGTGGTCGCGAACAGCATTTACGGGTTTACCGGCGCGTCCAAGGGTTTCCTGCCCGAACCCCGCATCGCCTCCTCCGTGACCAAGTACGGCAGAGGGCTGACCCTGCGCACCATGGACATCGTGGACAACAACCCCGCGTGGAAGGGGTCCAAGGTGATCTACGGCGACAGCGTGACCGGCAAGACCCCGGTGTTTCTGCGCGTCAACGGAGACATACAAATCAGAGCGATCTCCGAACTGTTCACCGGCACGGGCACGGGGAAGCAGTCCTGCGAGCTGCACGGGGTGGAGGCGTGGAGCGACGGCGGCTGGACCGACGTGGAGCGCGTGATTCGACACCACACCTCCAAACGCATCTATCGCGTCTGGGCAGGGTCCGGCGTCGTGGACGTCACGGAGGACCACTCCCTGCTGCTGTCCGACGGCACCCCGACCACGGCGACCTCGCTGGGCAAAAAGGACACCCTCCTGGAACGAGCGCTGCCCACCTGCACGACCCAGTGCCCATGGACCTACCGCGACGCGTTTCACATGGGGGTGTACGCCATGAGCGGGTGCAACTTCGGGGTGGACCCGGCGCTGTTTCGCAGCGCCGAGGGTGCCAAGATCGTGCCGCGGTCGCTGCTGTGCGCCCCGACCGACGTCCTGCAGGGGTTCCTCGCCGGCATCAACGACCGCTGCTCCGAAAACAGGTTTGCGGACAAGTTCGAGTTTCTAGCCGGGGTCGGGTACGTCCTCAACCGGCTGGGCTACACGACCTTTGTGGACCAACGGAATCGGCTGTGCTGGAGCCTCACTAAACAGTGCGACGAGGTCGTCGTGCAGGACCGGGGACCCTGCGACGGCTACGTCTACGACCTCACCACGTCGAACCACCACTTTCAGGCGGGCGTCGGCAGCCTCATCGTGCACAACACCGACTCCTGCTTCATTCAACTGTCGAGAGAGATCTGCGACGGTCCGGACGCCGAAGCACTGGTGACCCGCGCGCACGAAGTGGGCGAAATCATGGCAAAGGAAATCACCAAGGAATTCCTGTCCCCGGTGCTGATGGAGTACGAGTCGGCGTTTCAACCACCCTTTCTCCTGCTCAAAAAAAAAAGGTACATCGGCAACCTGTGCCTGCCCGGACGCCCGCCCAAGGCGTACATCAAGGGCTGCGAGTGCGTCCGAAGGGACTTTGCACCCATCGTCGTCAGCACCCAGCGCACCATGATCGACCTCCTGCTGAAGGACGACGTGGCGGGCGCCAAGGAACTCATCACCAAGGTGTTCGACGACCTGTACGCCGGCAGAATCCCCCTCAGCGAACTGACCCTCTCCAAGAAACTGACCCAACTGCCCGAGAACTACAAGAGCAAAATGCCCCACGTGGAACTGGCGAAGCGCCTGAAGGTGCAACGCCCGGAGAAAGCACCGGTGGCGGGGGACAGGGTGGAGTTTGTGATTCGTGCCGGTCCGGAGGACTTGAACCAACGCGCGATCTGTCCGGACGAAGTGGGCAAGTACGTGATCGACTACAACTACTACGCGGAGAAACAACTGCGCAAACCGCTGGAACGCATCATGGAACTGGTGACGGACGACGACCTGTGGCACCCGCGCAGCGTGTCCGCACCCATGACCGACGCCGGGATCGTGAGGTACCTCAAGAGAACAAACACATCGAGCTCGAGCACCGGCTCCCGCACCGGCTCCGCACCCAGAAAAAAAGCAAAGGTACAAGACATAAGAAAATTTTTTTTTGATTAACCATCTCTTAGAATATTCTTAGAATATTCTTAGAATATTCTTAGAATATATGGCGAGGTGTTAACTGGATCCAGCGATCCAATATGAAAGTAGCCGTTTTTATTTCATCACATATTTGTTACCAAGGACAGCTAACTTTGTTAAGTCAGGCTTTACAAAGTGTTTTGAGTCAAACAATTATCCCACATATCTACATTTCATTGTCATTTGCTGATGAAATGGTGGATGAAATGGTGGCGGCTAAAAGGGACATCAAATCTCCAGGTCGAGCTTGGAAAGTTCATTCGAAGCAAAAATTCCAACTGCAACATTTGGAATATTTAACAAACATGTATGCAGACCAATATGATATGATTCTCTTTTTGGACGACGATGACACATACACTACAAACAGAGTTGCAGTTATGTATCAGGCATTCGTTGCTGGTCTCAACTTTCACGGTCACTCCAAAAAAATCTGTGTAAGAGAAATTACGAATGACGAAGGACATCAGGACATGCCCGAATATTGGGCATATGGTGTTCAACCAGTAATACTGCAGGATTTTTTCAAAGAAATTCGTTCCCGAAAACTACTCATATATATTTGGAATAAAATGGGAGACATGGTTTTACGGTCGTATTTACGATTCAAAGACATCAAAGTTATCGGAATACCACACCAGTTATACATCTACAACAAATCAAATCCATTTGGAGTTTGTAACTCTCAACATTCATGTTCGGACCCGAAAAAATTCAGGGTTAGAAAGTTAGAACAAATTACTAATGCGGCTGGTTATGCCAAGAACGAAACAGGTATTTTTTCAATTGAAGAATTGGTGAAAAGAGTCAAAAAAATAGTTGTTGGACCACACAAGGAATCATATTACCCACCAATTATTAAATCGTGTTTTAGTGCACAGAAAATTATTGATTATTACAACGAAATTCGAGCATGGGCATAAAAAAGCAAAAATACAATAAGATTTTTTTTGATTAAAGTTTATTTGGAGGTACAAATTGTTTTCCGTTCTCCATCAGCTGTACATCTCGCTCAAAAGTGTTAAGAGCGTCATCTATCGACAATGTCTTCAATTCGTCGTTCAATTTATTCACTTTCTTCTTCGCTTTCTTCATCCCTTTATTCGCCGCGTCCTTCGCTTTCTTCATCCCTTTATTCGCCGCGTCCTTCGCTTTCTTCATCCCTTTATTCGCCGCGTCCTTCGCTTTCTTCATCGTATCTGAAAAAAATCCACAATCCTCAATTGGTGTGTTTTTTCGTGGTACAAACGACATTTTATTGATACAAAATCGGTTATTTATACATAAATTTAACTGATTCTCCATCTTGCTCAAGTGTCATTGTTTTCTCTCCTTTTCTCTCCTTTCTTCGCACTCCTTCATCACCGCTTTTTTTACCTATAAATAGCTCACTGTAATAGAAAAAATGGAGGAAATGGTGGAGTTGCAAATGATGAATAATGTCAACAGAATTGAAGATGTTCAATTCATAAACAGTGAAATGGGTGTAACTGTACGCTTGCACTGGGATACTTTGCCGTGGAAATACACCGCTACCACAAGTCAAGGCAATGACGGACCTTACAGTCGACCGGATTTTACAGAAGACGTCGTCGCTATAGCACCTCAAAGGAGGGAAAATGAATACATGGATTGGAAATGGACCATGACAACTGAGAGTAATAGTTATTCGATTAGACCTAACACTCTTACAGTGCATACGGAATATCATCACATGGTCTTAAACAGATTCATGTTAAAAATACTAGGTATTTTTGAAGAGCAAAATACATGGACGGGGAGGAAGAGAAGACACCAGAGAAGACACCAGGAAAGAGAAAGCAGGGCAAAAAGAGCAAAACATCACAACTTACTTGTGCATGGTAAACAGTTTGTAGCTCCAAACAGATCGTAATGTTTATTGATACAAATGTACAAAATTTGATTCATCAAGTATTATACAGTGTATTATACAGTGTATTATACAGTGTACAAAAAATCTAACAACCCCACGGGCACGGGCACCCCCAACAGCGTGGCGAGCTCGGCAGTGATGGTGATCTCCGCCCCGTAGTGCACCAACCCGTTCCTCACTCCTCGCTTCGGTCGAAACCACCAATCAACCCCGTGCTCGCAACAAAACCACACTCGTTTGAACTCCTGCCTGATCATCGGGTACCACTCGTGAGGTCTGCCAGGCACCGCCGCAATCACACCCACTGATCCTATGAACTTGACGTACCCACGACGACACACACCCCACCGACTCTGCAACAGACAATCCACCACACTCGTCAACCGATTCGTCAACCGATTCGTCAACCGATTCGACATTCAGACACGGGATACCTCAAACACGGACACTTAACCGTTGAATTCTCGCCATATCGGCAAGAGTAGCCTGCAACCCGACGGGGACCGGAGCGGCAGTCGCACGGAGGTCCACGTGGACATTTGCCGCAGCACGCGCAACGGAGTGGGTCGCGGTGTGCAGACTCAACTGGCTCTGCCAACGGAACTTTTCGTCGCAATGCTTGCACTCAAACGTCAGAGCACTGGAGTGCACGCGCATGTGGTTGTTCAGGTCACTCTGGTTGGCGTACCGGAACTGGCAGACGTCGCACTGGTACAGGTACTGCTGGTGCTTGCGCTGGACGTGCCTCTTGAACGAATTGGCAGAAACGTACATGCCGGGACCGGGACACTGGTGGCACAGCTTGAACGTACCCTTGGCACTCTTCGTCTCGGCGGGGAGCTTGATGCAACGGTGCTCTCTCATCGTCTTCTGGTGGCAGTAGTTGCAGTCCACAATCTCATTCATCCAACAGTGCTTGCACAGCCGCCCACGGGGACCACGACGGTTGTGCAACTGCACAGGGGCTGCACACTTGGCACAGTTCGATTTTCGACACTTTTTCTTCTTGATGTACACCTTGCCAGACTTCAAAGTCACGTCGTAACCGGGAAACATACTCCAAATCTCGGTGAACGTCGCCTCCGACGGCAATTTGCACTTTGGGGGGCACACAATCGCAGACCTGGGGTACTTGACCTCTGCCAGCAAATTTAAACCGAGTTCCCTTTAAAAAAAAAAAAGGTTAGCGGCAAAAAAATCAAGTACACACACTTCAACGTTCCCACCAAGACCCACAACGCGCCAAACACGTCTACAAAACCATTACAAACCGTCTCAGGGGTGGGGTGGGGAGACTTACATCGTTTGAGCCGCATGGGTCAGGGTAGTCATTTTTTTTTTTTAGGGGAAGTTTGGGGGGGGGGGGGGGATTTTTTTTTGGGGTTTTCGGGGGCCCCCCCCCGCCATAAAATAAAAGTATTTATACACTATTATAAATTTTACAAAATGGATGATCTGCCAATTGCCATAGTAACTGAAATACCTGT
>Ga0114997_10004352_pt1 | contig 10978 bp, 8 predicted proteins | sample ArcticOcean_MG_C_2_FD_87045 | JGI IMG/M metagenome (GOLD analysis project Ga0114997, IMG submission 87045) | Marine microbial communities from western Arctic Ocean - ArcticOcean_MG_CB4_136 | ecosystem: Environmental > Aquatic > Marine > Oceanic | place: Arctic Ocean: Canada Basin | collected... | reverse complement strand
TAATAATATAATTCACTTAATTGAATTAATAACAATAGATCAAAAAAATTTTGAAAGTTTATGTTATAGATCAAAAACAAATAACCTAATTGCAATTGTAGAATCTAAAAGTCACAATTTAAATTCAATAATATTAAAAAATAAAAATCCAATAATATTAGTTATAGAGGCACCCGAAAAACCTGGCAATATTGGGGCAATATTCCGAACTGCCGACGCTGCTAAAATAGATGCTGTATTAATTGCTAATCTTAAAACTGATATATATAATCCAAATATCATAAGATCAAGTGTGGGATGTATCTTTAATATAAAAATAGGCCTAGGGAGTAGTTCTGAAATTATATCATTTTTAAAGAGTAAAAAAATTAAATTATTTAGTTCTGTACTAAGTGAAGATTCATTTTCATTTTTAGATATTTCTTATAAAAAATCATGTGCTATAGCTTTTGGCACTGAGAACGTTGGGCTTTCTGATCAGTGGATAATTAACTCTTCAAAAAAAATTAAAATACCCATGCTTGGCTTTAATGATTCTCTAAATGTATCAGTAGCAACTGGAATAATTATTTATGAAGCTTTAAGACAAAGAAAGTTATTTAAAAATTAGAGATCTTAGTTAAACTTTATGTAATTTTCTTAATTACTTATGATAATTGATAATCAAATCGAAAATAAGCAAATTGCAAAACAGTACAAAGAACTCCTGCGCACTAGTTATCAAACACTTAATGATAGTGATAAAAAATTAATCCGTCTAGCGTTTGACACAGCTGTTGATGCTCATAAAGATCAAAGAAGAAAATCTGGAGAGGCCTATGTTTTTCATCCCATTGGAGTGGCTAAAATTGTTGCTTCTCAAATAGGATTAGATGCAACATCTATTTCTGCAGCACTACTTCATGATGTGATTGAAGACACTAAGTATTCTCTTGATGATCTCAATAAATTATTCGGTTCAAGGGTCACTAAAATAGTTGAAGGATTAACTAAAATCTCTAATTTAAAAAAAGAGACTGAAATTTCACTTCAAGCAGAAAATTTTAGAAAAATGCTTTTGACATTAAATGAAGACATAAGAGTTATTATAATTAAAATTGCTGATAGACTGCATAATATGCAAACTTTGGATTCAATGCCTGAACATAAGCAAATTAAAACAGCATCTGAAACGTTGTATATATATGCTCCTATTGCTCATAGAATTGGAATGTATAACATAAAGACGGAATTAGAAGATCTTAGCTTGAAATACACTGATAATAAAAGTTTTAATGATATTAAAAGTAAAATTGATGATAGTAAAGAAGAACAAGAACAATATATTAAAAATTTTTCGAAATTAATTGAGACTACACTAAATAAAGAACGTCTAAAGTATTTTGTTCAGGGAAGAAGTAAATCGATTTACTCAATTCATCTGAAAATGCAAAATAAAAACATTTCTTTCGAGAAAGTATTTGACAAATTTGCAATTCGAATAGTATATAAATCTTCAAAAAAAAATGAGAAATTTATAGCCTGGAAAATATATTCTATAATAACAGATTATTTTACTCCAAATCCAACTAGATTAAGAGACTGGATCTCTTCCTCTAAAACTAATGGCTACGAATCTCTTCATATAACGGTTATGGGACCAAATAATAAATGGATAGAAGTACAGATAAGATCTGAAAGAATGCATGAAATTGCTGAAAAGGGATATGCTGCTCATTATAAATATAAACTGGGAGGAAATGAAGAAAGTAGAATTGATACTTGGCTAAATCGCTTAAAAGAAGTTTTAGAAAATAAAGACACCGATGCTGTCGACTTTGTAGAAGATTTTAAATTAAATCTATATGCAGAAGAAATATTCGTTTTTACGCCCAATGGTGATTTAAAATCACTTCCAAGCGGTTGCTGTGTGCTTGATTTTGCATTTCATATTCATACTGAAATTGGCAGTAAAACTAGAGGGGCAAGAGTAAATGGTAAGCTTGTGCCTTTAAGCACTATTCTTAAAAGTGGTGATCAAATTGAAATTATTACTTCTAAAAACTCTAAACCTTCACCTGGTTGGCTTGATTTCGTTATAACTTCTAGAGCAAGAACAAAAATTAAAGCTTCATTAAATGAAGAAAAAAAAATAATTGCTCAAGAAGGGAAAGAATCTCTTAAAAGAAAGCTTCAACATTTAAAAATATCATTTAATAAAAATACTATAAATGAACTTGTGACTCATTTTAAGGTCAATAGTAGTTTAGATTTATTTTACAGAGTAGGATATGGGAGTATTGACAATAAAAAAATTAAAGAATTTTCTAATACTAAAAATAATAAATTATTTAATTATATAAAAGAAAAAATAAGCAGAAAAAAACCTTATCTATTAGATGATTCAAATATCTTTTCTTCAAAGTATGACAAGCTAGTTTTTGGTAAAGAAAAGGAAGAATTATTATACAATTTATCTAGTTGCTGTAATCCAATTTCTGGAGATAAAGTTTTTGGATTTGTCACAATAAAAGAAGCAATAAAAGTACATAAAATTACTTGTAAAAATGCATTATCCCTCCAATCAAACTTTGCCTATAGAATAATCTCTGCCTTTTGGATCGATTCTTCAGAACAAGAATTTGGAGCAATTGTTAAACTTTCTGGAATAGACACTCTTGGACTTGTTAATCAGGTAACACGAGTTATATCAAACAACATGAATGTTAATATTAAAAAATTAAACTTTAATACTTCTGAAGGTCTTTTTATTGGAGAAATTAATGTTTTCGTTAAAAATAATTCTACTATAAATAAACTTGTAAATAACTTGTCAAAAATTAATGGAATTGAAAAAGTCATAAGAGAATAATCCTATTATCTTTACTAAATAGATAGTCTACTATGAAACATACGGAAAATCATCAAGAAATTGTAAAAAATGTTTTTATTAATTTTTTAGATAAAAATAAACATCGAAAAACACCTGAAAGATTTGCTATTCTTACTGAAATATATAATCATCATGATCACTTTGATATAGAATCTTTGTACATAATCATGAAAAATAAAAATTATCGAGTTAGCAGAGCAACATTATACAATACAATTGAACTTTTACTTGACTGTGGATTAGTAAGAAAACATCAATTCGGTAAAAACCAAGCTCACTATGAAAAGTCTTTTTTTGACAAGCAACATGATCATATTATTCTTACTGATTCTGGTGAAGTGAAAGAATTCTGTGATCCAAGAATCCAGAGTATTAAACAAACTATAGAAGAGGTTTTCAATGTTGATATACATCATCATTCTTTATATTTTTATGGTACAAAAAAACAATCAAAATAAACATAAATCATGTCGGTAGATATATTGCTAGGACTACAATGGGGGGATGAAGGAAAGGGAAAAATAGTAGATGTTTTAACTCAAGATTATGACATTATTGCTAGATTTCAAGGAGGGCCAAATGCTGGTCATACAATAGAATTTGATGAAATTAAACACGTTCTTCATACTATACCTTCGGGAATTTTTCATGCTTCAGCAATTAATTTAATAGGAAATGGAGTGGTAATTGATCCTGTTATATTTAAAACTGAGTTGAATAACCTAAAGCCATTTAAAATAAATTTTTCTGAAAAATTATATATTTCAAAAAAAGCTCATCTTATTTTGCCAACTCATAGGTTATTAGATGCGGCATCTGAAGCCTCAAAAGGCAAAGAAAAAATAGGTTCTACACTTAAAGGAATTGGCCCAACATATATGGATAAGACAGGAAGAAATGGCATAAGGGTTGGTGATTTACTTTTACCTGACTGGAAAACTAAATACAGAAGCTTAACAGAGAAGCATTTAAAAATGATAGATTTTTATAAAGTTAAAATTGAATTTGATTTAAAAACTTTAGAAATTGATTTTTTAGCATCAATTGAAGAATTAAAGAAATTACCAATTGTTGACAGTGAAAACTTTCTTTATAATGCTCAAAAAAATGATAAAAAAATTTTAGCAGAGGGAGCTCAAGGCTCATTGTTAGATATAGATTTTGGCACATATCCTTATGTTACATCATCAACTACAACTGCTGCAGGAGCCTGTACTGGTTTAGGGGTTTCTCCAAAGTCAATAGGTGATGTTTTTGGTATTTTTAAAGCTTATACTACTAGGGTTGGAAGTGGCCCCTTCCCCACTGAATTATTTGACAAACATGGGAAAGAAATGGGGAGGATTGGAAATGAATTTGGAGCAACTACAGGTAGAGCAAGAAGATGTGGTTGGCTTGATCTAGTAGCTTTAAAATATTCAATTAGAATTAATGGAGTAACTCAATTACTGATGATGAAAGGAGATGTGTTATCTGAATTTGAGTCTATAAAAGTTTGTGATAGTTATTTGACACCTGAAGGATTAATAGATTATTTTCCATTTTCTATTGAACCTGAAGCTGTTAAGCCAAATTATATAGAATTTGAAGGATGGAAGGAGGATTTAACAAAAATTACCGACGAAAAAAGTCTTCCATTAAATTTTAAAAAATACATTAAATACATAGAGAAAGAATTAGGGGTTCCAATTAAAATTGTTTCGGTTGGACCAGATAGAAGTCAAACTATAATTAGATATTAATACTGTTTACATTGAAAAATAAAATATACTTATTCTGCATTTTTCAAATTTATTTTTACAATATTATAGGGCAAGAATCTAAAATTATTGAAATTCGTCAATCAGGTTCATTTACAAAAAATGAAATTTTATATCCTGGTGCAAATATTCTTTTAAAAAAAAATAAAACTAGAGTTCATTTGTTTCATGAAGGAGCCTTAATAAAATCTGATAAATCATATTTTTATTCAAAAAAAAATTATTTTAATGCTGCAGGAAATGTTATTTTTAATCAAGGGGACTCACTTATAATGACTAGCGAGTATCTTGAGTATGATGGGCAAAAAAAGAACGCAATAGCTTGGGGAAATGTCGTCTTAAAACGTCCAGACATGACACTAAAGACTGATACGCTTTATTTAGATAGAATTAAAAATATTGCATTTTATAAAACTCCAGGCAAAATAATTGATAGCTCTAGTGTTTTAAAAAGTAATCAAGGAATATACAATATTAAGACTAAAAAATATAGTTTTATCAATAATGTTAAAATCACAAATCCCGAGTATAAAGTAAATTCTAGTAAGCTTGACTATTATACTCAAGAAAATAAAGCATATTTTTTCGGACCAACAAAAATTATAGGAAAAGATTATGATATTTACTGTGAAAACGGCTACTATAACACAAAACTTCAAAGTGGATATTTCAAGAAAAATGCATTAATCTATTATAATCAAAAAAAAATTGAAGGAGATAGCTTATACTTTGAAAATGAAAGAAATTACGCTTCTGCTACTAACAAAATAACAATTACTGATACAATAAATAATTCTATTATTAAAGGTGATTATGGTGAAATATTTAAAGCTAAAGACTCTGCCATAATTACTCGAAATGCTTTAGCAATTAGTATCATCGATAATGATTCCCTTTACATTCATGCAGATACATTACTAACTACTGGTCCAGCTGAAAAAAGATTTTTAACTGGTTATTATAATGTAAAAATTTTAAAATCGGACATAAAAGGCAAGTCAGATTCCCTATTTTTAAACGAAAGTACTGGTGAAATGAAATTAATGATGAGACCATTAAATATAAAAGATCAACGGAGATTAAGTCCTGAGAAGAAAACTTTAAGAAACCCTATTTTATGGTTTGAAAAAAGCCAAATGTCTGGTGAAATAATTCACTTAATAACAGATCTTAAAACACGTAAATTAGACTCATTGTATATTTTTGGAAATTCATTTATTATTGAAAAAGACAGCATTAGCTTAGATGGGTATAATCAAATTAAAGGAAAAAATTTATATGGAAGTTTTAATGAAGGATTATTAAAAAGCATCGATGTGAAAAAAAATACTGAAGTAATTTACTACATGTATTCAGATAAAGGAGATTTAGTTGGAATTAATAAAACTATTTGCAGTTCATTGAAAATGAATATGAAAGAAAATAAAATCGAAAAAATTACTTTTTTCACATTACCAGATGGAAAGGTGAATCCTGAAAAATCAATGGATAAAAATTTAAGAAAATTAGATGGTTTTATATGGAGAATAACTGAACGTCCAAATGTTGTAAATGATTTATTTAATTGATGGTTCTTAAAGAAGATTTTTTTAGATATCAAGCTCAAACAAATCCAAATCCGATAGGTCTAGTAGTTAAAATGGCTAAAGGATCTTACATAGTAGATTCAAATGATAATCATTATTTAGATTTTACAGCTGGAGTTTCGGTATGTAATTTGGGACATTCAAATCCAAAAATAATACAAGCTATAAAAGCTCAACTAGATTCGTATATGCATATTATGGTTTATGGTGAATTTATTCAAGAACCTGCGGTTAAATTAACTAAGACCTTAGCTTCAAAATTATCAAAAAAACTAGAGGTCACTTATCTTACAAATTCTGGGACTGAAGCTATAGAAGGTGCTTTAAAAGTAGCAAAAAGATTTACAGGTAGAAAAGAATTAATAGCTGCTAAAAATTCATATCATGGAAGTACTCATGGATCATTAAGTGTTTTAGGCCTAAAAAGTCAAAAAAATAATTACAAACCATTATTACCTAATATTAAATTTTTAACCTTTAATAACCTTTCTGATTTATCTAAGATAAGTGAAAAAACCGCTGGAGTTATTTTAGAAACAATTCAAGGTGGAGCTGGATTTATTGAACCAAAAAATGAATATTTAAAAAAAGTAAAAAATCGCTGTAAAGAGGTTGGAGCATTATTTATTCTGGACGAAATACAACCAGGTCTGGGTAGAACGGGAAAATTATTCGGTTTTCAACATTATAATGCTGAACCAGATATTTTAGTTATAGGTAAAGCGCTTGGAGGTGGACTTCCTATTGGAGCATTTTGTAGCTCAAATAAAATAATGAAAAGTTTAAGTTTCAATCCAAAATTAGGACATATAACAACATTTGGCGGAAATCCAATTATTGCATCAGCTGCATTAGCATGCATCAAAGAATTATATAATTCAAAAATAATGGATTCAATTAGTTATAAAGAAATATTATTTAGGAAATATTTAATTCATCCTAAAATTGTAAAAATTAACGGAAAAGGACTAATGCTTGCGTTAATATTTAAGTCTAAAAAAATTGCTGATGACTTAGTTCATCAATGTCTTAAAAGAGGACTTATAATATTTTGGTTATTATGGGAAAAAAAAGCTGTAAGAATAACTCCTCCACTTACAATTTCAAAATCAGAAATAAAAAAAGGATGCGATATAATTATTTCTACTCTAAATAGACTATAAATCAGTATTTTGACTATTTAATAATGTTAATTATTATGTTAAAAACAATATAATTAAAGCATGAATTGCATCACTAACTATGTTAAATTTATAAATAATCACATAGACTGTATATATGCAGAAAGAATTTTCTAATAATTTCGATTCACCTATTTTGAAGTTTGAAGGAATGCTCAAAACAAATCAAGTCTATTTTTTTGACGTACAAGAATTTGAAAATATAATTCATTATTACATTGATTCTGGAGAAATTAATTTAGCTAACAAAGCTCTTGAATTAGCAATTCATCAACACCCTTATAATACAGAATTAACTCTATTAAAAACAGAATTATTAATTTTTGATGGGAATCTAGATGAAGCTTTTGATATTTTAGATTCTTTTCAAGAATTAGAACCTAATAATCAAGAAATATATATTCAAAAAGCAAGCATTTATTCAAAAAAAAATAAACATACTGAGGCAATAAAATATTTAGAACAATCCTTAATATTTTGCGATGAACCACTTGATATATGGTCACTATTAGGAATTGAATACATGATGTTAGATGATTACGTAAATGCGAAAAAATACTTTGAATATCATATAGATAATGACATTGAGGATCATCAAGCTCTATACAATATATTATATTGTTACGATCAACTAAAAGAATATAAAAACTCAATAATCCTGTTGAATTCTATTTTAGAAGTAAATCCATACAATGAAATAGCTTGGTTTGAATTAGGAAAACAATATCTTAATATTGAAAATAAAGAAGAAGCATTGAGCTCATTTGACTTTGCAATAATTAGTGAAGAACATTTTGTTGGTGCTTACATTGAAAAAGGTAAAGTATTAGAAATACTAGGAAAAATAGATGAAGCGATTAAAAATTATAAAATTGCCCTCCAACTAGAAGATGCATCATCCTATTTGTATTATAAAATTGGATTATGTTACGAGAAAATTAAAAATAATAAAGCAGCGGTTAAATATTTTAAAAATGCAATAAATTTAGATCCCTCTAACATTAATGCCTGGAATGGTATTATTGATTTTTATATTAACCTTAATAATTATAAAAAAGCAATTTACTATCTTGAAAAGATATTGAAAATAGATGAAAACAATATAGGTAATTGGGAAAAAATAGGAACTTTATATAAAAAAAATAGATTTTATTCAAATGCAGAAAAAGCCTTTGAAAAAGCAATAAGCTTAGGGAGTTTAAACTATCAAACCTGGATTGACTCGATTGACTCACTATTATTTTTAAATCAATGGAACAGAGCTCAACAAGTTGCTAAAAAGGCAAAGAAAAATTTTCCTTCAGATTATTTAATAGATTATAGATTAGCGGGTTGTTATCTTAAAATTGGAAAAACTTTTGAAGCACAATATTATATTGATAATTTTAAAAATAATAATCTACAAGTGCCGATTTCTATTAAATACTTATTTCCAGAATTCTCATCAATAATGAATAGATAACTATTTTTTAAATCTATAAGATAATTAATTGCATTATGAAATTGTTTTCATATCATTACTTTATAGTGTTTCTTAAAGGAATTCTAATGGGCATAGCGGATGTAATACCTGGAGTTTCAGGAGGAACTATAGCTCTAATAACTGGAGTTTATCAAGAGTTAATTGACACAATTAACAATTTAAATATATCAAAATTTAAATTGTTAATTCATTTTAAATATAGAGAATTTTGGATTTCAATTAATGGTAATTTTATTTTATCAATTTTTTCGGGAATACTAATAAGTATTATAATTTTTTCAGGTTTAATTAAATTTTTCATAAATGAATATCCTATTCAACTATGGTCATTTTTTTTTGGATTGATACTTTCAAGTGTCTTTTATTTACTTAATAAAGTTAAACCTATTAATTCATATAATATATTTTTAATTTTAACCGGAATTATACTAGCATATAGCTTAACACTTCTATCACCTTCTAATGAAAAAATATCATTAAGTTATTTATTTTTTTCAAGTATTATAGCAATTATAGCAATGATACTTCCTGGGATTTCTGGTGCATTTATTTTTATTTTATTAGGGGTATATGAACTAGTAATAGAGACTGTTAAAAATTCATTTAAAATTTTATTAACTTTAGATTTAAATTTAATATCATCATTATACTCAAAACTATTAGTGATTATATTAGGAATGATAATTGGATTAAAAATTTTTTCCAAAACATTAAAATGGCTTTTTAAAAATTATAAAAACCAAACATTATCATTTTTGACAGGAATTATGATTGGTGCGCTTCCTAAAATTTGGCCCTGGAAAAAAAATAACATAATAAATGAATTAACTATTAATTCAGAATTAATTAGTCCATTTAATTTTAAAGGTGATAATGAAATCGAATTAGCTACTTTTTTTATGATTTTTGGTTTTTTAATATTATTTATTTTTGAATATTGCTCTAAAAAAACAAAAATTGAATTCAACAAAAAGGACTAACACAGACTACTTTCTTTTAATCCTAAAAGGAGCAGCAATGGGTTGTGCTAACAAAATACCAGGTGTATCTGGAGGGATAGTTGCATTAATTTCAGGGTTTTACATTGAACTTATAGAATCATTTAAGTGTTTTAATTTAAAATCCTTTAGGTTATTGAAAGAAGGAAAAATTAAAGATTTTTTTTATTTCACAAATTCAAAATTTTTATTTTTTATTTTTTTTGGTGTATTAATAAGCTTTTTTACAATATCATTAGCGTTAGACTTTTTAATTATAAATTATGAAAAACAAGTTTTAGGGTGGTTTTTTGGAATGATATTAAGTTCAATTTATTTTATTTTTATAAAGATCGAAAATTACGGTAAAAAGGAGTTTTCAGCAACAATGATAGGCTTGATTTTTGGTTTATCACTAATTTTAATAGAACCAGGTATAGAAAAAAACTCCTTGATATTTATATTAATCAGCGGATTTATAAGTGTTTCCGGAATGGTATTGCCAGGATTATCAGGATCATATTTATTATTAGTTATAGGCAATTACAAACTAATATTAATTGACTCCGTAAACAACCTATTATTCATTATTAAAGATTTAATGGGATTAAATTTTGCCTTTTTAAATAATCCTGATAAATTATTTATGCTTCAAACTATAATAGTTTTTACTATAGGATCAATACTTGGATTAGTAACTTTATCAAATCTAATTAGTTTATTACTAAAACAGTACGAAAAAATAACTGTAAGTGTTTTAGTTGGATTTATAATTGGAACATCCCCTTCGATCTGGCCCTGGAAAGAAATGAATAATTTAATTGAAAACATTCAAAACACAGAAGAAGTTCAAATAAGTAATATGATTATGGGTAAATTATTTTTTCCAAATTCTTTAAGTATAGAAAATTTAAATATTCTTTTTTTTATTATTTTAGGAATAGCAATTATTGTGATATTAGAAAAATATGGGAATAAACAAAAAAAATAAAAGAAAATTTGGATTAATCGGCAAAAACATTGATTACTCTTTTTCAAAGATATTCTTTAAGGAAAAGTTTAAAATTGAAAAAATAAATGATTCTATATATGAAAATTTTGATATAAAAAAAATTGATT
>Ga0114997_10004351_pt1 | contig 10983 bp, 10 predicted proteins | sample ArcticOcean_MG_C_2_FD_87045 | JGI IMG/M metagenome (GOLD analysis project Ga0114997, IMG submission 87045) | Marine microbial communities from western Arctic Ocean - ArcticOcean_MG_CB4_136 | ecosystem: Environmental > Aquatic > Marine > Oceanic | place: Arctic Ocean: Canada Basin | collected... | reverse complement strand
TAAGAGAAGATAATACGATCATTAAATCACTAAGATTGAATTATAAATATAGTTACAATAAAAAAGATATCTTAAAATTAAAAAAATACTCTCATATAAGAGTTATAGGTATGGGGGGGTCTATATTAGGAACAGAGGCTATTTATGATTTTTTAAGGCATAAAACTAAAAAAAAATTTAATTTTATTAATAATCTTCAGTCTAATTTAAAATTAAACAAAAATAAGAACAAGTATGTAAATTTAATAGTTTCTAAATCAGGAAATACATTAGAGACAATATCCAATGTAAATATTATTATAAAAAAAAAAGATAAAAATATTTTTATTACAGAGAACAAAAATAGTTACTTATTTTTACTGGCACAAAAAATAAAAGCTGAAATTATTCACCATAACAATTTTATAGGTGGAAGGTTTTCGGTTTTATCTGAAGTAGGAATGCTTCCAGCAGAATTAATGGGTTTGAATGAAAAAAAATTTAAACAAATGAATAATTTAGTTAAAAATAAGAAATTTATTAATTCACTAATTGAGAATGTTGGAAATACTTTATATTTTCTAAAGAAAAAAAAATTTAATTCGGTTATTCTTAATTATGATGAAAAAGCAGACAATTTATTTAAATGGTACCAGCAATTAATTGCTGAAAGTTTGGGAAAAAAAGGAAGAGGTCTTTTGCCGGTAATTTCAACGATGCCCAGGGATAATCATAGCCTTATGCAACTTTATTTAGATAGTCCAAAAAATAATTTTTATACTTTTTTCTATTCAAACGAAAAAAAATCAGAAAAGATTATTAATAAAGATATTCTCTCATCACATAATTATTTAAAAAATAAAAATTTAGATAAGATAATGCACTCTCAAAAGTTAGCTACTGAGAATGTTTTCATAAAAAAAAATATACCCTTTAGAAGCTTTGAAATTTTGACTAGAGATGAAAAAGCTCTAGGTGAATTATTCTGTTTTTTTATACTAGAAACTATTTTATTAGGTAGAGCATTAAATATTAATCCGTACGATCAACCAGCTGTGGAATTAATAAAAAAAGAAACAAAAAAAATTTTGATTTAGATATAATTTCCAAAAATAATTTTTGACATTCCATATGTTTTTACCTCTAAGATATTAAATTCTTTTGGGAATTCATCTTTTTCTCTCTTATGTCTGTGAATAATGATTATTCCTTCTGACTTTAATACATTTGCATCATTTATTTTATTTAGCAATATAGAGATTTTCTCTTCTTTGTATGGAGGATCCATGAAAATAATATCAAATTTATTCTCTAATAAATTAAAATTAAAATTTGTAAATATATTTTTTTCAATTATTAAGGACTTATCTTGATAATTTAGATTTAAAATATTTTTTTTTAAAACTGTTAAAACTTGTTTGTAATTTTCTACAAAAGTTAAAAAATAAGACCCCCTAGATAAACACTCTAATCCAAATGAACCAACGCCCGAGAATAAGTCTAAAATATTTGAATTCTCTAATTTAATATTAAATTTATTAGAGTGTAGAATTATATTAAATATTGATTCTTTAGTTAAATCTTTTAGAGGCCTAGTGGTATTATCCCTTGGTTCAAGAATTTTTTTACCTTTAAAATTTCCAGAAATTATTCTCATTCATCAATCACTTTATAACCAATATCTTTCCTGTAAAAACCACCGCTCCAATTTAATGATTTAATCAATTCAAATATACGAATTCTACTTTTAGAAAAATTTTCTGACAAACAAACGAAATTTAAAACTCTTCCTCCAACTGAATAAATTTTATCCCCCATTTTTTTAGTACCAGCATGATAGCAGTACTCATCTTTATTAAGTGTAATTTTATCTGTACCTTCTATCAAAACATCTTTTTTAAAACTATCAGGATATCCCTTTGAACACACCACAACACATAAGCTTTTTTTATTGTGCCATTTTATTATTGTTTCATCTAATTTTTCATTACAACAAGATAATAAGATTTCCATTAAATCTGATTTTAATTTTGGTAAAATTGTTTGACATTCAGGATCACCCATTCTGACATTATACTCAATTAAATATGGTTCATTTTTTATAATCATAAGACCAGCATATAAAAACCCTTTATAGATAGTTCCAATATCATTAAGCCCTTTTATTGTAGGTTTTATTATTTTTTCTATTATTTTTTTTTCTAATTTATCATTAATTAATCTTGATGGTGAATATGCACCCATCCCCCCAGTATTTTTTCCCTTATCACCTTCTAGTACTCTTTTGTGATCTTGTGCAGTTTGAAATTTTTTTATTGTTTTGCCATCAGTAATCACAAAGTAACTCATCTCTTCACCTTCAAGAAATTCTTCAACAAGTAAGTTTTTAGCTTCACCAAACTTACCTTCAAATATTTCTTTTATTCCAATTCTAGCCTCACTTTTATTTGAGCATATATAAACTCCTTTACCAGAGGCCAGCCCATCAGCTTTTATAACTAGGGGATAGTTAGTTTTCTCTATAAATATATTTGCATCTTGAATATTCTGAAAAATACCAAATTTTGCTGTAGGTATATTATATTTTTCACAAAGGTTTTTTGTAAATATTTTTGAACCTTCAAGTTGAGATGCTACCTTATTAGGTCCAAATACTTTAATATCATTACTTTCTAAAAAATCTACAATTCCATCAACTAAAGGTTTTTCAGGTCCAACAACTATTAAATCTAATTTGTTTGATATTATAAAATCCTTAAGTTCATGAAAATTTTCTAAATTTAAGCTAATATTTTTAGCAATATTTGCAGTCCCAGCATTACCAGGAAAGCAATATATTTGTTCAATATTATCTGATTTATATAAAGAGAGACAAATTGCATGTTCACGACCACCACTTCCTATTATTCCAACTTTCATATACTACTATATAAACTAAAAATGAAAAAAAAATTAGCCAAAATAAAATATTTACCTAATAATTTTCAAGTTCTCGAAGATGGAGATCATGTAATCTGTGCTGTATCAGGTAAGGATATAAGATTAGAAGAATTAAACTATTGGAACGTAGATCTCCAGGAGCCATATTATTCTTATAAGGAAGCTTCAGTTATAAGAGAAAAAATTAAATAATACTTAGCGCTTCCAACGATTATGAGACCATATCCACTGTTCAGGATTTTTTAAAATCATTTTTTCAAGAATAATATTTAAGTCTGATGTAATAAATTCAATAGAGTCGTCTCTTGAATATTCAATAGGTTTATGAATTGTTATTTCAAAATTTACATCTTTTATCCTTTCAATATAAATAGGAACTATTTTACATTTAAATTTTTTAACGAACTGAGCTGGAATAGTTGTTGTAAAAGCACGATCTTTAAAGAAATTACACATAATACCCTCTGATACCCTTTGGTCTATCATCAGAGCAATTGATGAACCTTTTTTAAAAAACGATAATAAGTGTTTTGTACCAGAAATACCTTTTTTAATTTGATTCTTGCAGATATATTTTTTCCTAATTCGTTCCATCACTAAATTCAAAAATTTATTATTAAGAGGCCTATAAACAGCAGCTAGCTGAATGCCAGATTTTTCTATGTGCATCGCCATTAATTCAAAATTACTAAAATGTCCTGAAACAAATATTACAGGCTCATTATCATTTTGTATTTTGTCTAAAATTTCTTGTCCTCTTATCTTTAAATTAGTGTCTAAACCCGAACCTCTAAAATCTTTTATAAAAATATATTCAGACAAAATTCTTCCATAGTTTTCCCACATTTTTTTTATAATTTTCTCAAGCTCATTAGAATTTAAATTTGGCATGGCTTTAAGTAAATTTGATTTTATTATTTCTTGTGATCTAAAAAATGGACCAATTAAAGCCATAATCTTTCTAGAAAAATTTGATGCATGCTTTATGCCTAAAATTTTAAATAATATAAAAAAAAACATAATTATTAAAAATTGAAAAAAATATTTTAAAGATTTCATATTGTCTTTTTTAATAAAGTAATTAAGTCATCAACATTTTTAATTTTTAATTCCATTTTTGTAAATTGAATATTCTTTAATAACGAGGAGTCGTTTAACATTTGAAGTCTAGTGTAATCTTTTTCTGTTGTAATAATTTGAGCATTCAAGGTTTTAGCAATATTTAAAATTTTTTTTATGTCTTTTTGATCGTATACATGGTGATCTGGGTATTCTAATAATTTAACTACTTTAATTCCATTATTAATTAATGTTTTGTGAAAATTTAAAGGAATACCTATACCAGCAAATGCTAAAAATTTATTTTCTTTATTCAATTTTTCTATATTTACTAAGGTGTAAGTGGATTTAAATATTTTAATATTACTATTTTGTTTTTTTATTTTATCGACAATATAGTCGGTATTTTCATTATGACCATTTAAAAAAACTGCATCATATTTTTTTAAACTATCAATTTTTTCTCTTAGTGGCCCTGATGGTATTAACATTCCATTTCCTATAAAAGTTTCAGAGTTAAAACATACAAATTTTAGATCATAGTTTATCGAACAATCCTGTAGACCATCATCAAAAATACCAACATCAAAATTTCCATTTGCTTTATTAAGAGATGTAATTCTTTGAGAGTCAGATAGCACACTTCCATACTTTTTTAATAAACTATATTCGTCATAACTCTTGATATAATTTTTTTTTATAAATACTGTTTTAAAATTCAAATTATTTAATATTTGACCTATCTTAATTGCGGAGGGTGTTTTTCCAGTGCCGCCTATATAAATATTACCCACACAAATAGTTTTTATATTATTTATATTTTTTATTTTAGAGTGCTTGTCTTTATTTTTTTTTAGTTGGTTACAGAGATTGTTAATTATAATAGGAATAGTGAATGGCAATAATAGAATAGAAAATATATTAGGTTTTTTATAGTCCCAAAACTTAGGTTTTTTTATTATCATTTTTTACTAACAACAAGTTTACCTCTTTTGATGTTAAATTTAAAATTTTATTCCCAAGATGCTTAATTTTTATTTTTATATTTTGAGAACTAGTCTTATCTTTAAATAGTTTATCAACATTATTTATAATTTCTTTTAGGCTATTCACTTTATGAGATACTTTGTGTTGTTTTAGTAAAGAGTATACCTCTCGAAAATTCGAAACATTTGGTCCATGTAAAATTTTACACCCATACATTGCTGGTTCTAAGGGGTTTTGTCCACCATGCTTAATTAATGATCCACCCAAAAAAACAGTTTTACAAAATTTAAAAAAAGGTTTTGATTGTCCATATGAGTTTACCAAATATATATCCGTATCAGCATCAATATTTTTTTTTGATTTATGTGTGTGAACCTTAAGATTTAATTGTTCCATTTCTTCAATAATTTTATTCGTTCTGTTAATATGTCTTGGTATTATAATTGTTAGTAAGTCTTTATATTTAGTTCTGAGTTTTCTATGTGCGATTGCACAAATTTTTTCTTCAGTATTGTGAGTGCTTGCGGCACACCAAACCATACGTGATATGAGTTTATTTTTAATAATGTTATTTAAAAATATTTCTTTTTTTTCAGTTTGTGCAAACTTTAAATTCCCAATATATTTTATTTTTTTTGCTCCTAGTAATTTAAGATGTTTTATGGATTCAAAATTTGAAGATAGACAAAGATCAAATTTACTAAAAATTGTTTTTGAGCTTGAAATAAAAAATTTCCATTTATTAAAAGTTTTTTTGGTTATTCTTGCATTTATAAGTCCTAACGAGATATTTCTTTTTTTAATGTTGGTTATCATATTTGGCCAAATCTCAGAATCTATAAAAAAAACTGTTTTTGGTTTCCAATAATCCAAAAATATTTTGCTATGAAAATTGGTATCAATAGGAAAAAATTGATGGACCGTTTTTTTTAGTTTTATATTAGCTAAAATTTTTGAAGAACTTAATGTATTTGTTGTTACTAAAATTTGGTTTATCTTTTTATTTTTTTCTAGCTTTTCAATTAATGGTATTACACTTAATATTTCTCCCACACTTGCACCATGAAACCAAACCAAATTTCCCTTGCTTCTCTTCTTCGAAAAAAAACATAATTTTTCTTTAAATCTATTTGGGTCTTCTTTCTTTTTTAATAAACGAAAAAAAAATATTATTGGTGAAATAATAAAGATTAAATTAATAAACAGGCTGTAAATAAAAATCATTTTTATTTACTAACTTGTTTCTCATAGAAATTTTTATAAATAGCTGATTTGATAAGTAATTCTTCATGATTACCTTCATCAACAACTTTTCCTGAGTCAATAACATAAATTTTATGAGAACCTAGAATAGTAGAAAGCCTGTGTGCAATTACAATTGTTGTTTTATTTTTAGTTAATGTAGTTATAGCTTTTTGAATTTTGTCTTCTGTCTCAGCATCAAGAGATGAAGTGGCCTCATCTAACAAGATGATTGAACTTTTTTTTAACATTGCTCTAGCGATCGAGAGTCTTTGCTTTTCTCCACCAGACAGCCTCACTCCATTTTCACCAATCACTGTATTGTATTTATTTGGAAGTTTTTCAATGAATTCACTTGCAAATGAAAGTTCAGCTGCTTTCTTTATTTCTTCATCAGTCGCTTTTAAGTTAGCATAAGTAATATTATTTTTAACAGTATCATCAAACAAAGTTGTATCTTGACTTACTAATGAAATGCTTTTTCTTAATGACACAATTTTTGAACTATATATTGACTGATTATCAATTAATATATCTCCAGACATTGGATCATAAAATCTTGGAATAAGGTTTAATATTGTTGATTTGCCAGCACCACTTAACCCAACTAAAGAAGTGGTTTTGCCTCCTAAAAACTCTAGATTTACTGATTTTAAAACTTTTTTTTCTTCATTGCCATAACGAAAATCTATTGCTTTGAAAACTATATTTCCATCTGTAATTTCTAAATTTTGGTCACTTTCCTTATCGGAGATTAAGTTTTTTTTATCAATTACGGGAAGAATTCTCTTGGCAGCTGATAAACCTTGATTGATTGCCATATTAAGTGTGGCTAGAGATCTTACTGGTTGATATGCCAACATCATAGCTGCTAAAAAAGAAAAAAAGTTGTTAATACTTAATTCATCATTAATGATTAATTTTCCAGAGTAAAAAATTAAGCCTGCTATCATTATTCCCGTTAAAGTTTCCATTATTGGTGATACTCTTACGAATACTGTTCCAATTTTTATAGATTTTTTCATTACATCATTGATTCGTTCTTCAGATTTAATTTCTTCATATTCTTCATTTTGAAATATTTTTATTAATTTATGATTTTTAAACATTTCCATTAAATAAGTTACCAATGCTTCAGATCTTTCCATAGCTTCTGTTGAAACTTTGCCAATTCTTTTCCCCAAACTTTTTGCAGTTATGCTTGCTAGCGGAATCATAATCATTGCAAAAAGTGCTAGTTTCCAATTTTGATAAAACATCACACCAAGCAATCCTATCAGTGTGAGACTATCTTTGAATATATTAAGTACTGCCACAGTAATTAAGTTAGTAATCATCCCAACATCATTAAGAAGATTAGCAATAAAGCCTCCAGAATGTTTGTCATCAATTACCTGTGTATCTGCCTTAAGAAGAGTTTTCATCATATCAGACTGAACATCTTTTTTTACATTTTCTCCAACCGTTATCATGGTAACTTTAGCTAGATAAAGTGAAATACCTTTCGTTGCAAAAGCTATAATTATACAAATAGGAATAATTATTATAAGCGTTTGATCTTTTTCAATAAATATTTTTTCTATAGCAGGGTCTAGTAACCATGCAATTGATGAGGTGCTTGTGGCCACAAATAGGGAAAGCAGTACTGCTAACAGTATTTTCTTTAAATATTTTTTAGTATAGTCGTGGTAGAGTCTTTTTATTACTGGTATTTTTTCGAGCATGTTTATATTTTACCTATTAATAGATTAATAAAAACCATTAAACCAAGGAAATTACTACTCTTAAAAATTTTGTAACAACTACTAGGAGAGCTGACAACCCAATTTTTTACTTGATAATAAAATAAGTGAATTAAAATTAAAATAAAAAATAAAAAATAAAAAATATTAAAATCCATGAAACTTCCAGTAAAAAACAAACAAATTGAAAAAATTAAGTAACATATAGTTATTATTAGTTTGGGATTTTTTTTGAATTTAATTGATGTTGACTTAACTCCTATTATTTCGTCATCTTTTATATCTTGGAATCCATATATAGTGTCGAAACCAAGTGTCCAAAATATGGCTCCAAAATACATTATTGCTGGAACAATATCTAGTTGGTTTTTAATACATATCCATCCAAGCAGCAATCCGTAATTGAAGGTAATGCCTAAAAATAACTGAGGCCAATAAGTGTACCTTTTCATTAGGGGATAGGTGAAGGCCAAAGGCATAGATCCTATAGCAACAATAATTACCGTGTTATTAAAATTTATTAATACTAGTAATGCCAATAAGCATAAAGTTAATGCATATACTAAACCTAATTTTATTGAAATTTTACCAGAAGCAATAGGACGTCTTTTTGTTCTTTCTACTTTTCTATCAAATTCTTTATCAGAGATGTCGTTTATTATACAGCCAGCAGAACGCATCAAAACTGATCCTAAAAAAAATAAAGATAGATAAAAAAAATAATTATCAAGGTTGTTAGAAAAATCGTATGCAAGAGTTAACCCCCATGCGCATGGCCAAAATAATAGCATAAAACCAATTGGCTTTTTTAACCTTGTTAATTCTATAAAGAGATTTAATTGTTTCATAATAATTTACTTGTAAATAACAAAGGCTAGTTTCATAATCAAATTGATTCGTATGAATATAGATTACACAGTCACAGCACTAATGTTTCCAGCAATACCCTTACTTATGAACATCTATAGTAATAGATTTCATTCACTTAGTAAGCTTATTAGGCAGCTTCATGACGAGCATGTGTATGAAAATCACATTCCACCTGAGTGGAAAAAGCAATTTATTAATTTAAATGGAAGAATAGTTTTACTAAAATGGACAATCATGTTTGCTGCATTTGGTCTTTTGTTTAATTTACTAACTGTTTTTGCTCTTTACTTAAATGAGATTTTTGTTGCTAGAATAATTTTTGGGTCTTGTTGTTTATCCATGATGATTTCAATTATTGTTTTCCTAAGAGAAATTCAAGTATCTACAAATGCACTTAAGTGGCACATGTCTGACATGGATGTTGATCTAGATTAAGGAATTATTACAGCAGGCCCCGTTAATAATCTTGCTTCTAATTCTTCATGAGCTTTCTTGGCATCACTAAGAGAATATTTCTTAAAGATTTCAACTTTAAACTTACCAGATAATACAGCGTCAAAAACTTTTTTTGCAGAGTTAACCAACTCTTCTCTTGTCATTGTATAGTGAGCAATTGATGGTCGAGTAAAAAATAAACCTTTTGCATTAATATGTTTTTTAACATCAATAGTATCAACGTAGCCTGATGCGTTACCAAAAGCGACCATCATGCCTCTGATCTTTAATGTTTCAATTGATCCATCAAATGTTTTTATGCCAACACCATCATAGACAACATCAACTCCATTTTTGCCAGCAATTTTTTCCACCTCTTCAACAAAATTTGTATCAGTATAATTTATCACGTGATGGCAACCATTTTTTTTAGCAATAGCTTCTTTTTCTTTAGAGCCAACTGTTCCAATAACTTCAGCTCCTAATGCATTTGCCCACTGACATAAAATTTGACCCACACCTCCAGCTGCTGCGTGGTATAAAACTTTATCACCTTTTTTAACTGGGTAAGCTCTATGTAATAAATATTCAGCAGTAATTCCTTTAAGCATAATACAAGATGCGATTTCATCTGAAATTCCCTCTGGAACTAAAACTAGTTTTTCTTGAGGAAATAATTGTTTTTCAGAATAACTACCAATTGGCATTGAAGAGTGAGCAACTCTGTCACCAACTTTGAATAGATCAACTTCAGCACCAACTTCTTCAATTATTCCACAAGCCTCTAGACCAATCCCACTTGGTAGAGGAATAGGGTACAAGCCTGTTCGATGATAAACATCAATGTAGTTAAGACCAATTGATAAATTTTTTATAAGAACTTCTTTTGGACCTGGTTTCCCAATTTCAACATCTTTGATCTGTAAAGTTTCAGGACCACCAAATTTTTCTATTTCAATTTTCTTCATTATTTTACAAATGTACCATTATGATAATCTTGCACTGCTTGTAAGATTTCAGCTTTAGTATTCATTACAAATGGACCACCTCTTGCAATAGGCTCACCAATAGGTTTTCCAGATATCAATAAAAACTTTGCTTTAGTTAAGCTAGAAACTTTCAATTTTTCACCTTTAGTTAAAATAATTAAAGTAGAGTTTTTAGCTTGGTCATGATCTTGATCTCCAACCTTAATTTCTCCATCAATTAAGTAAATTAAAGAATTATGTGTTGAAGGAAGATTAAAATTAAATTCTTTATCCTCTTCAATCTCTACGTCAAAGTAAACAGGCTCAACATTATGACCTTTAACTGGTCCCTCTGCATCTTCAAATTTTCCAGCAATTACCTTAACTATTTTATCATCATCTTTATGAGTACTCATTTTATCTGCATCAATATAAATGTACTCAGGTTTGTTCATTTTTAATTTAGCAGGCATATTTACCCATAATTGAAAACCATGCAGTTTACCTTCTGTCATTGCAGGCATTTCAGAATGAATTATTCCACCACCAGTTTTCATCCACTGAACATCTCCTGAAGACATTCTACCTTTAGCGCCAGTGCTATCCTCATGCTCAAATTCACCACTTAACATATAGGTAACTGTCTCAATTCCTCTATGAGGGTGAGGAGGGAAGCCTCCAATATAATCATCTTTATTTTCAGAACCAAACTCATCCAACATTAAAAAAGGATCATGATAATCAATAAGATGAGTACCAAT
>Ga0114997_10004350_pt1 | contig 10985 bp, 11 predicted proteins | sample ArcticOcean_MG_C_2_FD_87045 | JGI IMG/M metagenome (GOLD analysis project Ga0114997, IMG submission 87045) | Marine microbial communities from western Arctic Ocean - ArcticOcean_MG_CB4_136 | ecosystem: Environmental > Aquatic > Marine > Oceanic | place: Arctic Ocean: Canada Basin | collected... | reverse complement strand
ATGAAGTAAATGAAAATATTGCAAGTATTTATGAAAAAGAAGGCTCTGATTGTTGGTTCTCTGACGACCCACAAAGATTTTTAGGAGACAAATATAAAGCAGAAGATTACGATAAAATGAGTGACATTGTTGAGGTGTGGTTTGATAGTGGCTGTACACATGCATTTGTATTAGAAAAAAGAGAAGATCTTCAATGGCCTGCATCAATGTATCTGGAAGGATCCGATCAACATAGAGGTTGGTTTCATTCATCGCTACTAGAGTCATGTGGAACTAGAGGTAGAGCTCCCTATGAATCGATATTATCACATGGGTTTGTTGTAGATGGTAAAGGTCTTAAAATGTCAAAGTCAGTTGGTAATGTAATTGCCCCTGAAGACATCTTAAAAAAATATGGTGCTGATATTTTAAGAATATGGGTTGCTTCATCAAATTATGCAGAAGACTTAAGGATTGATTATTCTATCCTAGAGCAGCATGCAGATTCCTATAGAAAGATTAGAAATACATTTAGATATTTACTAGGAAACTTAAATGATGATTTTAAGAATGTTGATATTGAAAAGTTAGATTTAAAACAATTGCCTGAATTAGAACAATATATGCTCCACAGAGTTTATAATTTAAATGAAAATTTTAAAAATTATTTTAAGTCATATGATTTTCACAACCTTTACAAAGAACTTTTAAATTTTTGCACAGTAGATTTGTCTGCTTTTTATTTTGATATCAGAAAAGATGCTTTGTACTGTGACTCAAAAGATTCAGAAAAAAGAAAGAGTAGCATTATTGTATTAAATATAATTTTAGAGTCCTTAATTAAATGGTTTGCTCCAATACTTTCATTTACTACTGAAGAAATTTTTATACTAATAAAACAAGATAAAAAAAGTATTCATCTAGAAAAATTCATGAAATTCCCTACATTCTTTAAAAATGACAAGTTAAATAATAAATGGGAGGAGTTAAAGAAAATTAGAGATGTTTGCAACATTAGTATTGAGAAAAAAAGAGCCAGCAAGGAAATTGGATCAAGTCTTGAAGCAAATTTAATAATTAGTTTAAATGAAAAATTATTCAAAATTACAGAAAATATAAACTTTGCAGAATTATGTATTACATCTAATGCAACAATTGAAAAAAAAGAAACAAAAGATATAACTGCCGTAACAATAAAAGCTGAAGGAGAGAAATGTTCAGTATGTTGGAAAATTAATAAAAACGGATGTGATAGACACCCTGTTTAGATAAAATATTAATGTTAAAAATAAACCTTAAAAAAATTTTAATAAATTGTACAATTGTTTTGGTTATATTTTTAGTAGATAGATTGTCTAAAATTTATATTCTTAAAATAGCTGAATTAGGAAATACTGTTGATATTTATGTAACTCAATATCTCAATTTTTATCTTATATGGAATAAAGGAATTGCATTTGGGTTACTTTCGTTTAACGAAAGCCTTATTTACAATGTGATTACATTTATAATTGCAGTAATAACCATATTAATATTAATAATAATAATTAAGGAAGAAAGCTTCAAAAAATATTATTTGCTACTTGTTTTTGGGGGATCATTAGGCAATTTATTTGATAGGATTTATTACGCTGCTGTGCCAGACTTCATTGATGTACACATAAATGACCATCATTGGTTTATTTTTAATGCTGCCGACATCTTTATAACAATAGGTGTAATATGCCTTATTTTTGATGAAATTTTTATTGATAGTAAAAAAATATGAAAAAACTCACCAAACATATATTTTATTTATTTCTAACAATATTTTTTTTTAGTGCTTGCCAAGGTCTTAAAGAAGGATTGACTGGACAAAAAAAATCAAATTCAGATGAATTTCTTATAGAAAAAAAAAACCCATTAATATTACCCCCTAAGTTTGATGAATTACCAGAACCAAAAACATTAACAGAAAAAGAAAAAATTGATGAGGAGGAGATTGATTTGGAAACCATTATAAAAAAGAAAGTTGACACAAACTCAGTTTCATTCGACAGCAATTCAGATAAAACATTAGAGAAAAGTATATTAGAAAAAATTAAAAAAGATTGATGTTAACAAAGAATATTAATTTTAAAAACTACAAATTAAAAAAAAATAATAATAAAATTAAAAAAGATTTAGAAATTCTTTTAAGAGAAAATAATGAGATACTTAAATCTTTAAGTACAGGTTATAAAAATAGTTATAATAAAAAAACTATTTCAAAATTTAAAAAATATTCTTGCATAAGACTTATTGGGATGGGCGGCTCAACATTAGGATCGGAATCTATCTATAATTTTCTAAAACATAAAATTAAAAAAAAATTTTATTTTAATAATAATCTTCAATCTAAAGTAAAACACTCTGTTAAAAAAAATTATGCCAATCTAATTATTTCAAAATCTGGAAATACACTAGAAACAATATCTAATTCTAATATAATTATAAAAAATAATGATAAAAATATCTTCATTACCGAGAATCAAAAAAGTTATCTATATTTACTCGCAGAAAGGTTAAAAGCAGAGATTGTTCATCATAATAATTTTATAGGAGGTAGGTACTCTGTTTTATCAGAAGTTGGGATGCTACCGGCAGAGCTTATGGGTTTAAGTGTAACTAAATTTAAACAGTTAAATAACTTGATTAAAAATAAAAAGTTTATTAACTCACTAATAATTAATGTAAATAATACACTTTTTTTTTTGAAGCAAAAAAAATTCAATTCAATTATTCTTAATTATGACGAAAGTTCAGATAATCTATTTAAATGGTATCAACAGTTAGTTGCTGAAAGTTTAGGTAAAAATGGAAAAGGTATCTTGCCAGTAGTTTCCTCAATGCCAAAAGATAATCATAGTCTTATGCAGCTTTACTTAGATGGACCTAGAAATAATTTTTTTACCTTTTTTCATGTAAAAGATAAAAAATCAGATCAAATTAAGAACAGTTCAGTCCTTTCTCTTTCCAACCATTTAAAAGATAAAAACTTAGCAAAAATTTTATTATCGCAAAAATTAGCTACAGAAAAAGTATTTTTAAATAAAAATATACCTTTTAGAAGTTTCGAAATAATTAATAGAAATGAAAAAACTTTAGGTGAGTTATTTTGCTTCTTTATTCTAGAGACTATTTTATTAGGTAGGGCGCTAAATATTAATCCTTATGATCAGCCCTCTGTTGAATTAATTAAAAAAGAAACAAATAAAATTCTTATTTAAAATAGTTACAAAAAAATACCCGTGAGATACCATAGGTTTTTTCTTCAATAACATTAAATTGTTCAGGAAATTTGCCTTCTTCTTTTTTATGCCTATGTATAATAATTATACCAATGTTGCTAAGTAGATTTGATTCAATAATATTATTTAGTATAGTTAATAATCTATTTTCTTTATAAGGTGGATCTAAAAATATGAAATCGAATTTTTTTTTTATAGTTTTAAAATTTATATTTTCTAGTATATTTTTTTCAACTATTACTGAATTTTTTTCATACCCTAAGTTTAAAATATTTTTTTTTAAAACTGGTAAAACGCTACTATAATTTTCTATAAAAGTTACGTGTGCAGACCCTCTTGAAAGACATTCTAATCCAAAGGACCCAACCCCAGCAAATAAATCTAAAATATTTGAATTTTCTAGTCTTATATCAAATTTATTAGAATGGGTTAAAATATTAAATATCGACTCTTTTGTTAAATCTTTAAGTGGCCTTGTATTAAGATCCTTTGGCTGAAGAATCTTTTTTCCTTTTGAATTTCCGGATATTATTCTCATTCATCTATTACCTTGTGTCCTATATCTTTCCGGTAAAATCCATCATTCCAATTTAGAGAATTAATAGAATTTATTGTTTTTTTTCTAGCATCGTAAAAATTTTCAGACAAAGAAACAAAATTTAAAACTCTTCCTCCAATTGCATAAATTTGTTCATTAATTATAGTTGTACCCGCATGATAACAATATTCATTTTTATCAAATTTAACTTTATTCATATTTTTTATTAATACATTTTTCTTAAATTTATCAGGATAACCCTTTGAACATAAAACAATGCACAAACTTTTTTTGTTATGCCATTCTATTTCAGTTTCATTTAGTTTTTCATTACAGCAAGATAAAAATATTTCTAATAGATCAGTTTTAAGTTTGGGCAAAATAGTTTGACACTCTGGGTCCCCCATTCGCACATTATACTCTATTAAGTAGGGCTCATTATCTACAATCATTAAACCTGCATACAAAAATCCCTTATAGTTTATTCCAATTTCTTTAAGTCCTTTAATCGTTGGTTCAATTATTTTTAATACAATTTTTTTGTCTAATTCTTCATTGATTAGCATTGAAGGTGAGTAAGCACCCATACCACCTGTATTTTTCCCCTTATCGCCTTCTAATACTCTTTTATGATCTTGAGCAGTATCAAATTTTTTAATTGTTTTACCGTCAGAAATGATAAAATAACTCATTTCCTCACCTTTTAGAAATTCCTCAATAAGTAAATTTTCAGCTTTACCAAACTTTCCTCCAAATATGTCTTTAATTGCTATTTCAGCTTCTGGGATATTTTCACATATATAAACTCCCTTTCCTGATGCAAGTCCATCTGCTTTTACAACTATAGGAAATTTTGTTTTTTTAATAAATTGTGCCGCATCATCAATATTTTGAAAAATACCAAATTTTGCTGTGGGTATATTATGTTTTTCACAAAGATTTTTAGTAAAAATTTTAGAACCCTCAAGCTGAGAAGCAAGCTTGTTAGGTCCAAAAACTTTTATATTATGCTCTTCCAAAAAATCTACTATACCATCAACCAGAGGCTTTTCTGGACCAACCACAATTAAATCTATTTTTTTTGATATTATAAAATCTTTAAAATCATCAAAATTTTCCAAGTTTAGTGTTATGTTTTCAGCAATTTTTGAAGTTCCGGCATTACCTGGAAAACAATATATTTTTTTAACTTTTATTAAATTGTGTAATGCGTGGCATATAGCATGTTCACGTCCACCGCTTCCAATTATTCCAACTTTCATATATTAGTATATAAACTAAAAATGAATAAAAAATTAGCTAAAATAAAATATTTACCAAATAATTTTGAAATTATAGAGGAAGGTGATCATGTAATTTGTGCAATATCAGGTAAAATTATAAATTTAAAAGAACTTAATTATTGGAATGTAGACTTACAGGAACCATATTATTCATACAAAGAAGCGGCAATAAAAAGAGAAAGCGGAAGTAAATAAATTTACTTCCAACGATTGTGTGACCAAATCCATTGTTCAGGATTTTTTAAAATCATTTTTTCAAGTAAAAAGTTTAAATCTAGAGTAATAGAATTAATAGTATCATTATTTGAATATTCCAAAGGTGGGTGAATAGTTAATTTGAAATTAGTACCTTTAATTCTTTCAATATAGATTGGTACAATTTTACATTTAAATTTTTTTACAAACTGCGCAGGAATGGTGGTAGTGAGAGCTTCATGCTTAAATAAATTAGACTTAATTCCTTCTGAAACTCTTTGGTCAATCATCAGCGCTATAGATGATTTCTTTTTAAAAAATGAAAGTAATTGTCTGGTTCCAGAAATACCTTTTTTGATTTGATTTTTGCAAACATATTTTTTTCTTATTTTTTCCATTATAAAATTCAAAAATTTATTATTAAGCGGTCTATAGATAGCTGCTAAATTAATACCTGATTTTTCAATATGCATAGCCATTAGTTCAAAATTATTAAAATGGCCTGAAACAAATATTACAGGTTCGTTATCTTCTTTAATTTTTTCTAAGATCTCTTGTCCTTTGATTTCGATATTACTTTTCAGTTTAGAGCTACGCATTTCTTTTATAAAAATATATTCGGCAAGAATTCTTCCATAATTGCCCCACATGGCCTTTGAAATTTTTTCAATTTCTTTTTTATCTAAATTCGGAAATGCCTTTAATATATTAGATTTTATTAGTTTTTTTGACCTAAAAAAAGGACCCACATAATAAACAATTTTACTAGAAATGTACGACGCAAGCCTTAAACCTAAAATTTTAAATAGTAAAAATAAGGTTGATATTATTAAAAACTGAATAAAATATTTTGCCGATTTCATAAATGTAACTTTAAATAGTTAATAAATTCTTTTTCATTTTTAATTTTTAATTCTATTTTTAAAAATTTAATATCATTATTTTTATAAAAGTTTAATTTCATATAATCTTTTTCAGTAGTGATAATTTCTGTATTTAAATTTTTAGCCTGTAATCTTATATTATCAACATCAGTTTGAGTATAATTATGATGATCTGGAAAAATAATTTCTTTAATAATATTAAATTTATTTTTTAGCAATGTTTCTTTAAAAGTTTCAGGATTTCCAATACCAGAAAAAATTATATATTTTTTAGTAGTGTCAAGCTGACTGAGATTTGTAGGGAAGTAATGAGATTCAAAGATTGTAATATTTTTATTATATTTACTAATATTTTTTCTCAGATTTGTGCAATCAACTTCATTTCCATTAATAAATACTGCGTCATATTTTGAAACACTCTCTATTTTTTCTCTTAAGGGCCCTGCGGGGATTAATAAACCATTGCCAACCCGTTTTATAGCATTAAAGCATACAAATTTTAAGTCATAATTGATTGATCGATCTTGGAGTCCATCATCAAAAATAACAATATTATTACCATCTTGTATTGCTTCATTTAATCCAATTAATCTATTTTTAAAACAATATAACTTTGCATTTTGATTTAGTAATTTTTGTTCATCAATATGATCTTTATAAAATTTTTTTATTATAGCGGTTTTAAGACCCAACTGGTTTAAAATTTTATAAATCTTTATTACCAAAGGAGTTTTTCCAGTTCCACCAATATAGATATTGCCAACACAAATTTTTTTTATATTTAAATGAGAGATATTTTTTTTCTTAATTCTTAAGAAAAAATTATTTATGATCAAGGGAAGAGTAAATGGTAGTAAAAGATAAGATATAAAATTAGGTTTTTTGTAGTCCCAAAATTTAGGTTTTTTAAATTTCATTATTTATTAATATAAATATTTATCTCATTTAAAGTGGAAGTTAAAATTTTATTACCTAAATTTTTAATTTTAAAATCAGATTTTTTATTATTATTTTTATTATTAAGCATTTTATCAACCTTGTAACGTAACTGATTTGGACTTGTGACTTTATTAGACACTTTATTTTTTTTAAGAAGATTATAAATTTCATCAAAATTCCAAACATGTGGACCGTGTAAAATTTTACAGCCAAATCTAGCTGCTTCCAGTGGGTTTTGTCCACCATGTTTTATTATTGAACCACCTAAAAATACTATTTTGCAAACTTTAAAGAAAGATTTAGTTTTACCAAAAGAATTTACCAAATATATGTCTGTATCTTTATCAATTTTATTATTTGAATTATGAAGATGAATTTTTAATTTTAGTTTTTTTATTTGATTCACAATTTCTTGTGTTCGTTCAATATGTCTGGGTATTATGATTGTTAATAATTTTTTATATTTTTTTTTTAGTTTTTTATGAATGTTCGCACAAATTAATTCCTCTTCATTATGTGTACTTGAAGCACACCACATCTTTTTGGATAAAAAAAACTTTCTTACTATTTTATTTAAATCATTTATATTATTTTCACTTTCTGTAAATTTTAAATTTCCAATAAATTTTATTTTTTTTACTCCAATAAGCCTTAGGTATTGTGAAGATTTAATACTGGAAGATAAGCACATATCAAATTTTTGAAAAATTTTTTTTGCATTTGAGGAAAATATTTTCCATTTTTTAAATGACTTTTGTGTAATTCTTGCATTAATTAGCATTAATGAAATTTGGTTTTTTTTAATATTTTCAACCATGTTAGGCCATATTTCAGAATCTATAAAAATAGCCACTGATGGTTTCCAGTAGTTTAAAAATTTATTAGTATGGTAGTAGGTATCTATTGGAAAAAATTGATGAATTGTTTTTTTTAATTTTAAATTAGACAAAACTTTTGAGGAACTTAAGGTATTTGAGGTTATCAAAATTTGTTTTATATCATTTCTTTTTTCTAATTTTTCAATCAAAGGAATTATACTCAATATTTCCCCAACACTTGCCCCATGAAACCATATCAGTTTTCCAGCAAGTCTTTTTTTTTTGTAAATTCCTAGCTTTTCTTTAAATCTTGTGGGATGTTCTTTTTTTTTTAATAATCTAATTAAAATGACTATCGGAGAAAATAAAAAAATTAAGTTTATTAATATTCTATAGATAAAAAACATTAAACTTTTCTAATTTGCTTTTCATAGAAACCTTTATAAACATTTGAATTCTTTAATAGCTCTTCGTGAGTTCCTTCGCCAGCAACTTTTCCTGAATCTATAACATAAATTTTATCTGAATTTAGGATTGTTGACAATCTATGAGCTATAACGATTGTTGTTCTATTTTTTGTTAAAAGTCTTATAGCTTCTTGAATTTTACTTTCAGTTTCCGCATCAAGTGAAGATGTTGCCTCATCCAAAAGAATTATTTGACTTTTCTTTAACATTGCTCGAGCTATAGATAATCTTTGTTTCTCACCTCCAGACAATCTTGTTCCATTTTCACCAATAATTGTTTCATATTTATTGGGAAGTCTTTCTATAAATTCACTTGAATAAGAATTTTTTGCGGCCTCCTCTATTTCCTCTGTAGTTGCATTTAAATTAGCATAAGCAATATTGTTTCTAATAGTGTCATCAAATAAAGTTGTATCTTGACTTACTAACGAAATATTTTTTCTTAAAGATTTTATTGTAGATTTATAAATTGATTGATTATCAATTTCTATGTCACCTGAATTTATATCGTAGAACCTGGGTATCAAATTTAATATTGTTGATTTTCCAGCGCCACTATGACCTACAATAGATGTCATCTTTCCACCCAATATCTTTAAATTAACAGAATTTAAGGTATTTTTCTCTCTTTCCTCATCATATTTGAAAGAAACATTTTTGAACTCAATTACACCTTTTTTTATCTCGATACCTAAATCACCATCACTCTCAATTAGTTTTGATTTTGCATCTATAACTGGCAATATTCGTGCTGCGGCAGACAATCCTTGACTAATTGTAATATTCAGAGTGGCTAGTGACCTCACAGGTTGATAAGCTAACATCATTGCTGCAAGAAATGAAAAAAAATTATTTACATCTATCTCATTTTTCAAAACTAGTTTTCCAGAATAAAAGATTAATATTGCAATCATAATTCCAGTTAGAGTTTCCATAATTGGTGAAGACCTAACATAAACTGTAGCAATTTTTTTGGTCTTTTCTTTTACATCATTAATAAATTTTTCAGCTCTTTCATTTTCATGTTTTTCTTGTTGAAATATCTTAATAAGTTTATGATTTTTAAATAATTCTATTAGATAAGTATTAAGTATACCTGCTTTTAACATTTGTTCGGTTGCAACTTTTCCTATTCTTTTTCCAAGTGATTTGGCAGCAAAGGAAGCCAATGGAATCATTATAATTGCTATTAAAGAAAGTTTCCAGTTTTGAAAAAACATAACCGTAAGAAGACCTATTAAAGTTAAACTATCTTTAAATATATTAAGAACAGCTGTACTAATTAAATTTGTTATATGAGTAACGTCATTAGTTAAAAATGATATAAACTTTCCTGTATGCTTTCCTTCAATTAATTTTGTATCAGCAGAAATTAAGTTGCTTAACATATCACACTGCAAATCTTTCCTCACCTCCTCGGCTACACCTATCATCAAAATTTTTGCCAAATATAAAGATAGACCTTTTATGGCAAAAGCAATAATAATAAAAATTGGAATAATCAATATTAGTGTTTGATCTTTTTCAATAAATATTTTTTTAATTGCAGGATCTAAAAGATAAGCAATTGAAGATGTGCTACCAGCAACTAATAAAGCAAAAAATAAAGATAATAATATTTTTTTTATGTGCTTTTTTGAGTATTCAAAAAAAAGTCTTTTTAAAATATCTATCTTTTTCATTAGTATCTTAAATTCTCCCTATCAAAACATTAATTAAAATAATTACACCAAGTAGATTATTAGATTTAAAAACTTTTAAGCTATTTTTCGAATCTTTAAAATTAAAATTATAAATTTGGTATAAAAATAAATGTAAAATTGGAATAGATAAAAAAAGATAGAACATTGAATTAAACTTCATAAAAAAACCTACTGTAATTAGAGATATTATGAAGATTGAGTAACATACTATTAAAAATAATTTTGGATTTTTTTTAAACTTTATTGATGTTGATTTTACTCCAATTATTTGGTCATCTTTGATATCTTGAAACCCATATATTGTGTCGAAACCTAGTGTCCAAAATATGGCTCCTATATAAAGTATTATTGGTACTATTTCTATTTGATTTGTAATACAGACCCATCCAAGGATTAAACCGTAATTGAAAGTAATTCCTAAAAAAAGCTGTGGCCAGTATGTAAATCTTTTCATTAGAGGATAACTAAATGCTAATGGCATGGAACCTAATGCTAATATAATAGTAAAAGTATTAAAATTTAATAGAACCAACAATGCAATTAAACACAAGAAAACTGCGTAGGTTAAGCCAAGCTTTATAGATACTTTTCCTGATGCTATAGGCCTATTTTTTGTTCTTGAAACTTTCTTATCAAACTCTTTATCCCAGATATCGTTTATTATACATCCGGCTGACCTCATTAAAACTGAACCTAAAAAAAATAAAGTTAGATAAAAAAAATATTTATTAAGAGTATTTGAAAAATCATAAGCCAAGGTTAGTCCCCATGCACAAGGCCAAAATAACAGCATAAAACCAATTGGCTTTTTTAGTCTTATTAATTCAATAAAGAGATTTAATTGTTTCATAATAATTTACTTGTAAATAACAAAGGCTAGTTTCATAATCAAATTGATTCGTATGAATAT
>Ga0114997_10004348_pt1 | contig 10987 bp, 7 predicted proteins | sample ArcticOcean_MG_C_2_FD_87045 | JGI IMG/M metagenome (GOLD analysis project Ga0114997, IMG submission 87045) | Marine microbial communities from western Arctic Ocean - ArcticOcean_MG_CB4_136 | ecosystem: Environmental > Aquatic > Marine > Oceanic | place: Arctic Ocean: Canada Basin | collected... | reverse complement strand
CTGTAGAAGTACACAGTTCGAAGTCCTCTGGCGAATCACTAACTATGGGTGATTTAATCAAGCAAGCTATGGAAAAAGAGTAGATATTATAGTACACATAATCTTTTTGTAGTAACTTTTAAACTAATATCTACATGGGTCTACTAGGTCGGCAGTTCAGTTTGGAGCGTTCAACTGAGGATTCTTTGCTTTTAGTTTTCTCAACTTTAACCTTTACGATATCTCTTTTTTGTGGTTATGTTGAGTCTGGAATTGGCCGGATAATTTCACTACCTTTATTTGGTATTGAATTTCATTTGATATCTACCCCTCTCTGGTTATTATCTGGAATCTTATGTCTAATTTGTCTCCAACAATTATTCTATAAGATATGGACGCATGGCGTTTGGTTAATCGGAGTTTACTGGCTTACTGCATTTGGAACTATAATTTTGTTTATAATGTTTAATCAAGGTTATATTTGGTTTATTGTGAGTTTAATTTTAATTTTCTTAGCCCTATTTTTAATGTATTGGATGATTTTAGAAATTTATGGCTTAAGATACAATATAATTGGCCAAGTTCCAGAAGCAGATAGATCAATTAGCTTGACAGATTGGTTAATTTCGGTTCCTTTATTCTTCATCTTCACATTTATCAGTTATTATTATTATTCTAAAATGTATATGCAAGAAGAGGGTTGGTTTACCTTCGGTCATGCATCCGAAGGATATCTTTTATTTCAATTTGGCGTATTCCTCTCAGGTATGTATATACTATATGTTCCTCAAACATTACTTGGAGATTATCTTGAATTTAGCGATTTAGATATTAATACGGGCTATAATGTGGATTCAAATAAAGTCGAACAGAGATTAATTGATTACTCAAAAAATTATGATGAAGGTAAGATTCAAGCAACTTTAGTTGACTTATATCGTATGGCTGACGAGGATCCTGAGGCTTGGTCTACGCTTGGTGAATTCTATGTGAGTTGGAGCGTTGAAGAAGTAAAATTATTTATTACTAAACTAGAGGATTTAGCTTCTGAAAAGAAAGAATAATTCAACAGCAAAGGTTATATACGATTTTTTTGATTAGTTTTATGTTTCATTGTATGAAACAATAACTCATTGCCCGGTAATGGGAGAAAAATCATGAGCAACATGAACTTACCCGAATGGACAGCACAGGCTCTAGTAGCCTCAGGAGCAGTTTTTCTACTTGTATCTGCATACGTAATGGGTGTAATGGTTCCTAATGGCCTTCTTGCACCGAATGATTTCGATGCAGATTTTTATTTTGAAGGAGATATCCAAACGTTTGATTTAGATCCTGAGAATGGCACTGGTGTCTTCATTGATAATGTAGGCAGTGGTTCGTATGATCCTACTAAAGCTAAATTTGAAGGTGGGGCAACTCTAAACGTAGTAGGTACTCCTGATGGAGAAGATTATACAATACTCACACAGAATTTTAGCCTTACCTCTAATGGTATAGATGGAGAAGGTACTTGGTTAGGTACTATATCTGATACGAGCGATAATCCTTCTTCTCTAGATAGAAAGAATTATGAAGTTGATGGCAAACAAGGTACATGGACTCCTACAAATCTTCCGGAAACTGGAAAAACATATGAATTTCCAAATCCCGTTAATAGTGCTTACACTGATAATTTTACATGCGCAGATAAGAGAACTTTAGATGATGTAGAGGTAATGACTTGTACGGCTCAAGCAGCTGAAAACGAAAGAATGGTTTTTGTACCTGGAGCTGGTAGTGACTTGGAATTATTACAAAGTACATTTGAAAGCTATAATAGTTTAGGAGAACCGGGAGCAGCTTCAATGTGGTTTTCTTATATATCTGAGCAGATAGTAGGTACTGAGTTGGGTGGAGTAATAGATAGAGTTTACAATGTTACAGTTTACATGGAGGTACCAACCTTATTATATTTAGAAAATAATTTTAATTTTACAACATATTATAAAGGTGAAATTGGAAACTTGAATACAGCTACTCTACAAGTAAAATATTATGATGCAACAGGACTTAGGGCCGGTTGTGTGATTAAGGATAATTCAACAGAGAGTCACATAAATGTACTTGGTTATCTTCGAACTTTTGAAGTTAAATATGATAATGGAACTGCTTTAGATGTTGACTATGGTACTCAGAGCTCAGAGGGATGCTGGGATTCATCATCTTCTGATGATTTCACACAAGAATTAGTAAACGTCACCTATGATGTCAATAGACGAACTCTTCAATATGTTAATGGTACTACTGCTACTGAAGAAGGTGGAGATGGTTTTAATTTCTTTTCACCAATATGTGAGACAATAAGTGTAATTTCAAAAGATTGCTGGGTGCCTGCAGCCAACGCAACATGGCCAAATGCAATGTATGGTTTACATATGCAAAATTATACCTTCATAGAAGAAACGGAAGTCAATGGAAGTTTGGCTTATCATTTTAGAGCTAATGAGACTGATATTAATGGTAATTCAGGTTCATTATATCATCCACTTCTTGGAAATTTGGATATGGATTTTTATGAAGATGTTTGGATTGATCCCGTTACTGGTACAATCTTGAATCAAAAGTATGATATTCAGATAAAAATACCTCCAATCGTATTTGGTTTAGGAGGTGCTACATTGAGAGACATCGTCGCTAATTATACACAAGAGTCAATAGATGAGGCTTCATCTTCAGCTAAAAGACAAGCTCTTGCACAATACTACCAAGGACATGAAGTTGCAGTTTTAACACTTAATGGGGCTTATACTGAAAAAACAGTGAATGGACAAATCGAATCTGAACAAGACAAGGTTAGTGGTTATAAATTAGGAACAAAGACTTTGCCTTCAATACTTATTGGAACTTCTATTCTTTCATTAGCTGCAGGTTTCTATGTGTATTACCAGAATGGTGGTGCAATGAATTCAGTGGGCAGTGACTTAGATAGCTCTTCAGAAAGTACTGAATCTATTGCAGAAGATGATGTTTCCGATGAGGGAAGCGTTACAGCAATTCCTAAAGATGATACTTCTTCTGAAGAAGATTAAATCTTAACCGATATTAGAAGAAGAAAGAGATTCAGCTAAGGATTGCTATAATTTATTTGTAGCAATTCTTTAGAATGAAAAGCTTAGCTTTCATCCATGAATGGATATTCCCATTCATGTATCTTTAGATTATTGCGCTTTACCGATCTTGGTGAAATCCATCTAAGCAAATTGAGAGGACCTCCAGCTTTGTCATTAGTCCCTGACGCTCTTGCCCCTCCGAATGGCTGCTGAGCAACAACAGCTCCCGTCGGTTTATCATTGATATAGAAATTACCGGCCGTAAATCTTAGTTTGTCATATGCTTTTTGAATATTTTCTTCATTACTTGAAAAGATTGAGCCAGTAAGTGCATATGGTGAGGCTTTATCACAAATATCTAAAATATTTTCAAAATCGTCGTCTGGATAGATATATACAGTTAGTACTGGTCCAAAAATCTCTTCTACCATTGTTTCTGAATCTGGATTTTTAGTAACAATAATAGTTGGTTCAATAAACCATCCTTTGCTATTATCACTTCCTCCACCAACTACGATACTACATTCAGAATCATTCTTGGCTCTTTCGATATATCCGGTTATTTTGTTAAAAGCTCTTTCATCAATCACTGCATTCATGAAATTTGTAAAATCATTACAGTCTCCAACTTTAATTCGTTTTATTTCTGATATTAAATTTTCTTCTATTCCATTCCATACAGACTTTGGTATGTATGCTCTACTTGCAGCTGAACATTTTTGTCCTTGATATTCAAAAGCACCTCTTAGCAGAGCCACGGTAAGCCCTCTTTGATCACAGTCTGGGTGAGCAACTACGAAATCTTTTCCACCAGTTTCTCCAACTATACGTGGATATCCTTTTAGTGAGGGTAAAGCTTCAGCGACTCTTTGCCATATTCCTTGGAATACATTTGTTGAACCTGTAAAGTGGATACCTGCAAAATCAGGATTTGCAAGGGCCGTTTCAGTTATTTCCGAACCTGATCCAGGTAAGAAATTAATAACTCCATTTGGCAATCCAGCTTCCATCATTAATTGCATTAATAGATAATTAGAGTAGTAAGAGTTCCTACTTGGTTTCCATATTGCAGTACATCCTACTAGTGCTGGTGCGCTAGGCAGGTTAGCAGCAATACTTGTAAAATTGAATGGTGTAATTGCAAGAATAAATCCTTCTAATGGTCTTATTTCAGTAGTATTGAGTGTTCCTTCTGGAGATACTAAAGGTTGTAATTGTTCATGAAATTCTCTTGCATAATGTGCATTGAACCTCCAAAAATCAATCAATTCACAAGCGGCGTCAACTTCAGCTTGAAATGCAGTCTTGCTTTGATTCAACATTGTGGCTGCATTTACTTTCATTCTCCATTCATTAGCAAGTAAATCTGCGCATTTTTCGAAAATTTGAGCTCTTTTTTCCATTCCAAGAGTAATCCACTCAGTTTGAGCCTTTACTGCAGACTTACATGCTTCTTCTATTTCGTTTTTACCTGCCAAATGAACATTTGCCAAGATATGCTTGTGATTATGAGGTATAACTTGGGTAACTGTATTATTGGTGTATATTTCTTTTCCATTTATAATACAAGGAATTTCGATAACTTCGCCCAGCTGTTTTTCGATTTCTCCTTTTAAATCAGATTTATGCTTACTATTGGCTTCATAATTGAGTATAGGTTCGTTAATAGGATGTGAACTCATATTATTTGAATCAAAGACGAATTAATATCATTATGTCCTAGACATAACAATTTAATCTAGAGCTGAATTGATTGTCTATGAGTAGAATAGATGTTACTGACCGAGATCCTTTTGCAAATGCAGATGCTGAACCAAAGGATAATGTTACAGCTATTGGTTTTTTGACAAGATTAGTTCTCAGGTTTGGAGTTTATAGATTGGTAGGTATGGTAATATCTCTATTAATTGCAAAATATATGGGACTTGATAATTTTCTACGTGATATGATTTAATTCTTAGTTATCATATATTTCAGAATTTTCGTAAATATTATTGAAGATTAGTTTTGCTAAACTCGCAAGTTCAGCTTGATTCATCCACATACCCAATAAAGTATTCATGGAATTAGGTACGTCTAAACCTCCAACACAGAATTCTTTTTCATCAACTAATATAATTCCTGCCGCAGGCATAGTGTTGGTTAATCTAACTTCAAAATAGCCTTTCAGACGTGATAGATCTAAATTAGTTCCTTTTTTAGGAAATAACATTCTTACTTTTACACCTCTAGTACTAGCATCTGAAAAAGCTCTACAAACATTTTTTGGCATTTCTGAAGGCAAAATTGATGCGATTAGGTCTATAGTGGTATCTGCTCTCTCACACATTGAAATAACTTGGGAAAAGAGTTCCATATCCTTAACAGTTACGGTTTCTAAATAGTCAATAGGTCTGGATTGGTACAATGGAGACAATTCCGTTTGAACTGATTTTGAAGCTTCTTCTACTTCTCTTAGCTTTCTTTCTGAAATTTGTGAAGGATCTACTGGTGTGTAAGTTTTTGGATGTTTATTTCCTTCTAGGACTATTCCTTCAGATAGTAAATTATCAATTATTCCGTATATTTTAGCTCTTGAAAAATTAATAGATCTACTTATTTTACCAACAGTCGATTCTTTTGATACAAGTAAAACATGATAGATTTTTGCTTCATCTTCCGTAAGTCCTAATTGTTTTAAGATTCGGATTTGTTTTTCTGAGATTAATTTTTCGGTTTGAGATAACCTTTCCATATCTATAAATTTAAGTATAGGTATATAAATGTTTCACAAATTTAATGAAATTAATTAGCTTTATATAGTAATGGTAAATTATATTGCGATGAACAATGTAGTAATATGTGGTTATGCACGTTCAGCTTTCACGCAAGCCAGTAAAGGTGAACTAAGGCGAGTAAGGCCAGATGATTTAGCAGGAAATGTAATTAGGGAATTAATTAAAAAATCAGGCATTAATACAGAAGAAGTAGAAGATTTGATACTAGGTTGTGCATTTCCAGAAGGAGAACAGGGGATGAATTTAGCTAGAAATGTAGTATTTCTTTCGGGATTACCAATGAGTGTTGGTGGCGTTACTGTCAATCGGTTTTGTGCTTCTTCAATGCAGGCGATTCATCAAGCAGCAGGTTCCATTATGTCTGGTTCTGGTGATCTGTTTATTGCTGGTGGTGTGGAATCAATGTCAAGAGTTCCAATGCCTGGATTTAATCCAATGTTGAATCCTAGTTTAGTTGATATGGATGCCTACATTGGAATGGGGCATACTGCTGAAAATTTAGCTAAAAAACATTCAATTTCTCGTTTAGAACAAGAAGAGATGGCTCTTGAAAGTCATCAAAAAGCCTTTGAGGCTCAAAGTAAAGGAAAGCTTGATGATGAAATAGTGTCTATAGGTGATGTCAAAGTAGACGGTTGTATTCGTCCTAAAACTAGTTTAGAGTCTATGGCTGGATTAAAACCAGCATTCGATAAAGAAGGTGTAGTAACAGCGGGAACATCGTCGCCCTTGACAGATGGAGCTTCAGCGGTGATAGTTTGTTCAGAAGATTATGCAAAGTCAAATAATTTAGAGATTATGGCTTATATACGAGGAATGGCAATTTCAGGCTGTAGTCCTGAAATAATGGGAATAGGTCCCGTAGTTTCTTCTATGAAGGCATTAGAAAGAGCCGGTTTAGATCTTAAAGATATCGATATTATAGAGATGAATGAAGCTTTTGCAGCTCAAAGTTTGGCTTGTGTCAAAGAATTAGGTATAGATATGTCCAAATTAAATGTTCATGGAGGTGCTATAGCTTTAGGTCATCCATTAGGTGCGAGTGGTGCAAGAATTACTGGTAAAGCTGCTTCTTTGCTTCAAACTGAGGGTGGACGTTATGCACTTTCAACAATGTGTGTTGGCGGAGGTCAAGGTTGTGCTACAGTACTTGAGAGGGCGTAATCAGAATGAAGATAGAAAAAGTTACAGTTATTGGTGCCGGACTTATGGGAAGTGGCATTGCGGCTCAAGTTGCTAATGCCGGCCTTCCGGTAAATTTACTAGACATTGTACCTGATGGGGCTGTAAATCGGAATATAATTTCTCAGTCTGCAATATCTAAGATGCTAAAACCAGTAAAACTTGGTAGTCCTTCACAATTAATGCATTCCGATAATGCAGATCTGATAACTGCTGGCAATTTAGAAGATGATTTAGATTTGATTAGTGATTCAGATTTGATAATTGAAGTGGTTCTTGAAAAATTAGAAATAAAACATAATGTTTTTAGAAAAATTGAGCAATTCCGTAAGAAATCTTCCATTGTAACTTCGAATACTTCAACCATACCTAGAAAGCAGTTGATTGAGGGTATGACAAGTTCATTTGCCAAGGATTTTTTTATAACTCATTTTTTCAATCCTCCAAGATATTTACGCTTATTAGAGGTTGTAGCAGGTAAAGAAGTAGACAATAAAAAACTAGAAACTATTATTGAATTTTGCGATATCAAATTAGGTAAGGAGGTGGTAGTCTGTAATGATACTCCTGGTTTTATTGGTAATCGAATTGGAATGTTTTGGTCACTTACTGCAATGGTTGAAGCTTTCAAGGCAGGTCTTACAGTTGATGAAGCTGATGCAATTATGGGAAGGCCCATAGGTGCTCCTAAAACCGGAGTTTTTGCATTAGGTGATGTTGTCGGATTGGATTTAATTCCACACGTAACTGAAAGTTTATCGCATAATTTACCTAATAATGACAAATATAATTTAGGAGTCAAAGAACAATCTAAGTTAGGTATAGATTTATTATTGAAAGAGATGGTTGAATCGGGATACACTGGGCGTAAAGGCAAAGGTGGCTTTTATCGCATAAATAGTAGTAATGGAAATCGGATTAAGGAAAGTCGGAATCTAAAAACGGGGGGATATTATACTTCAACTAAATCAAATTTAGAAAGTATTAGAGCTGCAAGAAAAGGCCTTAGAGCATTAGTTGAATTTGATGATAAAGGAGGTAAGTATGCTTGGAAAGTTCTTTCCAAAACACTTAGCTATGCGGCTTCTTTAGTTCCAGAAATTACAGAAAATATAGTAAATGTAGATAATGCAATGAAGAATGGTTTTCTTTGGAAAAAAGGTCCATTCCAAATGTTAGATGATTTAGGACCTTCTTGGTTTGTTTCTAAGCTTATTGAAGATGGTCTTGACGTTCCAGTTTTATTAACAAAAGTAGGGACTAAAAATTTTTATGATGATAATGATGAAGTAAGCTCATACTTCAATATTGATGGAAGTTATAGTCAAATAGAAAATTTAGAAGGTCATTTAAGTGTAAAGGAGATTAAGAGAGGACAAAACCCAATATTTAGAAATTCATCCGCAAGTTTATGGAACATGGATGATGATATCTTATTAGCTGAATTTCATAGTAAAATGAATGCTATGGATCCACAAATAATGGAAGTTCTAAGTGAGGCCTCATCTCTTTGTGAAAGGGGGGATTTCAAAGGATTAGTAATTGGGAATGATGGTTCTAATTTTTCAGCTGGAGCAAATTTAGGCCTATCTAGTTTTGTAGCTAATGTTGGAGCCTGGGATGAGGCTGAAAAGTTTGTGTTTGGCGGCCAAATGACCTTTATGATGTTAAAACATGGAAACTTCCCAGTGGTTGGAGCACCATCTGGATTAGCAATTGGAGGTGGTTGTGAAGTCTTATTAGCTTGTGATTCTATTCAAGCGCATTCTGAAAGCTATATTGGTTTAGTAGAAGTAGGTGTAGGTTTGGTTCCAGCCTGGGGTGGTTGTAAAGAAATGATTACACGATGGAATAATGATCCGAATCAACCTAAAGGACCCATGGCATCTATAGTAAAAATATTTCAAAATATAGGAACTGCTAAAGTTGGTACAAGTGCCCAAGAGGCAAAATCATTAAAATTTTTAAATTCTGGCGATGGTATCACTATGAATAGATCTCGTTTATTGCATGATGCTAAACAAAAGTGTTTAAGTTTGGTTAAAAATTACAAAGCGCCATTACCCCAAGATCACACACTAGCTGGGCCTTCTGGTAAATCTACTTTAGATCTTGCAGTTAATGATTTGGTAAAGGCAGGTCATGCAACACCTCATGATGTAACCGTAACTGGGCATCTCGCATATATTTTGACAGGAGGGGACACCGATCCCACTGAAGTAGTTTCAGATGATAAAATTCTAGAAATGGAAAGAGAAGGAATAATGGCTTTAATGAAGACCGAAAAAACCATGGATAGAATAGAGTCTATGCTAACTACTGGAAAACCATTGAGGAATTAATTATGGTACAATATAAAGCACCAAAGAGAGAGTATGAGTTTATTTTGAGAGAGGTTTTAGATTTTGAAAAACAGATTGAAGGTTATGAAGGCTTTGAAGAAGCAACATGGGAGACAATAGAGATGATTGCAGACCAATTTTCAACACTTTCAGAAGAAGTATGGCTTTCATCAAATAGAGATGGTGACGCGATCGGTGCTAAGTTTGAAAATGGAAATGTGACTTTACCACCTAGTATGAAACGGGCAGCAGAGGCTACTATTGAATCTGGGCTCACCTCCCTTTTTGGTCATCAAAAATACGGAGGTATGGAATTTCCTACTCCAATTAGTGTTTTTTCAGATGAAGTATCTTGCTCCTCAAATATGTCTCTAGGAATTTACATGGGACTTACTAAAGGTGCTTATCATTGCATAAATAATCACGGTAGTGAGGATTTAAAAGAGACTTATCTTCCTGAATTTTTGGCAGGACGATGGTTTGGAACTATGTGTTTAACAGAAGCGCATTGTGGGACTGATTTAGGTTTAATTCGAACTAAGGCAGAGCCAGTTAAGGATGGTGAATACGTGGTAAATGGTGAAAAGATTTTTATTTCAGCAGGAGAACATGATTTGGCTCAAAATATAATACATTTAGTATTGGCTCGACTTCCTAACGCACCTAAGGGAGTAAAGGGTATCAGCCTCTTATTAGTTCCTAAGTTTTTAGTTAATAATGATAAAAGTTTAGGCGATAGAAATGGTGTCAAATGCATGTCTATTGAAGAAAAAATGGGAGTACACGGTTCAGCTACATGCACTCTTAATTTTGAAAATGCAACAGGATATTTAGTTGGAGAACCCCATAAGGGACTCGCTGCAATGTTTTCTATGATGAATCATGAAAGAATTTCAGTTGGATTACAGGGCCTTGGAATATCTGAAATTTCGTATCAAAATGGATTGGCTTATGCTAAAGATAGGTTACAAGGTAGAGATTTAAAAGAGCCTAAAAATCCAGATAAAGAAGCTGATCCTTTGATAGTTCATCCTGATGTTAAGCGTATGCTCTTAAGATCGAAAGCCTTGATTGATGCTGGCCGTATGTTGTCTTGTTGGACTGCATTAGCTATTGACAAATCGGAGAAAGATCCAAATAAGAAAATCCGTAAAGAAAATCATGATTTAGTAGAGTTAATGACTCCAATAATCAAATCACTTTTAACTGAGTTTGGGGTTGAAATTAGTTATGATATGTTGCAGATTCATGGTGGGCATGGATACATCAAAGAGTTTGGCATGGAGCAGTTTTCTCGAGATGTTCGTATTGCACCTATATGGGAGGGGGCAAATGGAATTCAAGCCTTAGACTTAGCTGGACGTAAGATGCCTAAAAATATGGGTAGACTTTTGAGGCGTTTTTTTCATCCTGCATTAGCTTTTATTGATGTAAATAAAGAAGATTCAAATATGAAAGAATTTATTGTTCCTTTCGAGAAAGCATTAAAGGGGTTGCAAAAAACAACATTGTTTATGGCGCAAAAAGGTCTTTCCAATCCTTATGAGATAGGTGCTGGAGCTACAGATTATCTTAAACAATTTGGAATTGTTGTTATGGGTTATATGTGGTTACT
>Ga0114997_10004346_pt1 | contig 10990 bp, 4 predicted proteins | sample ArcticOcean_MG_C_2_FD_87045 | JGI IMG/M metagenome (GOLD analysis project Ga0114997, IMG submission 87045) | Marine microbial communities from western Arctic Ocean - ArcticOcean_MG_CB4_136 | ecosystem: Environmental > Aquatic > Marine > Oceanic | place: Arctic Ocean: Canada Basin | collected... | reverse complement strand
TAGAGGCGAAGCAGAAGAAAACAAAGGCTCCTTCCACGAGTAAAAGAAGGAAAGTGCCTTGGTTGGCGCTCTTATTTTGCGCGTTGCCATTTCACGTCGCGTTGGTATTTTTCTCTTTGATGCCGCATAAAGAGGAACGGTTTTTGTACATCGTCTACGGTCCTTTAGCATTATCGACTGGTATAACTGTTGCTGCGATATTCGATACGTTCAAAACCTTTTCACGCGTCATTAAGCGCGCTAAAATTGGGCAGTTTATTAAATCGTCGCAACGAGCGTTTTCGCTCCTCGCGTCTTTACTCGGCGTTTTATCGTTGATGTTGTTCATAGTGCTATCGGCATCGAGGACATTTGCTTTAATTACGTATTACGGTGCGCCGATTGAAGTATACGCCTCGTTACCTGTAAACCCTTTAGAGTGGCTCCCGGATAAAAATCCAAGCGACGATATTAACGTATGCGTCGGCGACGAGTGGTACCGATTTCCTTCGCATTTTCATTTACCGAATGAAAAGTACCGAATACGGTTCATTAAAGGCGCGTTTAACGGCGCACTACCGATATATTTCGAAAGGGCCGCCGGCAAAGGTACCGCGGGTGCACCCGTAGGTTTGAACGATAAGAATCGGGCGCATGTAAACCAGTGGTTCTTTCCAAACGCGTCTTCGCCGTGCGATTTCCTTGTCGAAACCGACGAGACAAACGACAGTCAAAAATATTTCAAAGAAGAGCCAAACGATTACGGTTGGGATGTGGTCAGAAGTTTACCGTTTCTTGATAACTCGAAATCGACCGATTTCCTCGCGCGAACGTTATACATCCCTGGGTATTCAGAGAAACATAACGTGTTCACGAAATACTATTTGAAAGTACGCACGAAAAACATCTCGTCGGGGAAGTCGCTGTATTAGTTTTTAGATAGCCGCAGTAGGTGATAGTAATTTACATATATTAGGTACAGGTAAGCGCGCTCGTAGATAAATACACATCAGAGCGATTACAGTCCTTCCCACTCGTCGTGAAAATCTTTCAGAAACCTCTCCATGACCTCGTGTCTTTTCAACGCCATCTTCGTCCCGCTCTCCGTTTTCATCATGTCTTTTAGTTTTAGAAGTTTTTCGTGAAAGTGATTAATGGTCGTATTTATCATCCCTGGATTGTGTGCCGCTTGATACTCCTCCCTCGTCAAACCTACGTTTGGTGGAACACCCGGAACGTGCATTGGATTTTTCTTAGCGCCGCCGAAACAGAATGTCCGTCCTATACCAATCGCCCCGATGGCGTCTAATCTGTCCGCATCGCTCACGATTTTGAATTTTATGTCACCCCTAATATTAGAAGTATCGCCTTGCGTGGATGTAGAGGCGGTCGAAGACAACTCTTCTTTGAACCCAACGTTGTTAACTATGTCAACGACTGTCTTTTTGTGCTTGTATTCTTTTAAAACGTCCTCGACGACATCCTCGAAACTCCCTCTTTGTTCTTCTGCGTACTTCCAATCTCGCACGTCGTGTAACAAACACGCGACTTCGACGATGGTCAAATCCTCCTCGGAAGTGATGCCTTCGAGTTTTGCTAATGATAAAGCGTTGTTACGCACTCGATGAATGTGCCAAAAGTCGTGAGATCCATCGTGGTTTTGAAGTTCATCTCGCACGAACCGCTCGATTTTGGTTATGAATTCATTTTTCTCTTTTGTTGACATGTTCGTCTTCTTTATTTATGAAGACAAAGGGCGAAGAGGAGGAGGAGAAAAATGTTCATCTCTCGTCGTCGTCATTTCCACGCGACTGGGACGCGTGCTTCTTATTATAATGATACAAAGGCTAAAATTGCTACGGACTATTCATGCTAACGTACGTATCTTCCTCTCGCTCATCTCTTTCCTCCTTTCCTCTTCGTCTTCGTCCCACCTTTCATGGAGCTCTGCAGTCCGTCCAACTCCTCGTCCAACATTTGAAATCGTTGCGCGATTAAGATATTCTCCCCTAATCGCTCTTTCTTTTCCTTCTCTATTCGCTCTTCTTTGATCGACGCGTCTGATTTCTCCCGATTATCCTCGACGATGAACGCGCAGGCTTCGCGAACATCCGTTAAGCGTTTCACTCGCACGTTCGTCTCGGCTTCAATGAACGCGCTGACTTTGCCGCCGTCCTCGGGCGAGTGTAGAATCAAAGCACAGCCTCTGGTGTTGCATCCAGGTCTTCCGGCGCGCCCGGATCGGTGAACGTAGGATTCAGAATCTTTCGGGAAACCACAATGAATAACGAGCTCGACGCCAGGGAGATCGATTCCTCGCGAAGCGACGTCTGTGGCAACGATGATATCGATGGAGCGGTTGCGCGCTTCGAGTAAAGTCAGGTCGCGTTGGTTTTGCGGGAGCGACGAGTGTAAGGAGCGAACTTGAATCTTTTGATTTGTCGTCCCCTGCTTTTGAGTGATAACAGAACGTTAGTTTGTCAGTACACGTACAAAAGTGAGCGCGAACGAACGAGATTTCCGAAAGAAAAAGTAGCACGTGAGCGTTTCAAAACGAATCCCCTAAATGTGTAAAGTCGCGAAAAAGGTCCGCGTAGCTCGGAATGATTTTTGTGCACATCGACGCCCGTCTAAAAGCGTCTCGACAGTCTAACATGTGATAAAATGGTATATCGTCATCGCCACACTCGCATCGAGGATGATGATGATGATAACAACCATGATGCAATTAGTATAAAATGTTTCAGAGAATTGTAGTCTTGTAAACGTTCATCTTCGTGAGAAGGTAAAGTAACGTACGAGGTGTTGTCTTCACGAACATTTTTTCTTGTTGCATCATCATCATCATCCTCTTCATCATCATTGAAAACAAAAGAAATAAACGAAGCTCAATAATAAAAGTACTCACCGCCATTGATTCTTTCTGTAACACAACTTCAATCTTGTCGCACAGCGATTTCGTCTCGACGAAACATAAACACTGCGATTTTTTTCCCGTTCTAAAATTCGAAGAAGAAGAAGCCGTGACTAAGCCTTTAAAAGCTGTCAAAATAGCTTGCGCGTATATCTGCGCCGTTTCGTTATCGCTATTACTCTTTGATATTGCATACGCGCAGTGCGCGACGTTCCCACCAATTTCGCTCGAACTATTGTGCACTTCAAGCCCATTCTCATCCGTCGTCGTAACTTTCCCGCCAATCTCTTTATATCCAAACGCCAACGTCTTGTTCAAAAAACGTCGCAAGTTCCCTCTCGCCGTCGCCGTCGCGCATATCGTTTGACACGAACCAGGTGGCCTCAAAACGTCCAACACGTCGTTCTCAAACCCACCGTCTAACAAACGATCGATTTCGTCTAAGATCTGCACCTCAATTTTCGACAGGTCTAAAACGTTGAGCTTCTTCAACTCCAACATCCTCCCGGGCGTCCCGACGACCAGTTTCGGTTTTCGTTTGGTGATATCTTCCGCATCTTTCTCGTGCGAGCGTACCCCTCCGACGCACAAAGCGACGTTAATACCGTTCGCCTCTTCGAACAAACCTTTCGCTTTTTCAAACACTTGCTGCGCGAGCTCTCTCGTCGGCAAAACAGCGATCGCTTTCACTTTGGTTTTGTCTTCTTCTTCTTCATCACTCTTTAACAAAAACCGCATCAACACCGGCATCAAAAACGCGTACGTCTTCCCACTCCCGGTCGAAGCGCAGATCAATCCATCTTTCGAATTTTCCTTTTCCTCTAGATATAATTTATCCATCGCGTCTTCTTGCATGTGCGTCCATCGCGTCACCCCGAGGGAACGTAACAATTGCACCGTCTTTACGGTGACGCCTTTCGTTGGATTCGCAACGATTTCCTCGACGCTCATTCTCATTCTCTCTTTACTTCGTTACACAAAACAAACGTTTTTACCTCACCAAAACCACCGCAGAGAAAGAGGCGCATCATCTGAAGTCGTAGCAGGCGCAGTAGGCGTCGTTACCAGCGTCAGCATCGATCGCATCTCTCTTCTTTTTGCGCGTGTTTAAGTGTGTGTGTCGTCTAACAACAGTAGTGAATGGTTTGTGTGTGTTTTTGTGTGTGTTTTTGTGTGTTTTTGTGACATTCGTCTCTCGCCCTTAAATTTGTTTTTTTTGTCTGTTTCTGGAGCAACACCAAAAATATCTCTTTCACAATTCACAAATCACACGAGAAGGAAAATCCAACACAAATTCACCCACCGAACACGTAAGAAGATCCAAACGCATCGCAACGCGCAAAAAAAAAGCAATAAACAAAATATCTCTCGTTTGATCCGCGCGCTTTCTCGGTTTGACGGCGATATTTTCATTACACATGGGGAAAAATAAAAAGAACCGATCGAAATCGCGGTCGAAATCATCCGCAGTCGGAGGAAGGACCACCACGGGGAGGACTGATGATCATCTGGGAAAGGACACGAATTTAACAACAAAAAAGGAAGACGACGACGGCGCGTTTGAAGGTGTGATGCCGTCGATATTGACAGATACTGATGTTACTAATGCTGCTGCTGGAATGATGACATCCAGTCGATCGCACTCCATGCTGTCCTCGCAACACACCGACGGGCAACATTCGGATGTTATTGCCGAGCAGCAAATGATTAAAGCGTTGAGGAAAGTCCAAGCGGTTGTTCGCGGGTGGAAGACGAGGGCGAAACTCTCCGCGGAACTCGCGAAAGCGTCCGTGGAACTCGGAGGCGCGTGGGAACTCTTTGAACTCGCGCCGTCGGAGAAAGTTACGAAAGGACCGATCAAGTGTAAAGCGTTGTTACCGAAAGCGAGCGGGAACGGGGAGATGTACGTGACCACTTCGTACGTGTGTTTCGACGCCGAAGAAGGGAAGGAAGAGGAAGGTTTGTTCAACGCGTTGTTACCGGCTGTCTCGAGCGGGGCACAAACGCAACCGTTAAGATTGAAGATTCCTTTGTTTGATTTAGAATCCGTGGCTCCGAAAGTGACGAGCGTTGGATTCATGCAAAGCCGGACGTCGTTGATTATGTTGTTCAAAGATAAAGCATATAAACCGAAGGAGTTTGTGGACGTGGAGGATATCGAATCAGTCGTTGAAACGATTAACTTGCAACTGAGGCAACGCGCGAACGACATCTCGAACGCACGATTAATGGCGAGCATGGCAGAAGTCGCTTTGAGAGATCGAAATATTCGAAATGGGAAAGCGGCGAAAGATTTGAGCTCGTCCAAGTTTTACCAAATCGCGAATTCGGCCAACGAAAAAATGAGAGACGACATCGATATGTTGATGGAGGCGAGAACGAGATACGCGAATGAAAATACCAATGCAAACGTCGTCGTGGTAAAAAACAACGACGGCGAAGACGTGGCGTTGAACGAGGACGAGATCAAATTGTTGCCGAACGCGATTTCTCAAATGAAAGTGAAGCATGCGAACGAGGTCGCGGAGATACGAAGAGAACACTCGGAACGCACTCTCGAGTTAAGCGATCGGTACGCGAAAAAGATTAAAGAGTTGGAGGCAAGAATTCACGCTTCAGAGGAAGCCGCTCACAACGAAAGGGACGATAGAAATAAAATTGTGAAAGGTTTGAACGAACAAGTGAACAAATTGAAAGATTTCATTAAAAACGCAGATTCGGAGGCGTCGTTGAACGTGAAAAAGCTGGACGATCGATTGGCGACGACCGTTGCGGAGAATGAAAAGCTGAAATGGTTCCTCGAAAAAGCCGAACAATCAAAACTTGCCGCCGAGAAAAGTTTAGAAGTCGAACGCGAAAACTTTTCCAAGCACAAGGGCGAGTTTACGACTGGTGAGAAGAAGCTGGCGATGTCTTTGGAGGAGAAATCAAAGGCGTTGGAGGAGATGAAAAAAATGCACGAGCAAATCAAAGACCATTTACACTCGGAAGGTTTAGAAAAGGCGACCCAACTAGCCGAGGCGAAACACGCGATCGTTTTGTTGCAAAAAGAAACCGCGAAATACGAAAAAGAAACGGAAGAGTTGACGAAAGAGAACTCGACGAACAAGAAGTTGTTGGAAAGCTCTCGAGAGGTTCAAAAAGACGCCATGATGAACATCGAAAAACTGACGAAAGATTTATCGGAAGCGAATGAGAAAAGTGGGAAGAAGATTGCGTCGTTGAGCAAGACGATCGAAGAGATGCACGCGGACACGAAGGTTGTCGTGCAAGATCACATCGATCTCGTCGAAGAGGACATTTTCCGAAACGTCAACTTTGTCGTCATGGAGGAAAAATTGAAGCTCGCGAACGAGGATGTCCAACGATTAACTTTCGAATTACTTCGCGCTCGACAATCGGAAGGCAACGATCGCGTGGGCATTGCCGCGCAAGCGTTGCAGCAACGTTTGGAAATGGCGGAGGAAAGAGCGCAAGTTGCGGCGGAAAACGCCAGTCGTCTCGAATCGAAACGCGTAGTTGCTGAGCAAATGCTCGCCTCCATGAAACGCGCAATGAAAGACGCTCAAAAGAAGCAAGAAGAAGAAGAAAAGGAAGCGTTCGGTGAGAACTTCCAATCATCGAAATCGTCTGCTTTGGCTGTGCTTTCTGGTATCCATTCGCGTGAATACTCTCCGAAACACGCATCGATTCGATTCGATCCAAATCAACACGAAATGGTCAAAGGCGGCGGCGCGGGGGCGGCCACGCCAATCTCAAAAATGTCGAAACTCGATCAATCCACGCCGGCTCCCGCTATGTCTTCTACCTCAAACTTCACTACGCCTGCGAGCAAATCAGCGAAGTACGCGGCCCCGATGGTGGACGCCCCGATGTCATCTATTATGAAATCCAAATCTGGAAACGCCGGTGCGCAAATGAACGAAAGATCGGGTACTCTTTCCCCGGCAGCGAGTGGCACCATGAGTCCGCCAGTTATTGTTGAGCGTATTGTTGAAAAGATTGTTGAAGTTCCTGTGTATAAAGATGTGCCAACAGTAGTCGAAAAAGTTGTTGAGAAGATTGTCGAGAAGAAAGTCCCGACTGGTATTACCGAATCCGATTTGAAGCGCGCGAAAGAACTCGGTAAAGCGGAGTTAAAATCGGAAATTGAAAAACTCGAAAAGTTGAAGCAAGACACGGCACCGAAAGAGGTGGAAGTGGAGAAACTCGTCGAGGTGTATTTGACCAAAGACGAAGTGAAGAAGAAGAACGAAGAGTTGAAGTTAAAAATCAAAGACTTGGAGAAATCCATCGAAAACGAACGCAAACAAAAGAACGAGAACACGAAAGCCGTGAAAGAGCTCGAGAAGGAGTTGAAATCTGCGCGCAAAGCGCTTGAATCGAAGAAACCTATCGAGAAAATCGTCGAGTTAGAGTACTTTGTCGAAGTTCCGACCGGGATATCGAAGGAGACACTCGAGAAGCACGAGAAGAAAATCTTGGACAAGGCGGAAAAAGACGTCGAAAGTCGCAAGAAGGCGCTGGAGACAGAAACGTCGAAACTTCGAAAAGAGTTGAGAGCATCGACGGAGACAGCTCTCAGAGAAGCAAAAAAGAAAGTCGAGGATGCAGAAAAGAAAGTGTCAGAGGCAGAGAAGAAAGCGGCGGCGGCTTTCGAGATGGAGCGCAAGGCGCTCGCCGAGAAGGAGAAAACACTCGCGGACGAATCCAAGAACATCAAAAAGCGCATCGATGAAGGCACGGCGGAAGCGAAAAAACTATTGCGAGCGGAAGCCGAAGAAAATAAAAAACTTGCAAAACAAGAACTCGAAGAGGCAAAGGCGGAATACAAAGCGAAAATCAAAGAAGCGCGAGTGGAATCAAAAGAGGCTCAAGAACTGATGCGTAAGGAAATTCAATCGATGAAAAACATCAACGCTGATTCCATGAAAGCGTTCGAGGAAGGTCAAAAAGAAGCTCGCTCGTTACTCGCGGAAGAGATTAAACGGTATAAGAACAAAGAATCTGAACTCACGAAGAAAACGGAATCCATGGCCAAGGATATCGAATCTGCGAAAACAGTCGGGTTTAAAGAAGCGGAAAAAACGTACAAACACGAAATCGACCGGTTGAAGAAAATCGAATCGAGTTTGGACGACGAGATCAAACGGACGAGAGCAGAACTCAACAAAGAACTCGTTGCCGAGCTCTCCGAGCTTGAGCGCCAAAAGAAACAGTCAGAGACGAAGTATATCGCCGAAATCGCGCAGCTTCGCGCTGCGGCGGTTGCGCCGACCATCGTCGCGGCTGCGACGAAGGAAGAAGAGAAGACCGTATCTTCACCGCCAGCGTCTAACGTATCGTCATCACCAAAGAGTAGTAGTATCAATAGCAGCAGCAGCAACAACAACAACAACAACAACGTTTTAACGATTACGAAAGCGGAAGAGGTGATTAAATACATAGAAATTCCGGACAAGCAAAGCGAGAAGCGATACGAAGCTGAACTGGCGCGAATCACCAAGGCGCATGAGGCGAAACTCAAAGACGCGGATGACAAGATCGAAGCGCTCAAGAAATCGCATCAAGTGGAGCTTCAGAAAGTCGAAGGTGATTTCGCAAACGAAATCAAAGCGCTCAAGAGTTTGGATTACGAAGCATCGAAAGCACGCGAGCAAGGCGAAAAAGACGCGACAAAGACGTTCGAGCGCGACATGCGGGATTTACGTAAATCCGCGGAGAACGAGAAGAAGCAACTCGAAAGGACGATATCTCGACTCGAATCCGATGTTGCGAGCGTCACACGCAAAGCGAAGAACGAACTCGAAGACGTGCGTCGAGCTTTGGAGAGGGAGAAGGACAAAATCTCGGACGAACTTGCGCGAGCGAAAAATGCGAGCGGACGCGACGTGTCCAACGCCAAGTTCAAACTAGAGGTCGCGGAGCAAAAAACGCAAGAATTGGAGAAGAAAATTCGATCGATGCAAGAGAAAATCGCTTCACCAGATGAGCAAGTGAAGACGATCGAACGACAAGAGACGGAACGTATGAAACTACTCACGGAGAAGGTTAAGTTGGAAGCGAAGGTGAAATCTTTGGAAGAAAAAGTTTTGTTGCACAAGGTCGAACTGAACGAAACAATCGCGAATTCACCGGCAAAAGTCTCGACAAGAGAAATGCAGAAGCTTAAAGACGAAGCCGTCGCTGCGCGTGCGGATCATAAAGCCGCGAAAGAGGAGCTTGGACGCATACAAAGCGAAAATACGCGATTATCGCGCGAGATTGCCACGCTCGAAGTCGAAAAGGCGAAAACATCAAAACCAACCGTCGATCCGAAAATCGCCGAAGAATTGTCCAAAACGAAAGACCAGTACGCGAAATCCATGGAAGAGAAGGCGGTGCTAGAGACGAAACTGTCCTTCCTCGAACGCGATGCGCCGGCGGCGAAGAAAGAATTGCTTTCGCTCGAAAACGAAAAGAAAAAGTTGGAGGCGCGAATCACGGCGCTCGAAGCTGTCGAGCGTGAATTATCCGCACGCGCCTCCAACGCCGAAGACACCAAGTCTAAACTCGAAAAAGCATTTGGCGAGATGGAAAAGCGCGAGAAGGCGAACGACGCTACACGTGTAAAGCTCGAGAAGGAAAATTCGTTGTTGGCTCAGACTCGTGACCAACTTCAAAAGGAAGTTTCCACCTCTGAATCGAAGCTTTCGAAGCTCACGGAAACGAACGGTGAAAACGAGAGAAATCTGTACGCACAAACCGCTCGATTATCTGAAATTGAAAAACAACGCGCCTTGTTGGATCAGCGCGTTGAGCAACTCGAGAAGGAGAAGGCGGCGTTTGAGAACGAACTCGAGGAATCAAAAGAGCTTGGGTATGCGTTACAAAACGCGCAAACCAGATTACAAACCGTCGAGGAAACGTTAAGAGAAACTGTAAACACGTGGAAAGACCTCGAGGAGAAGTACGAGTTTGCAAAAGACGAGTTAGCAAAAGTAGAACGATCCGAAGCGACGTTGAAACAAGCGTTGACGACGTTGGAGAAGGAACGCGTCGAGCTCGAATCGAAATCCAAGCACATGTCCGAAGAACTCTCGCGCAACGAAGAAAAGTTGAAGCGATTGCACGAAGCCGAGACAAAAATTGCCGTCGAAGCGGAAAAGCATAAACTCAACGAGGAAAAGTTCAAGCAGCTGGAGGAGCGCACGGCGCAAATGGAAAAGAGAGCGGAGATTTTGGCGGAGAAAGAGCGCGAGCTCGTTGGCGTCAAGGAAAAGCTCGTCGCGCACGAGGCGCAAAGGAAAATGTTCGAGAAGGAAGTTAAGCAAGCGCAAGAAAAACAATCCACGTTGGAGTCGACGATTGAAACGCGCCGAGGAGAGTACCAAGCGGTGATTTCAAAAATGTCCGAAGCCGAGCGTGAAGTCGCCAACGCCAAGGTTGCGGCGGCGATGGCGAAAGAATACGCCTCGAACTCTCGCGATACGTTGGAAAAAGTCCAAGAACGCGAAATGCAAATGCGCGAAGAGCTCACACAAATTCGCATCGCGTACGAAGCGTTGACCGTGGAGTACAGAGAGAAGGCATTCGAATACGCCACCAACGCGGCGAGGTTGGAGAAAATCATCGCCGATTTGCAAAGGCAAGTCGCCTTGCTCGATCAAAAAGCCGAATCGCTGGTGGAGAAAAACCATCAACAAGATCTCGAGAAGCAAAAGTTGCTCAATCACATCAAGAACCAAGAGTACGACATGGAGCAGCTTCGAAAGGAATCGTTGGGGTATTACAACGCGTACGCTCAAGTGAACGAACAGTTGAAGCGCACGAAGGAGATGTTGGAGAAGGAAGTTCGAGATTCGCAAAATCTGCACAACGCCATCGCCATGGGCAAACAAAACGCGACCAACAGCTTCGGTCAAATTGGCTACGGCGGCTACGGGCAGCATCAACAACAACAAAGCAATCGATTAAACTTGGCACCGCCACCCGCCGCACTTTCCTCGTTCAGCCCGGACAAGCCGCAACAAGGGGGTCGATTCTCTTTGCTTCCGCCTCCGGACGACATCAAAGACATGATCGGAGGAGGAGGAGGAGGAGGAGGAGGAGGAGGAG
>Ga0114997_10004345_pt1 | contig 10991 bp, 12 predicted proteins | sample ArcticOcean_MG_C_2_FD_87045 | JGI IMG/M metagenome (GOLD analysis project Ga0114997, IMG submission 87045) | Marine microbial communities from western Arctic Ocean - ArcticOcean_MG_CB4_136 | ecosystem: Environmental > Aquatic > Marine > Oceanic | place: Arctic Ocean: Canada Basin | collected... | reverse complement strand
ATTTTATCTTACCACCTTAAAATAATATCCATTATCAAAATATTTTATTTCACTATTACTATATTTTGATCTAATCTTAAATTTATAATATCTTTCCGGACTTAGAGAATTCATCCAATAATTAAAATAACTTCCATTTACATCATTACTAATTTTTGTATAAACATCATCATAATCTAATAATGTCTCGCCAGTAACTCCATCACATACTGCATAAGAACTAGTTAGTGGTAATATTGCATCTGTAGCATAAAATGATGAAGTTGTATATGTTTTGATTGGATATTTTGATCTTACTCCTAATTGAAATCTCACTCTTGAACCTTCTGGGTATTTCTCTTCTATATTTTTGAAATATACAATTGGTCCTCCGTTTGCTGTTGATGAAACACCACTTGTTGCGCTGGTATTTAGATAATCATTCCAAACAACTTCTAATCCAGGAGCATATACTGTATGTGTCTCTTTTGAAAAGAATTTTAAGTTTAGCGCCGTCTTGGCTGAAGTCTCATCTGGCAAGGATTGTTTTAATATTAATCCATGATTTGTAATTGTATTATCTAACCAAAGATTTACCATATTAGTAATATCCATACGCACATCAGTACTTGAATTATTAAAGGACTGTACCGCAGATCCAGAAGTTCCATACCACGTTCCACCTCCAGATGTAACTGACAGGCCTCCTCCGCCCTGGGCCTCTGCTGGCAGATCTGCTGTATCAGCCCATGAAGTATTTAAATCATAACTATCTCTAAAGTTCCATGCCGCTCCAACTCTAGATTCTGGTGTATCATCAAAATGGCCTTGGCCCATATCCCATGACTCGGATAATGGATGTGCATGTAATGAATATGATATTGGCAAGTCGGTTGCATATATATTTTTAAGATTTAAATAAAATTTACGGTCTACTGCTCCTACACTTCCATCAACTATAGAGTTAGATAATTCAGTTAATTGTGGGCCGCTGAAATTTATAAGCATTCGAGTATTATATGTATTACCTTGCATATTACCTTGCAACATAGAGCCTGAATTTGTCTTTACTAGTTCTAGTAGTTGATCTATTCCTGTATTACGGTTTGGATACTTTTCATATAATGTTGTATCATTTTCTGCATATATTTGATAATGTGCCATTTCGTTTCTCCTATAGTCCTACGATTCGTCCCTTAATATCAGAATTAGGATATCTAATTTCAAATATACAAGGATCTAATGATGGATAAATTATATTATTTAATGTAGCCGATTTAATATCATATGTATTACCAGAATATCCTGAATTTGTATTATACAAATTTGTTACTTCAACATCAGATACCGTTTGCACTCCATCGACTCTATCTAGATTACTATATAAATCAGATATTATGAGAGGTGCATTTATTTGCATGTTATCTACATTTAATAATTCTTTTAACTTGCTAATACACCTTAAGACTACTTCTGATCCGTTATAATTTGGTTTAGGAATAATTTCAAATTCAACTCCAAAATTAATAACAAATGCATCTTTAATATTAACTGCATCAGTCATTAATCTAAATTGCGATAAATATGTTTTTAGATTTTGCTTAACTGCTACATTTAATGGCACTAAACGCTTGTCTGCATCGTATCCTTTTGTATAAATATTCATTGCTAACGGATTTGGTATTTTAGCTTCCGGATTTGTAGAGTCTACTTGCTCATCTTGTATTATATACGCCTTAGCTGTGGATCCAAATTTGGAAGGCATTGTATAACATCTTAATATATAATCCTCTCTAGTGACGGCTCTGTTCTGTGCTGCAAATATTCCCAAGGCCTTGTTCCTAACTGTATCTAATGATTCTTTTGATGCACCACCTCTAGATGGATTAGTATTATTCACTGCAAGTGATTGTTTTGCCTGAGCTAATAATGATGCATTTAATTCTACATTTGAATTTGCATATTCCACAACTTCAACTTCTTGAATTGTATTTGCAGGTACGTTATCTATTAATCCTTCTCCTGTGCTATAACGGACTGTTAATGTGGTTTGTGATGGCGCTTGGCCATATGTATTTGAATATAAAAAGTTTGCAGGATCTATAGATAAATCAACTTCACGTTTGAGTCCTTTAATGCCTAGGCCTACATTTTCTGGATTAGGTATTAGATCTCTATCATGCTCTTCTGAAATTCCTGCTCCGAATTGTATTTCTAATTTACTATCAGCTCTGAAACGTTTGATCCATCTTCTAGCTGTTCGCTTTAATTTTAATATATACGGCACACTACTAGCATAACTAGATAGTTCAGGATCTATATCTGGTGTATTAGTTATAGCATCCTGAATTGTATCTTGTGCTAGATATGGTACTTCATACCATTTATTACCATGAGAATCATAAATATCAATTACCTCAATTACATTTTCTTCCGGAAGGACAATTTTATCATATACCTTTGGTTCATTAAATTTATAATCTTTGGTTTTGATTTCACCGGAAATGGCTTGTGTAGATTTTTTTAGTAAATAATATGTCGGCGATCCAGTCGTTTCATCAACCTGGTATACAGTAACTGTTCTAGCATTTGGACCTGAACCTGTTGCATTAAAATTTATAGGCATTATTGTTCTAAAATCTATGCCGGTTTGTGATCTTACTTGCATCCCAGCTTCTACTTGTAATGCATAATCATAATCTGGACGTGAGTTGACTCCCGATCCTTTAACTGGTACTGTTTGATATACGTCTATGTCTACTAACGATGGTATCATATTTTTTGTCTTATATCCTAATGCATTTGCAATAGAATTTAGATTTGCACTTTCTTCTGCAGAAGATAATAATGATTCCTTAAGATTTGAATCAGTATAATATGACAATACATCTCCAACGTATGCTGACATTTCCATGAACATCATTCCTGGTGATGATTCGTTAAAATCATTATATGTATCAGGAAAATAGTTTTTTGTAAAATTTATTAGATTTTGTCTAAACTCACCAAAATCTTTAGCTAAATATTTTACATCTTTTTGAATTAAATCTGCCATATTATTCTTCCGTTAATATACAACCGCGGTTTCTATAGTTGTAGTTTGTTCTCCATTGCTTACTAATGTCATTTCTTGAGATGCTCCCTGTTCTGTTACTCTGAACTTCAATATAATAAATAAATAATTTGTTATGTTATTATATTCATCTTCATTATTAATTTTAATGGAATTAATTTTAATATACGGAAGCCATGTATTAATTGCATCCTGAATTTCTCTATTAAGTCCCACAACAAGCTCGGGTGTATTCTGTTCGAACACTCTATCCTTAATCCTCACTCCAAATGTTGGCTGCATATACCTCTCACCAGGATATGTTAATAACAAATTTTTAAGATTTGATAATGCCTGCTCTTCTGTTGTATATGATAATGGAAATTTTCCTATTATTTTTTTTAAAGACTTATTTGATTTAGATAAACCAGCCGTAGTATGATCATGTCTTCCAAGTGCCACATCAAGTGCTGTAGATGTGCCATTAAATGGTAACATTACTCCAATTGCCGTTTCATCTTCAAAATCTAATGGATTATATGTATATATCGGCCTGCCGCCTCCCTTAGCATATGCCGTTTCACGTTTTTTATTGAAGTATTTATCTGGCATTATCTAATGCCCTTCTTTTTATCCATTGCCTTCATTAAGCTACTATAATCTCTTGTTATAGCAGCACTGACGGCTTGAAGTTCAGGCTTAGATGTATCAACAGATTCGCCATTTATGCCAGTTAGTGGCTGCATCATATTCGAAGGAGCCATTGACCCCATATCTGAGAAATCAGTGTTATATTGAGACCCTTCGTTCATTGTACTAAAATCAGCTGTATTAGCTGTGTCATTCAATATATCATTTAACATGGAATTTTTAACAAATTTCCTTTTTGCTGGTCTTGGCTCATCAATTAATTCATGTAAACTAACCCCATTATTAATAGCACGTTTATCTGTAACTAATGGTTTATTAAGTGATTGCTTAATTGCTCTACCAACTTCTTCTCGTATAACTTTTCGTAAAATTCTTACAAAACTTTTTGTGTCCATAGTACTCTCCATTTATTTTAATATAAATATGAAGATAGCCAAAATATGGTACTTCTTATAAGGTCTTATTCTGGGGACTTTTAAGAGATGGTATACTGTTTCTATAACTATTTAAAATTGCCGCATTAATGGCAGGGCCTGTAGGTCCGCCTGCATTTGTATACGTTAACACTTGAATTGTGTCTATTAATCCAGATAACCAGTCGCCTAATGAGTCACCTAATATAATAGGCTCGGTTGCATTCAATCCTAAATTAATTTCAGGTGAATTTACAGTAAAATGAGATAATGCATCAATTCCTACACCTGCCAATGCTGATAAACCTATATGTGTATTTGATGATATTAATATACTATCCTGCTTTGCATTAAATATTAATCTATCAGATGTAATAATTATTTGAGCTCCTTTATATGATGCGGGCGGATCTATCTCTGGTGTATCTGGGACATTTGATGCTGCTTGTGCTGCTGGCGTGTTATCCGGATCAGCTGTGATTCCGAATTCGAACATTTCATCATCTGCCTCATATACGGTCGCTGATTCCTCACTCAGATCTTGCTCAGACGGGACATCATTGCCATCTAGATTATTTATATAATCAAGTATCAGTAGACCCGCTGCTACAAGTCCTAAATGGTTAAATGTGCCGGCCGGATTTGTTACTTCTAAATTCGTGCCTAATAATGAACCTATCTGGTTATGAGCAATTAATGACGCATTTCCTGATTCAGTTACTGGATCATAATTACCTGGATTGGATATCATTGTTATAGTTGAAAGTCTATCATCAGGAATATCAATCGGTGGATATAAAATTGGATCAATTAATATAATATGAGTAATGATTGGATTTTTAAAATCCACATTACTTGCTGCGTCACCATATGCATACACAACATTTAAGTATTCTTGATCTGCATGTGATGGGCCATGTCCACATAAATGTAAATGGCCACCTATATCAAATGCCTGGTCTTTAAATGTATCTATCGAATTAGATAAGAGTTGTTCGAATGAATAATTATGCCTTGGAGCAATTACAATAATCCAATCATCTTGTGGTATATGACCGCTAGCGATTTTTAATTTAATTTGGTCATATATAAAGTTTTGTGCACAGAATCCGGATCCTTCACCATATTCCATAGTCGGATTATCACATCCAGGAATTGCCCACAGTACTCCTCGTACATCTCTATTAGATTCAGGGAATATATACACATTCATCATTCCCCATGATTCGGACTCAAAGACCGTCGTTGTTTTATCAATAATATTTTTAGGCATTTTTTTCTCTTTTATGCATGTGGATGTCCGACATGATGGCCGTGCCATTTTTTAGAACTACTTGCTGCAACTTTATCAAATGTCTTTGATCCTGGCCTGTATTCGAAATGCCATTCTTCAGAAGAAACTGTTCTTATAAATCCATATTTATATGCATTTAGACAAAGCCAGTTATATATTCCAGTTTTACTAGATTTTGAACTAGTATTCATATCAACTGCGATACCATTTTGATGTTTACTGAATCCTGGAGCTGCAGTTGCTGGTTTGAAGTTTCCACTTCTCGCTTTCCATAGTTTACTTTTCTCATCATTCCACATTGCATCTGTTTTCCATGCACCATTTTTTGCATTTTGTCTTCTTAACGTCAATTGTCCTGTTGCATATTTCTTTCCATCAACTACAACATTTTTTATACCACGATATCCACTGTTGAGTTTAATTGAATGACCATCTTCTTTTGCTGCACGAATTAAGTTAAGTACTGGTTCACATAAATGCTCGAAGAATGGCCATCCTCCAATAATCCTAAGTTTGCCCATTGCGGACGGCTTTCCTGTACTTGTATTATACATAGGCCACTCTCCAGGTACTTCAGGTAATTCTTCAACACTACTTGGAATAGGATTATCTGGCCCATATGGAGTAGGTGCGGCAGTTGGAGCTCCTGATGCATTGCAATGTGTTGCATTAATTGCTGTCCCACTTTCATCCTGTTTTGAATCACCCATATTACCTTGTTGATTTAATGCATCAAATATATTACTTGCAAGGTAAATTGGTATTTGTTGATCTGCACAAATGTACATAGAGGACTTGTCTCCAGTAACCTGTTCAATTATATAATCATTTTCTTTAGACCTCTCCAGAAAAGACGGACCCGCTCTCAATATTATTATTGGAGCTCCATCACCTGCATTTCCAGGTGCCCACGTCGGCGACTTTTGGTATCGCTTGTCCGATTTACTCTTTTCATTCAGCGTTGTACTAGAACCAAATCGTAGACTTTGGCCAAATCTGCCTTGCAATAATAAATCACCTTCAAATGGCTGCAAGTTATTTACGCCTACCTGTTCTTTAAATTCATTACCTGGTAATGTGCTTAAAGTGTTCTGAGAAGGTGGTGCACTTGTTGGAGTAGCAGTTGCATTGGTAGTAGGATTTTCAGTTGATGATTCATATGAATCAGCTTTAGAAACAGTTTCTCCATCGGCTGATGTTGTTGCAACTGATGGGCTTTGTCCTGTAATGCCACCTACATTGGCTCCGGGGTTTACATTTAAATGAACACTTCCTTGTAATGATAAGGCATCTAGATAGTACCATTCTAGGTCAAATGATCTACCTGTTTGCTCAGTGCCTGTTTTAGTATCTGGGCCTTGTGGTCCTAGTTGGTTTCCAGGTCCTTGAAATAACATAACATGCTCTCCAATTAATGGAATGCGAGTTGCATTCATATTACATGGATATGCTACTACCGGAGTTCCAGCTGTTCCAGTACCGGTACCAGCTGGTGCTGATTGCATCATCACCTTTACTTCACCACGATATAATGTTTCAACTGGATTACTGTCTTGATCCTTTATCTTTGATTCATCTGCAGATGTTGTAGTATATGCATGATCAAGACCAACGACCTCACCATGGGCCCATGTTACTCCGGACATTTAATTAGTTCCTCCTAAATTGCCATCATATTGAGATTTCTGGATTATATCAAGCTCTTCTTGGGCTGATTCTAATAGACGCTTCTTCTCATCATCAGACATTCCAAATTCATCTCCATCTTGTTTCATACTTGCACCTACCAATCGCTGAACTACTGCTGCTAATTTAACTAGATGTTCATCATTTTTAACTGATACATCTAAATACTCTTTAATCAATGGCACAATAACTGTTGCATCACCTAGATTTTTAATTAACGGCTGTAGTTCATGTATTAATGTGTTAATCTGTCTATCTTTCTTTTTAGAATTTTGATAGATATCCTTTAATAGATCAGAAAAGGAGGTACCTTTAAATAATTCAAACTCTTCATGCATGATCTTTTCCTTTAATATAAATATGAGTAATTATAGAATATGGTTACCTATATGACCATGAGCATTAAATGTTTTGTACATTTTTGCATATTGCTTCTTCATTATATTAACTACTTTGGTAATATTTTGGGTTTTTAACCCAGTACGCTCCCGTATAAGAATATACAAAGCCTTTTTATTAAAGTTTTCTATATTTTCCCTAATCCTAAATAATTCAATTAATGTATCTGCAACTATTATATCTCGTTTATTAGTAAATATTACATTCATATTAGTTGTATAATATTCAACAAATAAATCTGTAAAATCTTTTAGCGTTTCTTGATAATCTGAATACATTTGTTCTGTACCTAAATTTCTTGCGTCATCAATTGTAATTACATCCGCCTTTTGTTTTAGTTTTGCATAATTTGCATTATTTGCAATAATTAAATAATTTTTTGCAACAATACTAAAATATGAAAAGGCCTTTCCCTTTTCAAGATTATATTTATGTATTTTTTCATTTAAGAAAGCAACTACTTCTGATTTTACATCGTTATATGGAACATCAAAATAATAAAACTTAAATGTATGAATTATGTTCTCAGCTAACTTATCAAATGCATAATGAATATGATCTCGATAGATCCTATTCTTTTTGGCATACGAATCTTCTAGATTATATGCATGAATAGCTTGATCTGTTATGTATGTAAAATACATTTTTTTAGTTGGCTTACGACCTCTACGTGCTTTAAATGGTAATAATGCATCAGCAGCTTGTTTCTGTATGTCGGCTTGTAACCAAATATCAAATTCATCTACTGATGATAGTGTCGGTTCAGTTATTATATCCTCCATCAATCTATCCTTTTATTTAAATCTTCTAATACATCTCTAATAACACGAAAGGCTGTTCCGACTTCATCAGATGATTCGAATGCGCCAAGCCTATCTATATTACGTATTTCTGAATTGGCTTCCGATAATTTCTGCTTTAGTTGCTCAAAATGCGTATAGAAATTAGTATTTGAATTTTCTAAATCATCTATATACTCTGCTTGAGATTCTTGTTTTCTTAGTTGGTTGATATTTACGAATAGTGATATTCCTAATATAACCGATAATATTATTATTGTTATCATTTTTTGTCTCCGAATAAGTCATCGAACATTTGCAAGGCAGGTGTAACATTTCCACTTTTTGCAATTGTTCCTAATTTTTGTAATCTTGCCTTTTTACCATAAGCGGTATTAACTATAGTTGATGGTGTGGTATTTGATTTTGTCTTTGCCCACATTTCATATTCTATCCTTGCTGCCATACTATCGGCTTGGTGCATTACATAGCCTAAATTAGTTTTCAATTTAGAGTCTGCGGACCTAGACATGAAATATGGCTTGTTATGTTCATCATATAATCCATCTGTTAATTTAATACCTAACATTTCGTTCCAAGTGATGCTAATACCATAATGTTGCAATAACCAAATAGATAGGTCATTAACGAGGGTAAATTGGTTGTTAGGATTGACCTTATACATCTTTCCCATATTCTTTCTATGCCATTCTGAATCATTTGGAATATATGTTTCATTACCTTCACCAGGAAATCCCATTTTACCTATATCATGATTTAATGCTGTAAAGATCAATTCTTCTTTTGTATAACCAGTCATATCTGAGCCCATTCGTGTCCATAAAGCATATACCTCATGAGCACATTTAATTACTCTTAAGACATGGTCTACATACCCACCTTCAATTGCATTATGATAATGGTCAATACTCGAAGCTGGTTGCATTGACATCCTATCTTCTAGGTCTGTATACATTGCTTTAAGTTTATCTTTTCTTTCGCCTTCAAAGTTATCATCAATAACTTTTATTAGGTCTGTCCAGTTCTGGACTATTTGTTCTGCCGTTAATTTCATATTTTATATTTTAAATTATTTGATCTACTACGCCTAATTCCAAGGCCTGGGATGATGTTAAATACATATCTGTTCTCATCTGGTCTTTCCACCATGCCACATCTTTCTTTGTCTTACTTGCTAACATTTTATATATGTCACCTTCAACTTGTTTAACAAAATCTACTGTCGCTGTAACATCTGTCATCTTACCAGATATCATTGACGATGCTTGGTGGAACATGATAGTCGAATGTTTACTAACCATTCTATTACCTGTTCCGCATGTTAAAATAATAGATGCGGCTGAAAAGGCTCTACCTCTACAAACCGTATTTATTTTAACAGATAATGAATTAAGGTAATCTATTATACCCATCATCTCATGAATGTCACCACCAGGGGAGTTGATCATTAAGTTAATTGGTGCATCGATTGGGCCTTTATATTCTGGACCTTTCCTATATTTTAATGTACGCCTAATCCGTATCATTAAATCAAATAATGTATGTTCTCCTATTTCATCATTAAGATAAATTACAGCATCATCCAATTCAACTTGATTTGCCAATATCTCATTTAATTCCACATATGGGGATTCAGATTGCATTGATGGTACTGGCACGGTGTCGGTAATTGGCTTGCCTGGTCGGTCGTCATATATATTCATATTCATAATATAAGTAAATTATCTCGTAATACCAAATATTTCATACTCTTTTTAATTCGCGATCTAATTTGCGCATTTTAATATTTCCAGCCTTAATATCTTTTTTGAATGTTGCAACTTTTAATTTGCCTCTCACAAGAACCATTTGGGCTAGAATTGCATCACGTAGGTCAGCCTTTTCCGATTTTGATAATTTCTTCTTTTCTGGCTTTGGTATTGTCACTGGCAATGTACCTTTAAGGTCTGGCTGCTCTACACCTTTAAAGAATACTGTACCATCCTTATGTACAAATTCCTTCATAAACTGCCAGCCACGGATTCTTCCAGATGATTTATATCCTCCGCGGATATTTGGAGCCTCTACTGTTTTATTAACACATGTAGAACATAATATTGCGGCTACGTCCGTTCCTACCTTGCACCATTTATCACACCTAGGATGTTTCTCCAAATATTTTGATAAATTATAATTTTTATCTACAATACTATTTCTACATATCATATATAGAACATTATTACGCTTACGTGTTTTAAAATTATGTATAACCTTTTTTTGTTTTTTCATATTATAAATTATTTAGTTTATTAGGGGTCCTGCCGAGATCTGGCTTTTTAGGAACGTAGATGGGATTTGGCTTCTTAGGTTTCTTCTCCTTATATATATCTTCATTAGGAGGCTCTATGAACTGGTTCTTGACATCTTCAATTGTAATATCCTTTGACACCCAACTGTAATTAGTTCCTTCTATATCTTCTTTGTACTTTTCAGTAGCATTTACTAATGCATCATTTGGAGGATCTATTTCATCATCATCTTCTGCATTTAATATTGCAACCACTTCCTTCTCTGTAATTACTTCCGGCTTGATTTGAGCAAATGCCATATTTGCTGATATTACAAGTGCGATAGCCAATGGATCAAATACAAATATAATAAGCATCAAGAACCAGTTAACAACCCTATCCATTGACCAACCTGTCGTTGCGGATAAGTATTTTAATGGTCCAAGTTCT
>Ga0114997_10004343_pt1 | contig 10992 bp, 6 predicted proteins | sample ArcticOcean_MG_C_2_FD_87045 | JGI IMG/M metagenome (GOLD analysis project Ga0114997, IMG submission 87045) | Marine microbial communities from western Arctic Ocean - ArcticOcean_MG_CB4_136 | ecosystem: Environmental > Aquatic > Marine > Oceanic | place: Arctic Ocean: Canada Basin | collected... | reverse complement strand
TAAGAGACGAAACGTTTAGGGTTACTAAAAACGACAATTAAATTTAGACCAGCAAAAATCCTTCCTCGCGCTGCGTGGGTGAAATTTCCTCAGAGTCAAAAGAAATTCGCGGCGTCACTGCTTAAGAAGGCGAGTTTATTACACACACATCGAATAGTGGTCCACTTTTTAAAATGTCTAAACTTTCGTCGAAGAAAACGCAAGAAGGCATCAACAACCGTTTACAAGTTGTCATGCGATCCGGGAAGTACACGGTACGAATGAATGATTTTGATGCGATCTTTTTTTCTCTCTCTCTCTTTAGGGTCCAAAGATTTGAGATTTTGTGTGGCGGCCCTTCTTGAGGTTTACTCTATTCGGATGATCGAGGTCTTTCTCTCTCTCTCTCTCTCTCTCGCTCGCTTTTTCTTTCTTCGCGCTTTAAGCGAAGTGTTCTCATCATCGTCTTCTTCTTCTTCTCTCTTATTAAAACAGCTTGGGTACAAAACGGTCCTCAAAACCCTTCGCTCGGGGAAAGCCAAACTCATTCTCATCGCGAACAACGTTCCGCCGTTGCGTAAATCCGAGATCGAGTACTACGCCATGTTGGCGAAAACCGGCGTGCACCATTACACCGGGAACAACGTGGACTTGGGGACGGCGTGCGGTAGGTTTTACAGAGTGTCGTGCTTGAGCATTTTGGACGCCGGGGACTCGGATATCATCGAAAAGACGATTGGGGAGTCTGCTTAAGAGTAGAACGGTGTTGTTTAATTTGAACGAAATTGGTTCATTATAAAAGTATATATAAATTGATGTATGCGCTTTTGTTGGTGGTGTGAGTAGAAGCGGCGAGCGGCGGTTTGGTCTCTCTCTTTCTCTCCTTCTTCTTCTTCCTCCTCCTCCTCCTCCTCTCAACTAGCGATGACGAAATCTTTTGTTTTTTCTCTTTTACAAAGAGAATGGTCTTCTTTCCAATGAATGTTTGTATCATACTGAAATCAAAAGCCTTACATTACTGAGCTGGAAATGTTTGTCGAAACGAAGAGAGAGAGAGAGAGAGAGAGAAAGTGTTCAAAATCGTTTGGTTCGTTTGCTATGCGTGTCCCTTCTTCAAGTCTATTGTTTTTACAACATTTTTTCCGCCGGCGCGACGACGATCAAAGAATACATATGATAAATTTCTATGAATATCTCTCGATAAACTCGCTCATCAACGGGTTCACCAGCGCTGGATTTTCGTCCATCGGGCAATGACCGGCACCTTTCAAAACGGTAAACCCAGCGTTCGCGTATTTTTCGTACAACTTCCTCCCGTCTTCCATCTTCTCCCACGGATCTTTCTCCCCCCACAACATCAACGTCGGCGTCGCATTCTCCCCTTGGCTCACTTGCGGCAACAAATCTTCCGGCAACGGCCCACCGGAATAGGAAATAAAATCCAAAAATACTTTACTCGCACCTTCCGTCATACCTGGTTTCAAAATTACGTCCACCAATTCATCCGTGACCGCTCCCGAATCGTGATACGCCTCCTTCAAAATGTTCGACACCGTCTCTTTCCTCGCAACGTTGGCGAAAAACTTCGGCCCAATCGGCGACGTTCTCAAAAACGTCTGAAACGCCTCAATTATCGGTTTCGCAAACGCCGGTTGTTTCGTCACGTGCAACCCTCTCATGCTGATGTTAATCAAACACAATCCCAAAACGTTCTCCCGTTTATCCAACGCCGCTTGTAAACCGGCCACGCCGCCGACTGAGTTACACATCAAAAACGCTCTCTTATCCTCTCCTTCCATCTCCGTCTCGATAAACTCGTTAATCTGTCTCGCCCACGTGTAAAAATTATAAATATCGTTCTTCTCTCTCCCCGGCGCGGTCGGATCCGGTTTATCGCTGTACCCGTACCCGAGTAAATCCAACGCGTACACGTTGTATTTCTTCTCGTTGGCAAAATAACTCGTGTTGTTTCTCCACTGATCCGCGTTCCCACCGAAACCGTGAATTAATAGCACGTTTGGTTTCCGCGCGTCGTGTGACATTCCTTTCACGTACCGTATCGCGTTTCCTTCGAACGTGTGATACTTTTCCTGTAAGTTTCGCGACGTGGAAAGGGAAGTCACGGACGTGTCGTCGTGGTAAACCTTTGGATATTTTTCTCTCATCGTCGTCGAAACATCGGCAGAAGAAGAAGAAACAGAAGAAGACGAGGCTCGAAAAACGAGCGATCCTCCTCTTTGCCTTCTTCTTTCGAGTTTCGAAGTCGCATTCGTTCGATGACGATGCGTGCAACGCGTTGAAGAAAACGAGCGCATGATGATTAAGCCTTTTAGGAGGAAATGTGACGACGAAAACGACAGACATTTTCCTTCATTTCCTCGTTGTAAATAGATACACAAAACATGGGCAAACAACGCCGACGACAAACGACGACGAGAGAAAACGAAGAGGGAGAAAGCTTCGTCAACTCGGCTTTGACGGGACCCAGGTGCGATTGTTATTCTTACTCTTATGAGTATTACGTCTGTCGTTTCTCTCGAAAATCTGTAACCGACGACGTTTCATTCTGACTTTCTCTCTCTCTCTCTCTTATACGTATATATTCTTAAGCAGTTTTGGATTCGGCGGGTACTCGGGAACTGCTTCGATTGTTGGCGAACGTTCGTCGTCGATTTCATCTCCGGGTGGTGGTTTTAATAGTAACGCGGGGGTGGGAGGGGACGTCTCGATGATGATGAAATTGGACCACCAACAGTCGTCTTTGTCTTTGTCTTCGTTCGCGGGCGCTTCCGTCTTTGGAGAGCGGTTGATGAGAGCGATAGGTTTGGCGGCGAAACCGAACCAACAATCGAAAAAGAAAGGTTTAGAGCAAATGGTAGAGGTTTTATCGGAGGAGGAGAAAGAGATGGGTTTTGGGAGTAGTAGTAGCGGGAACGAGGAGGACGACGACGCGAAGAAGAAGAAGAAGAACGAAGAGATTGAAGTCATCGTGTCCGACGCGTTGCCGATGTGGACGCGGGTGCACTCGAAGTGTTTGAGAAACGAAAAGAGCGGCGGGACGACGACGGATGAGGCGAGGCTACTGTCAGTGAAGGTGCATAACTTGATGTGCGAAAGAAGCGGGAAGAGGTTGGCCAAGTGCATCGGGACGACGTCGGCTATACCGTTGATACTTTTGGCGAGGTGCGATGGCGATAAAAACGTCGCGAAAGAAGCCGAGATCGGATTTCGGAGGATATTTACGACGAAAAAGAGGCGGGCGAAGGCTTTGCGGTTCGTTGCGGTGGATTTTTTCGAATTGGTGCGAGAGTCGGTGCATAGAGCGATGACTGAGTTTGGAGGAGGAAGTATGAAAGGAGGTGGTGGTAGTAATAGTGGGAAGGAGAGAGACGTCATCGAACGGGACGCGTGCGCGAGTGTGAGAGCGATTGGTCAGTACGTCGTCGACGTATTTGGTTTTGAGGAATTTCGTGAAGGCGAGGTCACGCCAACGACGACGACGACGAGTCTAGAAGGAGAAGATGGCGAGAAGAAAACCATAACGACGGTTAAAGAGGCGCTGGAAAGCGCGTTAGAAAGTTTAGAGTACTTGCGTAAAGTGATGATGTTAGAATCTTCGACGAGTTTACGAGGCGCCAGTTTGGATTGCCTGAGAAAGCTCTTCTTGGACAAGTGCGAAACGGAAAACGAAGATAATAGCACTGCTGTGATTACGTTCGCCGCGTTTTGCGACGAGCGAACGGCTAAACAAGTGCTCGAAAACGTCTTCAGCCGAATAGAAAAAGAAGACGATTCGTTGTGTTTAACCAGAGCGTGGGAGTTGGCCGCGGGACTATCCCACGCACAATGGTGCGCAAAGAATCTCTCGGTATGGGAAGTGCTACCAGAGTTGAGTCGAACGGTTATCGATGGAGCCATCGTGAGAGGGTTTGCAAATGCTTTTGAAGGTGCGGCAGTTGGGTGCGCGCCGTGCGTGTTGCCGCTCTTCGCGTCTCTTTCGTATCCGCAATCGACTGGCGGCGAAGGAGAAGATGAAGAATGTCTTAAAAACACGATAAATATCGTCAACGCCGCACTGCGAGGTGCGGAAGATTGCGAACAGTTTCAGTCTAAAAACGCAGAGGCAGATGCTATCGCAAAAGCTTCCATGGAGTGCTCTTTGTTCGCGTTGTTGAGATGGTTACGCGCGGATGAGAAAAAAGAAACACTTCTAAAGACACTTCTCGTCGAGAAATGGATACCGCGTGCCCTCGAAGCTCGAAATGGCACCGATAACGTTACGTCGAGATTGGTAGACGTTGCTGCAAAAACTTTAGCCTCTCTCGCCTCCAAGCCGACGGCGTTTCCGCAAGGCGTAGTCATGAAAGCGTTGGAAAGTCTCGGCGAATTTTTGGTCGTTTCCTACGACGAGAATCCGTCGCGAGGTACGAGTATTTGCGAGCAATTCAAAGCAATCGTTCTCGAACTTTCGAATAAAGGAGCGCTCGTTCCCAAAGAAGTTCACGAGAAAATGCTCGAACTTAAGATGAGCTTTGCGAACGCGATACAAGGACACGAAGAGAAACATGGAGGCACAGACGATACATTTTTGGCGCTCGCGATTGAGACGCTCAGTCCAGATTCGTTCGGCGGTGTCGACGAAGTTGCCAGTTTTATCGGTCGCGTGACCATAAATAGAAAACAAAAGCGCGAAGATGCTATTGCACGAGGAGATGGTGCTACCGCTGTGGTGGATACCACGTCGTCGATTGAATCGCTCTTCGCAGCATTGAAATTTGCGAGCGCGGAGACGTGGTCGAAACATTGCGAACATATTTTGAAGACGCAAAAGCTCGAAGTCGCGCTTCCTCACATACTCGCCTTGCTAAAAAAATTCGTCGCAGATAACAAAAAGCAAGATTTAAAATGCACCGTCATCGATGATGCTTTTGTAAGAGCGTGTGAGAATATTGTCGTTGAGAGTGAAAACGGAGGGTCGACGACGCCGTCGAGCCAAGCGTTTAAAGCAGAAGTGGACTTTGTGAAAGCGTTTGCAAGTAACACCGCGCTCGTTCGCATTGCTCTGAGTGTCGATGCGTATAAGGAAGGGCTGAACTCGCTGTCGCTGGCTGTTGAAAAAACATCATCTCAGTCTATACCGCGAAATATTTTGTGCGACTTTTCGTGGCCGCCGCCACCAGAGATTGCGAAAGAAGAAGCGCTTCTCAACTTTTGGGCCGAAAAAGTTGTCGCAGTTACGTTTATGAATAGGTGTAAAGACATCATCGCAAACAACGAAGACGTGTTCGACAACTTCGTAGCTTTAGAAGAAGCAGACAGTGACGTCGATGAAGATGACGAAGACGAAGATGGAGACGAAGAAGACGGTGTCGCGCGTGACTTTTCGAGATTGTGCGAACTCGCTCGCGGTGATTCGTCCTGGTATGCCTTCCTCCGCTCTTCGCACAGCGACGTAAGGAGAGCGAACAGTACTGTTGAGTCTTGCGCTGCTTTGAAAAACCCGCTAACATCGTACATCGCGGAGGCAATCGCAAGAGACGACGACGTCACGTCCTTAAGTATTCAAACAAAGTTTGCGCGCGCAGTGTTATGCGGATGTTTTGAAGTTACGAACGATGTTTTTGCAAACACGTTTTTGGAAATGTCAGAGAAAATGAGCGATTCTGCAGAGCTTGCGCACGCTATTGCGTCTGCGCTGGGCAGCTGGCACGAACTTGTCGATGCCTACGTGAAGAAGTACGCCGGTAGTAGCGACGGTTTAGTCGCAAGCGCGCATACAGTCATCGCGACGATGTCGGCGTTGGTGCCAAAGCATGGTGGACTTCTTTCGTCCGTCGCGAAGCGTGAAAATTTGCGCGATGCCGTGCTCGACGCACTCGTTGCAACTCAGAACGACCAGCTTGCGTGGGAGCTCGTGTCTTCGCCGACGAAATCTCCGGCTGACTTCATGCTTGGCAAGAAAATTCTCATTTCTTACGGGTTCATTTGGAAGAACGACGAGACTGTGTGTGAGTATCCTCACGATGATTCAGTGCTAAAATACGCTCTTTCGTTCGACTCGTGCTCGAAAAAGACGAGAATACTCGTACACGTTGTTCCAAAACTTTTGCACAGAGGAGAATGGATGGATGCCTTTCTTCGATGCCTCGTCGAGAGAATCGAGAGGTACTACAAAGATCGTTCAGTGAACATTACGAGCCAACCGTTTCTTCCAGCGTTGCGATTGTTTGCGTACTTTGTTTCCGATTCGTATATTTCGAACGCGATGCAGAAACATAGCGAATTCAACGTCCGAAATGCGGACGGAACCGGAGCGCGAGCGGACGAAATCGGAGCGTTTGCTCTCGCCGTGTGGCTCGCCATCGAAACGCGCGCACAAAGCGACAAAGCGACAGCAGCTCGACTTAAAACGCTCGGCGGAGGTTCAAATGAAGAGGATGAGTTTCACGACGCATCTACCGACGATGACCTCGCCATTGAGAATGAAATCGATTCCGCGAGGATTCATCTCGCGATACTCTCGAGCGCGAAAACATCTTCGGAGCTGGACGAAAAGATCTGGGTGAGTGTTTTTGAATCCATGGTTGGTTGGATTGACTCGTTTGCGCGAATCAGTCGGATCTATCTCGGGAAAATATCGCACGTCGTCGAAGATGAAGTGAAATTGGAAGTTCACGGTGGTCGCGTCGTCGACCGAAAGTTTCATCTTTTTGAACTCGCGGCGTCTTGCCTAGCTTCAATCGAGAGATTCCCAATCGCAGTCGCAACGCCTCGTATTTCAGATGACGAGGACGTGGAAGAATACGGTTTGTATTACAATACAGACATGGACGAAATGAATCCTATGGAGGATATTTCCACGGATGTGGATCTTGCCAGCTTAAAAAGTGGCGGCGACGTGGTCGCTTTTGCGAGTAAGTCCGGAGAATTTGGCCAAACTTTGGCCAAATCGCTCGCGCGAGCAAAATGGCCAAGAATTCGTCGAGTACTGCTCGCGACAGCTTTAGAACCCTTGATAAATTTCAGTGCCGCGCTTTTCGAGCACATTCATTCGGAAGAGAGCGAAGACCGCGCTGAAATCATGGAACCGATTTTGAGAGAAGTTTCGGCGGCGCTCGCGTCCATCTTGGGCGACGGTACGGAGGGTATTTTTGCAAGCTCGATGTGTTGCTCGTTGGCGATGCGTCGTTTTGAATATTTTGCAGGAACGATGCTTCCTGAAAGTGAAGTCTCGTCGTCGTCGTTGAATGCAATGTACGCGTTGTTGGATGACAACATTCGTTTTACTCCGAGAGAGGCGGCGTACGTCGCGTTCGCCGTGCTCTCCTCGGACGATGTCGTTCGCGCCGCCTGTTTTGGGATTGATTGCTCATTCAACGATGTAAACAAAATCGACGCAATAGTTGAGAAACTTTACAGAGATGCAAAGTTACGAAAAGCCGCCGCGAGTGATAACGACGAAGACGACTACGGCGAGAAGGAGGAACCTGAAATGGACTCGGAATTGGAGGAAATGGTGGAACAACAGTTCCTCACAAAATATGGTCTTCGTGAAAATCTCGTCGCAATACTCAAAGAAGAGGGGCGTAAATCACGTGCCAATGATTGCGACGATGACGACGAAGGAAAAATGGTCAAGTCTCAAGTCTCAGGTGTTACGAACGTAGATTACGCGTGGTCTCTCGTTTTCCGAGCGTTATCGTCGAGTCGCGTAGAAGTACCGAGACGCGCAAAATTGCGTTTAATTCAATACATCGCGAAGATAAACTCGAAAAGTTCCATCGTCTCCAACGCGTTCAACCGCGTTTTAAACTCTGCACCGTTTTACGAACTTGCATCGCTCTTGACAGAAGATGAAAACGTCGACGAAGGCGAATCATCGGAGCTAGCCATAACTGTGTGCGATTACGGGAGTCACGCCGAAACTGTTCGAGCGTTTGCGCCGCCGCGACATCGTTACGGTGCGCTTTCAAAAGCAAGCATGACGGATAATATTCCTCCCAGAGTATTCCTCGCACTCGTTGGATCTTTCATCGAACACTTTCCTTCCATCTCGCGTTCAGCCTATCGCGAACTCGACGGGAAGAAGGCAAAGAAAGATTTCGTAAACGACCTCGATTTCATCTGCGAAAACATTTTCCGCAAAGCATTTCTCGATCGTGAAATTGCCGACACCGAAAGGTTTCAAAACTTGCGAAGCTCGTTTGCCTCGGAGAATGTATCGGATGCGCTATCTGTGAGATATTCCGAAAAAATGTCCGCAATCGTAGCTCGATACGACATCGACGAGAGTTTCATGGAAATTTCAATCGATATCCCGGCGACGTTCCCGTTGATACCGGCGGAACCTCGCGAGAGCAAACGCGTTGGCGTGAGCGAACGTCGAAGCCGCTTTTGGCTTTTGAGTTTAACAACTATGTTGAGCTCTGGGAGTGGCCTGCTGAACGACGCCGAAGAAGAGAATTACGAAATCGAGGACGATTCTTCTACGACGGCGACATCGACGACGCGCGGTTCTATTTTGATTGCCATCTTGAAATGGTCGAAGTTTGTGGATAAGTTCTTTGAAGGTGCGGAACCGTGCCCGATCTGTTACCAAGTTCTTGCAAAAAGTAACGGTCGTAAACCAGAAGCGACGTGCAGACAGTGTTCGAATAGTTATCACGGCGATTGTTTGATGAAGTGGTTCACGACTTCATCCAAGTCAACGTGTCCCATGTGTCAATGCTCGTGGGGGTCAACCCATTAGATATCTTCTTAGCGATAGTTGAATAATAGAAAGCATGCAATAAATTTAGTTATAGTAGTTTAGTAACGTGTCATATTAAATCGTATGCTATCCCTTCTCTCTCTCCCTCTTTCTTTTTCTTCGTCAATCGAACCATTTTACTTTAGAAGGTCAAATCGTCCGGGTTTTCGATGACTTCCTTCAAAGTCTTCAAGAACCCAGCCGCGACGTCCCCATTGATGTGTCTGTGATCCGCGGTGACGTTCACAGTCATCATCGTCTTCACCCCAATCATACCATCGATCGGAACAACAGTCTTAATACCCGCACCGATCGCGATGATCGCACCTTGCCCCGGCGGCAAGATGGCGTCAAACGCGGAAACGCCAAACATACCCATGTTACTGATGGTAAAGTTACCGCCGGCGTAATCCGCCGGCCCCAACTTCCCAGACTTGGCCTTGCCAACCAACTCCTTCCACTGGCGCCCAACTTCGTACACGTCCGTGTTGGCAACATTTCGCAACACCGGCGTGATCAAACCACCGTCTAAAGCCACCGCGCAGGCAATGTTGACCTCGTCGTTGTACACGATGGATTGGGACTCATCGTGGTAAGAAGCAAACATAATCGGGTGCTTCGCTAACGCGTTACCCATGGCTTTGGACAACAGCGCCGTCATCGTCACGCCTTTTGGTTTCAATTTTTGGTAGAGCTGGTCTAATTTATCCGTGCAGATTGGCATGGCCACGCGAGACACCGGAACCGATAACGACGGGAGCATGTTCTTCGCCACGGCTTTTTGCATTGGCGGTAACGGGGTCGCAGTACCCGCCGGAGCCGGTAACGGCGCCGGTGCCGGCTTGGCAGACGGCGCCGCAGCAGCTGGAGCCGCTGCCGCCGCCGGCGCGATGCCAGCCGCCTTCTCGACGTCCTCGCCGGTGATTCTACCGTTCAATCCAGTACCCTTGATTGTTTCGAGCTTAATTTTCGACTTCTTCGCGAGCTTCTTCGCGTACGGCGTGGCAACGATTCGTCCAGTGTTCACAACTGGTGCCGGTGCTGGTGCCGCCGCAGCCGGCGCCGGTGCCGCAGCTGCCGGTGCCGCAGCTGCCGGAGCAGGAGCGGGAGCTGGCGCCGCTTCCGCTTCCGCCGGCGCCGGCGCCGCGCCGCCCCCGCCAGCCGCCGCCGCCGCCATCGCCTGCGCCTCCGGAATCTCCGCCTCTGTTTCCGCCACGTACGCAATTGGAGCCCCTACCGTCGCCATCTCCCCATCTTCCACGCAAATATGCGCCAAAAACCCATCGTAAAACGATTCCACGTCCATATCCGCTTTATCTGATTCCACCACCACCACGGCTTCGCCTTTGGAAATCGCATCCCCTTCCTCTTTCACCCACGAGACGATCTTGCCTTCCGTCATCGTCGACGAGAGCGCCGGCATGAAAATCTCCTTCACTTCCGCTCGCACCACCACCGAAGTGTTTTTGTTTCCTCTGCTTTGTTTTTGATTCGTTCGCTTTTGAGTCAGCTTTTGAGTTGATCCCTTCAAAAAAGCTGACCCAACATTCTTCGCGGTTAAAGACGATGATGATGATGCCATTATTATTATTATATATATTATCGTTTTAAATACACAAACGCGCAATCAACTGCTCAATCAAACGTAATCAAACTTCTTCTTCTCCTTCTTAACACAGCGTTTTTTGTGAAACAAAGTTGTTTCAATGCTCTCGGCCGCCGCGTTTTGTGAAGATGAATTCCTTTCTTCGGGCATCGAGAGTTTATCCAAAAGCGTTTAAAGAGTTGTTTAGGGTTTTATGTCACCTAAATTTTCCTGACGAGTTTTTTGCCCAAATTTCTTCCTTTCGTCACTTCTGTCACTTCACCGCGAATATACACTATTATACAAAGTAATTCCGAGTCGCAGTCGTTCAAAGGTACGATTATAATCGCGATATACTTGTGAACGCGTATTTATTCTTTATCGGGATATCTCGCGTTCGCGCGCATACTTTTGCGCCCGATTTCCGAAAATCCTCTTTTTTTCTTCTATAACGCTCTTCTTTTCTCGTCCTTTTATTAGGGCCTGAAGATTATGAATTTGTGTGTGTTTGCTGACGTTTTTCTTCTCTCTTCTTCTTCTCCCCTTCTTCGCACTGCTATCATTCGTAACAGATTTATTAAATAATGTCAGCAGCAGTTGAAGGAAAACCAGCGGCGGCGAAAGCCGGCGATGCCGAAGCGCAACGCATCCACCGCATCCGCATCACCCTGTCGTCCAG
>Ga0114997_10004341_pt1 | contig 10995 bp, 7 predicted proteins | sample ArcticOcean_MG_C_2_FD_87045 | JGI IMG/M metagenome (GOLD analysis project Ga0114997, IMG submission 87045) | Marine microbial communities from western Arctic Ocean - ArcticOcean_MG_CB4_136 | ecosystem: Environmental > Aquatic > Marine > Oceanic | place: Arctic Ocean: Canada Basin | collected... | reverse complement strand
GATCTCATTAATAGCGATATTGTGAATTTAGGTTTTGTACTAAACGTTATTGAAGACCGAACTGAGCGCGATCTAACACTGCAACGCGCCTGGGAATATGCCGACAAACTATTAATCGTCTCCGTAATGGTTGCCGGTGAATCCCACATACGACAATTTCAACCATATAAAGACGGTATTATTACTACCATTAACACCTTTCAAAAATACTATTCTCAGCCTGAAATCCGAAGCTACCTAGAATCGACTTTGGGACAAAGCGCCATAGCCGTTGGACAAGGAATATTTATATTATTCAAAGACAAGCTTGAAGAACAAATGTTTTTGCTTGAACGGCAGCATGTTACACGTGATTGGAAGCAGATTAGCCACCGCGAACGACGAAGTGCTAGTAAAGACATCAGCATTAAAGTGATTGATAAGTATCAAGCATTATTCGATGACTTCTGGTCTACTACCCTAGATCTAGGGCGTATTCCAGCGAATAGTGAGTTCGAGTACTCAGACCAACTGCGGCGTGTCGCAGGATCTCATATGAAGGCTTTTCATGCCCTCAATGAGCAATATGGAGACTCATTATTCAAGGAAGCTCAGGAGGCAAGACAAAATGATCTCTTAGTCTATTTTGCGCTAGGGTTGTTCGACAAACGTCAAGCCTACAGTCAGATGCCTGATGGTCTGAAGCGAGATATTAAGTCTTTCTTTCAATCCATCAGCGACGCACAAGAACAGGCCCGGAATATTCTCTTTTCAGTTGGTAAACCAGAAGTAATTCAAACTGCATGCATTGCGGCCCACGAACAAATCCAATGTGGTGAATATACCGACGGCCATAGCTTTACCTTCCACAAAGATTTCCTCAACGACTTGCCACCGGTACTGCGCATCTATATTGGTTGTGCCATTCAGTTATACGGGGACATTAAAGAAATTCAACTAATAAAGGCACACATTAGGTCAGGAAAAGTGAGTCTGATGCGTTATAAAGACTGGGACAACGAAACGCCCCTGCTTATTGAGCGGATAAAGATAAAATTACGTGAACAAGATATAGATTTCTTCGATTACGTAGGGGAATATGAGCCCACACCTCTATTAAATAGGAGTATGTTCACATAACCATTAACGCAGTTAAATAATGTGCTGCTTGATCATCTGTGATTTCACCACGATACTCTGACAAGAAAACGCTTTAGTAGCCAGCTCGACATCCCATATACAACATAATGGTCAGAATGTTATAACACTTTTGCGTGAGCACTTACCGTGTCGGTAGGAAACCCGTCCCGTTCCGCCAACTCTACACCCATTTAAAATCCAACTGACTTACCTATCTGTAAATACAGTATATCCCCAGTCACTAAAAAGACTTACCGACCACCAACCTACCACGAGGTCAACTAAGCGCCCTATAGCATCACTGAAAAACAGCATTTCTATAGCGCGAAATAATCGATCAGGATGCTGACTGACGTCTATCTAACAATACCAGGCACAATAAGTTCATTAACACTAGAAAGCGGAGCATTTACACAGGGCTACTAGAGTCCTAAACGAGTATAAACATGCGGGTATTGTCTTTCTCCTACCCGCCACAAGATATGGGCTTTGCCAAAGCAGAAAATACCTCTAACCTTATTAATGTTATTGGGCTATAACAAATTAATTCCCCGACCGCATAAATTCAGAAAACCCTATATTTCTGTCGTAAATTATTTGGCATAATCTCTAGGTGCTCGCAAACTGATGGAGCTCCCCACTCTGGTGAAATATCATGATGGCATGGGGCATAAACTTCTGGATCAACAAATCTAACCTCACTATCGTTTCCTGAATATTCCTCTGAATTTACTAATCTTCGATGCCTGTTCCAATTATTTAAGAAATTCACTAACTTACCAACTAAACTTTTATGGCCAACTACCTTGTGTATAAAAACAGCCTCATAACCAACCAAGTTAAGAAAATTAGTTGTGATTGAAACCTCAGATATCACATCTGTACCTAAACTCCTTAAAATATCTGAAATAACTTGCGCCTCTTGCCATTCTTCAATAGTCCTCATAATAACCAGCTCTTTATTGAAAAAACCTTCCGTAAAGTGTGAATGATCCGTAAATTGCAAATCACATTTTTCTTCAGCGATTTCCATTATTACGTCAATTAAAGCCCATGATTGAATGATTGTGAATTTCTGTCTTTCCATAAGAGATCGCTACCTGGTCCATGAAGTGTGTGACAGCTACTTTTTAGCAAAGCAATTCCATTATACATATGTATAACAAAAAAGAATTACCAGTTAAAACCTTGTTTAATAGAGTGCTAAAAACTAGGAATACAGTTCATCACATCCCCACCTGCCTTAAAAAATCTTACTAGCCCAGGTAGTAAGGCCCGATGCCACACTCCCAAAATGATCTCCAATAACTATTTCAGTACCACTAAATCTTTTCCTAATATAATGCTCCACAACAGGAGACTTTGCTGTTCCTCCAGTTACATAAATGATATCTGCAGCTTTCCCAGCCTGCCTCAAAGCCTCATCCATTAAGTCAGTCATAGTACCTAACTGTCTATGTATTGAATCCTCAAGATCACGTAGTGTAATTTGCACCGTAAGGTCGTCTTCAATATAATTTAGTGGCAAGATGACTGAATCTTTCTCAGATAGAGCTATTTTTGCCAGCTCTGCACTTCGATTCAATCTAAAGCCCAATCGCTTATCATAGATCTGTCTAAGTCGCTGTATTTTTTCAACCTGGCTTCCAGGTACCGATTTCAAATAAAAGTCAATGTCCCTCCCAGTTTCCCACGATAAGAATTTAGCCCGCGCATTAATATCATTTTGTGTGATTGCATTTGAGAATACGACATTTGGTATACCCAAATCGACCTCATCTGATGTGAGGCCGAACAAAGGCATAATTGTTCGCATGGCTAACGAATGGTCAAGATCTGTACCACCGATGCGAGTACCGGAGTTACCTAATACACATTCATCTCTATCAATTCGATTCTTATAGCTCGGCCCAAGTTTAATAACCGAACAATCTGTCGTGCCCCCTCCGGCATCCAACACTAATACTACCTTATCCTTAGTAAGACTTCGCTCAAAGTGTAGCGCCGCAGCTATCGGTTCATAAAGAAACTCTATGTTACGAAATCCTGCTGAAATAGCTCCTTTATAAAGTATCTCCAACGCCTGATTATTTCCATTCTCTCCCTGTGTGCCATGAAAGTTAATAGGCTTCCCAATTACAACGTTCTGGAGATCGGTACTAACCTCATTTTGAGCAGATGACTTCAAGAACGCAAAAAAACGTATGACTATCTCAATAAACACTTCTTTTTGCCTCTGGCTGAGCTCAGCGCCTAAAAAAGATTTAGGTGATTTAATGAAATATCCATGATTAGGATCCTCCATATGTCGAAAAATTGCTTCATTGCCAAAACAAATATCATTATCGGCATAGAGAGCTGATGAGATACCCTCATCAGCCTTCGCATGCGCTCTTATCTCTGCCGCTTCCCTGCGCATTAAAGCCCGCTCTCTACTTTCGATTTGATTGCCGGACGTTATTGGCTTGAGTGTTCCATTGGAATCTCTGTAATTCTTTTGTCTATTGAGAGCAACTATAACTAACTTCTCAATAGCTGAGTCATACTTTTTTTTGATCTCTTTAACTTTTCGTATCCATAACTCTTTATTTTTTTCTTCCTTCAGCTCGCCTAATTCAGAACGTTCTTTCCTCCTATCTGTATTTATAGAGGCAATCTCTTCTCTCAAAATTACTTTTTTTGGTCCATCTGAAATCTGATCCAAAACAACGCCCATGCTCCTATTAGTGACACTTGCAGCGCTAGCGATCTCATTGCCTTGAGACGCTAATGCTCGGGATACTCGCCCAGATAATTCAGTTTCATCGATTGAAATAACCTCAATATTGGATTTTATAGAGTGTAGCGCTGAGGTCATTTGCTTTGAATTTTCTGATAAATCAATAAGCACTGCAGAGCCATCTCTCCAAACGCCGATAGAACAGTTGGCAGTACCGAAATCTAAACCACAATTCATGGAAACTCTCCAAAAGGCATGACAGACTAATCTGTTATCTATTTACACATAACCGAAAAAACCTGATGATGTTAGGGGGTTAAACTAAGTTCTGTAGCCTGCGGACTACGAAAAAAAGTATTATTAAGCTATCTTTTCCAGACCATAGTACTAATTAGTTGCAAACTTACAATGAAATTTTTCGTGAAACCTAAATAGAACTGGTCGTATTGCAGTATGTGGCAATGTAAGCGTAGACAAATTTATATCGCTGATAAGGGTACATCTTAGCGATGCGCCCGAAAAACAGCTCACAATCTTGAATGCTCCATATGCAGTGGAACTGGGATAAGTCCAGAACTGAGATTAGTAACTACCTACAAGAATTATTTGGATCGTTAAAGACGGTAACATAAGCTGTTAATGGCAGTATAAATATTACATTATTGTCCAGCCACCGACCCCAATGTAAATACGCTTGTATCTACATAATTTAAAGCCCTAACGAAGATACACATCTAAAGAATATATTTCCTCAAAGTCGACCAGCGCATAGTCTACTATGAATCTAGTTTTTGATTGCGACAGCACATCATTTGATGGATGCGCCAGGTGATTTCTGTAGTTTCTAATGGCATTTAGAGATGGTATTGCTGCTCTATCAAGTGTTCCGATTTTTTCAAATAACAGTCCTATGTCTGAATCGATATAGTTAGCAAGATCAATCAAGCGATCCTTTTTGCGACTGTCATTAAACACAAAATGCAGCTTATGCAACAAATCGGTGCTCGATGCAAACCGATATGTCGGTGGAATGGTAGGTGATGGACGACTATACAGTAATTCCACGATGTCATTACTTTCACTTATTAGGAAGATAGGTTGTTTAAATATTTCCTCAACTTTGCATTCTATCAGCTTGGTAATCTCTTGCAGACAACCACCTACACCTCTTTCATAATACTGATTCCGCCATACATCTTCGGAAAGTCCTTTCTCAAGTTCAGCCTTCAACCTCTGAACATCGCGTAATAAATATGGATTATCTGACATTAGCCACGGGGGAAGCGCCATTTCATTAACTCGATCTACCGAGTCGCTAATTAGCACATCGATTCCACTATCCGCTGCATTTGCAGCCATTTGCACAATCGATTTCACTCGCCCCTTTTCTCCCGATACCAAACTTACTAATATTCCGTGAGGGTGGCTATTAGATTTGGTTAAGACTGCCTCAACAACTCCTTCCACAAGCTGACTTCTGGACCGATCGTTTTGTGGGTTTATAACAACTAGTGTACCTTTTGCTAATTGATCAGCAGTAATAGTCATAGATCCTCATCACCTATTTTCTAAGACGCACGGTTTCCGATACATTGAATTTAGATACCTCGAACATCTCTGGCATAAATTTAAACCAACTAAAAATGATTACCATAAACTCTTTCACCTCAGTACGGTATGGCGCCGCATCGTCCAACAATGCACTGTGCAGTTGCTTAGTTAACCAACCAAAGCGCACAGCATTATCCACTCCGATCGTATCCCTTATCCAATGATATAAGCGAGTCTGCAAAAATCCATATTTTAGATAATCAGCATCAAAGTTATCAATATTTAGATTGAGTAATTCAAAGTCATGTACTATTTCTGATGATGAAAAATCAGGACTTAACAGACTTTTTGGCGATGTGAAAAGAAGTTCTGATACCCATAAATGCGAGGTACTTCTTTTTAGCATTGCAATTACATCTGTTGACCAGACATCAACGTCTGCCTCCAAATTGATATTCTGAGTAGCATCCATTTCGAAGGCAAGTATCTGATAAAGATCATCATCAAGCCAGACAATCTCATCATTGATAAAGGATCTGAATTTCTCCATATCCGTTTGAGTAGGATCAATACAGGTCCCAATCTCCACATTACCGGCACCAGAAATACTTAACCCACGGTGAGTCAAATTTGCACTTCCCAGAAATATCACGCTTTGGTCTATAGAATATAATTTAGCATGAAGTTTACTATTAATACCGAAGCGATATCCTTTTGATTCGCACCACTCATAAACCTCTAGATCAGATGCTCCAAAGACAAGGTCTTGCTTAGCCCAACGAGCGACAATAGTTACAGCTACGTCTTCAGGGACATCTCTTAGTAAATGCTGTATGGCTTGCGTTTTCACGAACGCCGAACAAATTATCAGCTCATTTGATGCGTTTCCTATTGCATTTAAAAGAACATCGGTGAAATCTGAAGAAAATAAAAGCACAACTAATTCCCTTGGCTTCGAAACAGTTTGTCAATTTTCAATCCCCACATTTCTTGTATATCAGCAATCAGATCAGCTTTCAGAGACAAGTCTTCCAAAGCTGAAATATTAGCTTCTACCAGTTTTTTATACAGCTCATCAGTGTCCAATGATTTTTTGGCGAACTTAAAACAATTATTATTAGTATTAAAATAAATATTATCGTCACCTTTTATTCTTACTATTCGGGCCGTAACAAAACCTCCAAGAGCCCTCTCTGTCCGCACCATTTCTGATTTTGACTTAGGATCCCAATCTAAAAAGTTATCTTGACTAATTGCAAATTTTTTAAAAGGCAAATCTAACAGTTTTAACATCTCCTCAGCTGAAGTGGCTTCAATAAGTTTATCTATTTCGTAAGGGATTTCTGTACCCATAAATAATCGTCTGATTAGCTCAGTAATAGGCTGATCAAAATCAGATAATTCTAGGTTTAAGTCTAGATCAATATCTAGGGATTCTTTTAAAATCAGAATTATCATATGTTTGGCAACATAGTCATGGACCCTTTCTACGTTTAAGCCATCTGATAAATCATAGTATTCATGAAGATAGTTCAAAGAGGCCAAAGGTTCCTCTTGGCAGGTTTTAAGAACAATATCAGCATGATCCCAGCTTTCATGGTGCCCGGGTTCAACTGACAATTTTTTCTTGTCCAGACGCCATCGTCCAACGTTTAGAAGCACAGCGTTTATAGTCGGAAATAAATCAAATCGAATAATCCCCTCTTCTAGCGCGGCATTACCGAAGTCTTTTAAGATACTTCGACATTCATCCCCATCATAAACTTGTTCCCATTTCTGATATTTTCTGCACTTCCAACCCAACTGCACCAGCTTCTTCTCTGAATAATACGTGCTAACCGGCACGCCATCATACTTAAAACAAAGTAGAGCTCTATGCATCAGGAATACTCATTCTGATCATTCAGTGAGCTAAGGTATCTTTTAAGATGCATCGACACATTTTGAGTATAGTACTCAATAAAATCTTTCTCTTGATCCTTAGAGATCTGCGCCTCTTCGATAGCTAGCGCGCCTATGAATAGCTCAATTGCAGTTAAGTTAGATTCATTCGCCGAGTCGCGCAGTTCCTGCATATGTTTTTCATAAAAGCCATGTCTTGTATTGATTAATACAATAAGAAAACCAGATACATTCATAGTCGTCCAAAGGTGTGGACTATCATCATTTGCGACATAAAGAATTGTTGATGATTTTTTTGAAGTATCGTAATACTCAACCGCAGTTTTGATTTGCGCCTCAGGCACATCTGGGTACTTCTCACCTAATCTTTTTACTAAGATCTCTTTGTCATCCTTCGATATTTTTCCTACACGCTCACCGTCGGTGTCGGCAGTTGCAGTTTCCGTATGATCTGTTGCTCCAGGAAGAGCCGTTGGCGCATCTGGAACAACGCCTGCTTCGGACTCCTGCTTTTTGACCACCTTTTTAGCCTGCCTTATACAATCGGCAATCACCTTTGTTAGCTGTATCCAAAGTTCCGTTCGAGCCCTGACTAAATTTGACTCAAATTCACTATATTGATCATCGACACTCGATCTCTCCGTATTCCTAAAATCAATCCCTTGTTTATTAACGTGCACCCCAAGTAGGTCATCAGCATCGGGTGTAAATGACACTTCTACAGTCCACCACCGAGCCAAGGTGTCATTGGAGTTGTAAAGGCCTCTGAAAGAACCTCTTGCGATTTCTCGGTCCGAACGGACAAAGCGAATGCATTCGTTTTGCTTCCTTCGATAAAATTGCCCGACGCCAGTCTTTCCCCCTTCCCTTATACCGGGTTTCTGGATATCTTTATGCGCTACTGACGTAGTGATATCGAACGAATATATTTTCCCTTTCCATCTAAATCGGTGTGTGAAACACTGATCATCGAGTCTTACATTAGTAGGCTTTGACTTATCTTTAGACACAGAAAAGTTCTTGTAATATTCTTCTTGCGAACCTATCTTTTGCGCCTCAATAAAAAGTTGGTCAGAGATAACGGCGTCACTCATTAAGAAAAGCGGGTCATTTACTCTGGCCCATATACCACTATGCTTTATATACTCATGAGTCTTATATCCATGCTTCCAATGGAAGAGTGAAACTTTTTTACCCTTAGTTAAATAGTGCCTGAAGATACTTCCTATTAACTGCTCCGCATTGTCTAAGATGGTCTTCGCTTTCGAATGGCTTAACCTATCACATGATTTCCAAGAAACTATAGTGCCATGAGAAGCGTTCAGAATCGCTCCGATATCTGTAAAATATGAAGGAAGTTCTATTCCCTGAATTGGTGGAATTTCAATTGTCTGTTGTTTAAGTAATTCCTTCAAATTTAAGGTAGATTGTCTATATATATTCTTTTGAGTCCATGAGATTACTTTCACTTTTTCACACTGACTAATTGAAGCGCTAGGCAATCCAAAGCCAAACTTACCAATCTTTTTAGTCATAACCATGGCATTAAGATCGTCGTTTGTAGTACCACCAAACTGCAGACTACTCTGTAATTGCGCATCAGACATCCCATGACCATCATCCGCTATTAATATTTCAGAAATTTCTTCTTTGTTATTATCCTCTGTTGCTGTAATGACTATTATTCGGCACTCTTTAGCCTCCGCATCAAAAGAATTATCTACTAGTTCAGATAATGCATATGCAGTTCCTTTATAACCAGAGGATCGTTGGCTCAATAGAGCATTAGAATTAAAGTATGTCGTCATTTGTTTTGTCCCAAGCAGCTGAAAATGAATTATAAAGTAATGAAATATCCGGGAAATAATCTAGATTATCAAGCACATTGACTATTGTATTATATTTATTCCCGCCGTTTTTATGTCCTCTCAGCGCTCGACCTACCATCTGGCTATATAGAATCGCCGATTTAACGGGTCTAGTTACAATTAATCTATTAAGTGCAGGGATATCGATCCCTGTTGATAAGATTTCAAGATTGATTAAAACGTTAATTTTCTTGGACTTGAAATCTTCTAAAATTGATAAACGCTCAGTCTGACTGACGTCTCCAGTAATGAAAGAAACATTAATGCCAGCTTTTTTACACAGAATGAATAGGGCGATAACGTGGTCTTTCGTACAAGCAAATACTAGAGTTTGATCTCCATCATCTACGGCTGTCTGTATTTGAGTCAATATTAATTGATTTCGTTGCGAATCTATCGCAAGTGCTTTTAATATTTGATCCTCTGTATTGCCGACACAAATTACGTTTGACTCAAGAGTCTTAATATTGACTTTTGCTAAGTATCCATGGCATTGAAGATAAGAAATCGGGTCATTAATTTTATGGTTATCCGAATCTTTTATATAAATTAATTTTTTATCAAATAGTCTTGATAACTCGTTTTCTACTGTATCATCCTCTCTATCTGGAGTTGCCGTAAGCCCTAATAACTTAGTTTTCTGGTCTTTGATAAAAGTGTGGATGCACTCATTATACGTATCAGCAACAGCACCATGCGCCTCATCAACAATCAAATAATTTGTAAAATCAGCTAAGTAAACGATTTGACGGTGATTTTTATCTTCCTTCTTTTTGAGAATGGACGCCATAAGAGCATAAGAAGCGAATACGACACCTCCATTGGGGTAATCTTCAAACTTGGGGATGAATATATTCCATAATCGAAAACAATCAATCTCTCGATCGCCTTTAATTTCCCACAAACTTTTAAATGACTGTAAAGCCTGCTCAGCTAACTCATTAGTATTGACTATCCATACAATAAAATTATTATAAAATGGTTCTCGTAACTGATCTATAACGGCTTCAAGCGCGGTGTATGTTTTTCCAGACCCAGTAGGCATTTGAACCATTACGCGGCTACCTGGTTCTATTAGTGCTGCTCGTATTTGGTCTTTGATATTTTTTTGATAGGCATGCAAATAGCCCTTTAATTTCACATCTTGGCCATGTTCTATTTTTATTCTTTCATGATCGGTTCGGTTATCAGGCGTCAAAGATGTTTGATATTCCTCTGCCAACCCCATCCATTCTGCGAATTTCTGCGACTTTTCTGATGTAAATACATTAAAATGTTTTTGTAATTTACTGGCTGTTACGGCATGGCTTGTAAATGGTATGCCGACTCTTTCGGCTAGATCTTGAATGCCACTCTCATCAGTAACATCAATGATATTAGATCGGATCTTGCGCTCAGCTAATATCGACATCCCATATTCCATGCAAATAATCTCGGCAAGCACCGCCTTTAATCCAGTGCTATAGGAATCGCTTACCGCCCTCACTATAGCGGGTCCGGCTATATCTCTTAACGTTAAATCATCGAACTGCTTAATCTTTGCGATGAGAGCTTGCATTTAATAGTTATCCCTATGTTGGAAAGCTCCCTAATTTACAGGCTGCAAATGAGACAGGCCTGATCCTCAGGATCATCATCGTCTTGTTGTTTAAGAATATCCTGCCATCGTGTTGAAAATGAATCATTTGATGAAACAATAATCCCTTTCTCTTCACGACGCTTCAGCGCCTTTGCTACGACCTCATCTAAGGTACCAGCTTGAGTCCATGTGTAGTTTCCTGAACCGATAAGGCGCTTATCTGCCACATCCATATCGTATCTTTCACGCTGTCGTTG
>Ga0114997_10004339_pt1 | contig 10996 bp, 6 predicted proteins | sample ArcticOcean_MG_C_2_FD_87045 | JGI IMG/M metagenome (GOLD analysis project Ga0114997, IMG submission 87045) | Marine microbial communities from western Arctic Ocean - ArcticOcean_MG_CB4_136 | ecosystem: Environmental > Aquatic > Marine > Oceanic | place: Arctic Ocean: Canada Basin | collected... | reverse complement strand
AGCTTACACGCTTGAGATAAGCTGGAGGTGCAGAGTCAATTTATATTCGCAGACTGCTACTACGCGATACTTCTATACTAACATATAATAAATCTATATGTAAAGTTTATGTATAGATTTTATTGTTGAGTTAAACCTGTAACTCTTGAATTTTTTCTAGCTGAACTTCCTGTTGTAGAAAATCTACTAGCTTCTTCAGCTTCTAATCTTTGTATTCTTTGTAATTCTTCTGGACTTTGAAAGACTGCTGCTTGTGTATAATCTTCCAACGTAAACTGATCTCCCACTTCTCTACCTTCTCTAGCTTGTAGTTCTTGTATTCTAGGTACTTGTGTTTCTGCGCCTATATATAAACTTCTAGCTTGTTCTTGTGTTAGTCCAGCTTGTTGTAATCTTTTTGCTTCTGTAGTTGTTACTTCAAACCCAGCTCTAGCTGCTTCTCCACCAATTTGTGCTGTTGTAATTCTTCCTTGTACTATCGCTTCACCAACTGTTGGGTCTAAAGCACCAGCTAATATTGATCTAGCATCTAATGTTACACCATAATTAGTTTCATAAAACTCTTGTACTTGTGGTATATTTTCTTCTATACCTGAGTACACAGCACCTATTCTTTGTGCAAACTCTGATGCAGAAACATCTCCTTCTATTAAACCTGTTATTTTATCAGCCATAAATGTAAGAGAAGCTGACCTATCAATTCCATACTCCTGTAAAGTACCAATGTAACTATCTTTTAAAGCATTGTAAGTTACCTCATCATATCTAACTTGTCCTGAAGTTGTTGTGTTGCCAGGAAATATATTTTGATATTCAGGGTCTTTACGAACTTCAGAAATAACTTGTGTTTCTGGTTTTCCTATTTGATAATATGATGTCCACAAATTTAAAAACCCCACAGGTAACCCTGGGAATCTTGCTTCTGCCAATGCTACAAAGTCTGCCATTATGTGTTAGCTCCTAAATTTCTTCTTACTGAACCTTGTCCAATAGATTGTTCTAAACTTGTCAAAGCATCATTAACAACTTTGTCTTTACCTTGTTCTAATCCTACTTTAGTAAGAACTTCATTAGCGTAGGTGACATTATTGTTTTTTACTATGTCTTGAAAATATGTTTGGCTTTCATCGGGTATTTCACCCCAAGCATTTTCTGCAATGTTTTTCCAAGGTTGTGATATATCTTCATAAGTTAACTCTGGATTTGTGTACGCATCAAACAAAGCAACTCTTTGTTGTTTAAGCATTGTTTGTAACTGTTGAAAAGCATCTGCTTCTCCTGATCTAATTCTTGATCCCCAGTTTGCTACCCAAGTACTGTTGTAATTACCTGCTACAGGTCCTAACCATTTTAAAGCTTCTTGTCTAACAGTATCCTCATATTGCATTTGTCTATCTATTTGGTCATACCCACCAGATTCAACTATATTAAAAAATGCTTCATCTCTTTCTCCTGCTGCAAATGGATCGGCAAACAATCTTACTTGTTCTGTTGTTTTAGATTCAGACCATTCACCAGTTACTGATTTTTGTGATAAGTAATCAATTAACCCAGGTGGAACATCTCTTAACATTCCTGTTTCTGGGTCAAACCCTCCAGCTATACCTAAAGAAAGTAAATTGTTTTTAACATTTCTTCTTGTGCTTTCGTATGCTTGTTTTGCATCTAGTGGTAAGTTACTAAACCCTCTACCTAGTGATAGCTCATACCAATCTCTTTGTTCTTCTGTGGTTTCTTGAAACCATTTGAGCTGTCTGTATTCACCTGGTGTTGGATCTCTACCTTCTAATGCAACTTCAGCTGATAAAGCTAAACCATCTGCTGTTGTTAACCAAGGAGATATTGCGACATTGTCATTTATTCTTTCTACAAATTGTATAAAAGGATTGCCTTCTATCCCTTCTAGCTCAATAGTTGTACCTGCAACTATTGCGCCACCTGTATTTAAATCTTCTTTAGTTAAGAAACTGTTAGCTCCTTTAAAAGCAGAAGCATCTGTTAATAGACCTGACTTAACAAAATCGTTATTTGGTACTTGGTACATCATATAGATTGAGCCTGTGTAAAGACTTCCATCTCCACCTGGGACTAAATATCCTAGGTAATAATCTCCATCTACATCAAATACTTTTGCACCTGTTGGTATGTTGTTAAAACTTGTTTCTTGATTTGATCCAGGTTGTCCTACAAACTGTCCACTACCTGTTGCTCCACCACCTGTTACTACAGATGAATAATCTTTTGTATCGTAACTTGTATTACCTGCACCTTGTAAACTCTCTTTTTCGGAATCTGGAGTTGAGGCATCTTCTCCACCATAGTCACCTTTATAATCTCCACTAACACTTTCTCCTGTTGAGTGTCCACCATAAGTATCTTCATAATCTATTTTGTCTGCATCTTTATAACCTTCTCTACCAGGTATATCTCCTGCAAGTAATCTTTCTAACTCTGTTCTTGTTTCACCTCTTTCTTTATCAATAGCACTTAGTTCACTATTAGCTGTTGTCCTAGCTCCATTAGGTCCTAAGACTATTACTTGGGATGTAACAATTTCTTGTGAACTTCCAGTTCCTAGGTTATCACCATTTCCACCACCAGCATTGCCTATGCCAGAACTTGCAGTTTCATTTGCTGTCCAATTTGCTGCTAAATATAAGTTAGCATCTGATGAAAGAACTTCTACTGTTTTACCATCTTTAAAAAGAGTTACTGTTTGTACAATCTCATCTGGACCAGAAACAGTTGCATCTTGTGTACTTGTTGTTCTTGTATCCTCTAAACCACCCATACCTCTTTTTTCTTCTGCATCATCTTTAGCTCTATTAACTTCTGACATAGTTAAAGCACCAGAAGCTAACTCTCTATTTACTTCACTTAAACCTTCATAACCAAGTAGTTGCCACCAAGTATCAACTCCAGAATCAAGTGGTCCTGAATCTATGTTAATTACTCCAGACTTACCTATATCTTCAGCTTTTTTTATTTCACTATTGCTTATATCATAAGTTTCATCTAGAAACTTTTTTTGTGAGGTTGTTAAAAATATATTTCCATCAGCATATCTAGATATAGCTTCTTTTTTTTCTTCTATTGATAAATTTCTAAAGTCTTTAAATTCTTCATTGGTAAGTTCTCTAGATGTAGCACTGAGATTAGAACCACTAGTAGTATCAGAAGTAGTTAAGTTACCTGTTGTACTAAAAGGATCAGGATTATCAGAAGTAGTTAAGTTACCTGTTGGACTGTATTTACTTATATCATTAAAGTATTTATTGTTTAAACTAACTGCTGTTTCGTTTGCTGCTTGTTCTGACATACCAGATTTATAATCATTATCGTTTTCTTTAACAGGTACTACTCTATATCTACCTGGGGAACCTACAACTAAATATTTATCCATTATCTTTTCATACCTAATTCTCTAGCTGAATAAGGATTCTTCTCACTAGCCATACTCACATTAATAGATGACTCACCTTTTGCTTTAGCATTGTCTATAGCTGTTTTAACATTACTTGCTTGTCGTGCTTGATCTCCAGCAATAGCGAATTCTTTTCTCTGTCCACCTGCTGTGTTCTGTGACAAACCATCAATCATACTTGTTGCAATATTTGCATTGTCTAATTGTGGAGTGGTTTCTGTATACCTGTAACTTGGATCTTGTGTTGTATATAATGTTGCTAAAGGTAAATTTTTGTTTTTTAATTCTTTATTCATATTGGTCATTACGTCATTAACATAGTCACCAACATTCTTACCTAAAACATCTTTATAACTCATTATATCTACAAGATTACTTGAATCTTCTAAAAGTAATCTTGGATTTAAATTAGTATTTCTTTTAACTTTATTTGCATTACCTGGTCCAGCAAACCAAGCTATTGCTACTAAATCCCAAGATTTATATTTGTTATAGTATTGTGTAAATTTATATTTAGCTGTTCTATCTTGTGTCTTTGGATCGTTCCAATTAAGACTAGGAAGATTTTTTCTCTGTTGTGCAGTCATTTTGTTATATCCTTCATAGTATGCTTCTTTAGACCAGTCATCCCAGTTATCTTCTACTATTTGATAAGCTCCTAATCCTCTACCATATCTAGTAACTGGACCAATAGCAGAGTAATCTCCACTACTTTCTTGCATCTTCATTGTTTCCATAAATGTATCTAATTGTTCTAATGCCATAATATTACCCTGGAGCGCCACTAATAAGGTTAAGAATAGTTTGGTTAGTTCTTTGTATATCAGCTTGTCCTCTTAGTCTTTCTGTTTCAAATTGCGTTGCATCTTTAAAAGCTTTTTGGAATCTTGCTGATGGATCAATTTGCGTAATTCCTTCTTCTATTATAGTTTCCTGTATATCTTCTATGCCGTGATTACTATAATCAACTAATTGTTCAACAGTTTGAAATTCAGGTTCTTCTATTAACCCTGCAACTCTTTGTTGATTTGCTGCTTGTTTTTGTACTATTCCATTGTATTCATCTAATAAATTTTGTTTCTCATATTCTTTTGGTTCTCTACCTAATGATTGTGCAAACATACCATCAATAAGATTAGCTGTTCCTGTGTAATCTGGTGGTAAAAATATATCATCTGATGTAGGTATTTCTGGTAATTGATTATCTACATACCATTTCATTGAAGATACCCAATCAGGATTACCTATTAGATTTGACCTACCTAATACTATTTTCATTGCAGCTGCACTTGCATTATCCCATTCACCAATACGAAAGGCTCCTCGTTCTAACAATCCTGCATTTACTAAATCTGTTTGTATCGTAGCTCTTACTTCAGGACTAAACCCTTCAAAGTTAGAAAATTGTTCACCCTGTGTATAGAATACATATTCTCCATCATCATCTTTTTCTGCTATAGATCTACCTGTAGGAGTTGTGTAATAACTAGGTACGTCACCTAAGAAAGAAACATTGGTTTGTCCTTGAGTTGTAATATCTTGTGGATAGTTTTGTACTTGTGGTTGTCCTGATCCTTGTGAGAGCCTAGATATTTCATCAACAGTCATTACACCAGATAACAACAGTGTTGCTTCAGCTATTGCTGCTTCTACAGTTGGTTGTTCTTGTAGTATTTGTAAAGCATTAGCATCTAATACACTTCTGCTTAGTCCTTGACTATTTATTTTATAGTTAACTTGTTCTATTAATAAATTTATGAATTCGTTTACTGACATTACTACTCTCCACTTATATTATAGCTTGGTTTTTCTTCTCGTTCTTCATCTAATAATTCTTGTTTAAAGTACGAGTTCCAAATATATTGAAAGTCAGGATGTTGACTTATAATATATTCAGCTGTATCTCTAAGATACCATCTAAGATTATTTAATCCTCTTGCAGTTTTAAAAGAAGATTTTGTAAACCCTAGTGCTTTTCCTTGCCCAATAGCTTGTTCTCTTGCTTCGATATACATCATCAGACCTTTTCCAGCATCTGTTGATTTAAGAAATTCATTGTTTTGCCATTTATAAAACTCATCTATCACTTGATCTCTTGATGCTTTTATAGGAGTTCCTACTAAAGGATTACCCCAACCTGCGTATCTCTCCTTAAGTTCCACCCTTTTATCTTCTTTAAGCAATCTAGCTTGTTCACTACTGTTACGATGTAAAGGTTTTTGTCCTACTTGTGCTTCAACAAACCCGTCAGTTGTGTTAAGAAATTTCTCCCAAGCTAACGCTCCAAGTAATTGATTCTTAGCAATACCCCATTGTTCTGAAGTTCTAGGTACTCTATCTTCACGTTCTAGTGAGCTTAAGTAACTCGGATAATCAAAATCACCTGTTGGGTCATCTGGTCTTGCATAAAATGCAGTGTATTTATATTGTTTAAATAAATCTTTATTCCCTCTAAAGAACTTAGAACCTTCTACAGTAACTGGTGTTCTTCTTACTGAAGTTGTTTTAGCAACTGTCAATGTTATAGGGTTAACTCCATATGTACTTATAAAATGTTCTATAGTTTTTAAATCATTCCCTTCTGCAACATTATCTCTATGATCTCTATATTCTTCAACTAACGCAGAAAAGAACATAAACTGTCTGCCTTCTTCTGTCTGTACAGCTAATTCAAATCTAGGACTAAATCCTGAAGGACCTATAAATTGAGCTGCACTCCTAATTAAGGTCATACCTTTTGCATACTCTTTAGCTTTTTCTAGTCCATCTTCCATACCCTGTGGTGTACTGTCATCAATCTTTCCAGAATACAGCATAGCTTTATACACTTCTATTGTTGTGTTTCCATAAACTCTTTGAAAATCAAATACATCATAGTCAATCGCTTGTAACCATTTTTGTAAGTAACTAGGAATAGCAGCTTTTAATGTACCTTTGAACAAATTGTCTACTTTAGAAAGAGAACCTTCTTCAGGAGTTGCAGGTTGAAAATCTCCAAATATAAATTTTCTTGCAAAATCAAAGTTTGGAGTACTAGGTATTAATGAAGCAGCAGGTATTTGGACTATAGGTCCAACTCCTGGTAACAATGTTGCTGATACTAGGTTAAGACCACTAGCAAAACCTGAAGCAGTTACTCTGACATTATCATCTGAAGTCATATTCATATAGTTTTGTAATACTCCATTCCATCCTGGGAAAGCAAACATTTCTTCACCTGTAGTTGGATCTTCAAAAAAGAAACCAGTGTCTGTTCCAGGTGGCATAAATGGATTATCTTTTCTGCCTGATACAACAAGTTGTTCTAATCTTCTTACTGGTGCAGGATTAGCTTTAAGTAACCTTGTCCAAGTGGTAACAATTTCTTTATAGGCTTCACCAAAAGGAAATGCAAATCTAAGTGCATTTACTATACGAGTATTAGAACCTAAATCATACAAAAGTTCTTTAGTTCTTGATAAGGCATCTGATTTAGCTATATCATCTATGTTTCTAAAAACATTTTCAATACCATCATCTATTGTGTACATTGCTCTATCCACACTAGGTTGTACTTTTCTCATCTTTGCTAAATACTTTTCGCCAACATTAGCTTTTTCTGCTTGTTTTATTATGCGTTGTTTAATTCCATCATCACCAACTGCAATTAGGTCTGTTACTTTGTTCCAATAGGCTTCTTTAAATACTGGCGCTCTTGACAATTTATTTGTCGCCATCGACATAAAATAATAGTACATTGAATTTACAAGCTGATCAATATCTTTGTTCTTATATGTCGGACCAAGATTTACTCCTCCAGTAAGTTCTTTAGCTAAATCATCTTTATATTTGTTAAAAAACTTTGTTACATTTGCTAATTCTTCATCTCTGTTTCCACCTCGTAATTTAATTTCTTGTCCAGACTTAGTAAAAAACTTACCTGATGATAAGTCATCAAGTATTTGTTGTGAATTAGCTTTTAAAGTTATACTCTGCAAGACGTTATTACTAGCACTCACTTCTGCCCCAGCTAGTTGGGCTGCTCTAGCATAAGCTAAATCAACAATGTCATCTGCAAGTTCTTTGTTATTAAACGCATTAGCCCATTCGCTTTCTGGAAATCTATTTATAAACTGCACTAAGTCAGATTGTTTATTCGGTGTTCCATCAGCTAGTAATCTCTCTGCCCAAAACATTTTCTTATAAGATTCAGGACCTTCTTTAATAGCTTTCATAGCAATTTCATCACCAAAAATTTTACCTATGTTCCATTGTAAAGATTTTAGATAAATATCTTTAGGTCCGTCTTTTTTTACTGTTCCAAAAAATTTAGCAAGTCCTGGATTATTTTTTGTTAATCCTGGGACACCATTGTGTACTCCTGATAGCGCGTCAAAAAAAGTTTCCCTAAGTAACTGAGTTCCACTAATTGTTTCTAATCCATCTTCTAGTTTTTCTACTTTATATAAAAACGCTTTAGACTCAGTTATAGTCATTTTTCCTCTCGCATATAAATTAAACTCTTTACCCAACTGTGGGAACTTCTCTAGTAATATGTTTGCTTCAGCTTTAGAATTTCTTCCTGTCATATAAGAAATCCAAGTTAGTGGGTTTATTGGCGTATCGTATCCTGCTGCCCACATTCTTACTTGTTCTTCCCCTATAACACGTATAGTCCAAGCTGGTCTAAGTAGTACAAGTGGTTTCCAAATCTTAGAAATATAGTTATCTAGCAGTAAAGGAAAGCCTTTGAAGTCTGTTGCTATTCTAAAATCATCTAAAGATTTATTTTTTAATAATCGTTTCTGTATTTTTGATGTAACTTTAATAATATCTTTTGGTGAGTAAAGAGGTATAGAGTTTGTAATCATTTCTGTTTCTAATCTATAAGCAGGGATCTTTGTTTTTTTACCTTCTACTAATGCTTGTAGAGCAGGACCATAATCAAGTTTGTCACCATTTGATGAAATCCCATATCTTGTCATACCATCAAATTCATTTTTAAAAATCGTTCCAATGTGTTCTAATACTTCATCTGTTAATTTATTATCAAAGTTTTTAGTAAGATTTATTTTCCAAGATTCACCTATTTCAGTTAACAACTTGAAATACATATCTATTTTATTTTTTTGTAATGTTTTTGTTAAATCTATTTCTTTAGCAATCTTAACTATATCGGAAGGAGTTTCTCTTAACACAATAGATTTTGGTTTTATAAAATCTATTTGTTTAAGTACAGGTAAAATATTTATAATTTCTCCTAGTTTATCATAATCACCTATCCCAAAACGAAGTTTAAGAAGATATTGTAATTGTTTTTCATTTAGACTTGTGTCGTTTAATAACTTTTGTACTTCGTTTTTTTTCTGAACGTCAAACACAATTTCTTTTTCTGCTTTTGTCAAAGTTTTTCTTGGAGCAGGTAATCCTAATTGTTTTTTTCCTGCAGTTAATTGTTTAAGTGCTACATTAATTGAATCATCAACAGCAGCTAAACCATATTCTATATCTAATGCTTTCTCTATAAACTTCCCTCTTTCTACAACATCTAATCCCATTTGTTTCATCATTATCTGTAAGTTTTCTATAGTCGTTCCTGCATTTTTTAAATCTAATTGTGATTTATGTAATTTAGCGCTAAGTGCTGCAGCGTAAGGCATCTTCATTTGAATTATTGGCGCGAATCCACCAGCTTGTAATAACTCTTGTGCTTGTCCTATAGGTGCATCAAAATTACCAATGACTTTCTTTTTCATATAGCTTCTTAATTTTGGTGTGGATATAGGTAACTCTCTAGCGTGTTTGATAGAACGACTTGTATTTACATATCCTGTGCTAAGAACATCTAATAGTTTATTACTAACTAAAGCTTCATCAGTTAATTTAGTTAAATCCCTAATAAGTTCTGGTTGATCATATATTTTTAATAAATCCATAAGTACATCTGGATTACCACCAGCATCTTCTACTTTGTTACTAGATGCAATCATTTTTTTTAATGCTACATAAGGTTTAGTTTCTAAAACTTCTTCTATGGAGTTGTTGCCTGTTCTCCTTGGAGATTTAGCTATAGCTGTTCTTCGTATTGTATTTGTAATACCACCTGCTTTTTCTAATTGTGCAAGTCTTGCTGTCCTATCAGCAACAGTTCTATACCTACTTATATTTGCAGGTTTTATCATTTTTCCTGCTAGTTGCGCTCCTCTAAATACAGGATCAGCGAATAGAGTTATAGCTGCATCTGAGATACCAGTCATCCAACTATAAGTTCGTGAACCTGGTTCAATAATACCTGCAGCAGCTAAAGGTTCTGCTAATAATCTACCTGGAGTTACAAACGCATCTTCTTGATTTTTTTTAAATTTTGCACCAGTTTCTCCTCTAAACTGTACACCTGTCTTTGCTTGTTCTTCTGCAATAGTAGTTAAAGGAGATCCAACTATTTTTTCAGCAAGACTCAACGCTTGATTTGGTTGAACACCCATACCAATTAACTTTTGATATTCAGGAGTATCTACCATATTTTGACTGTTCGGTATTATTCCTTTACCAATATTTACAGGTTTGCCTTCTTTGATTTCTCTAAGTGCCAGAGTAAATGCTGTGTCACCTACTTGTTGTCTTATTTCTGGAAATTCTTCGAATGTTTCTGATAATGCTTGTGAACTTGATATACCTTTATTTTTTTTATCTTTATATCTCTGTCCAATAGCTACTGGAAACCTACCTAGTATTTGATCTACGTAATCTAGTCCTGCATCAAAAGCTAAGAAAGATCCTCTTGCAACTCCTTTAGCACTTCGTTTAAAAGCGTTCCAAGGTCCAGCTTGTTCGTCAACAATAGTTTGTGCAAAGCGTTCTAAAGTTCTTGGATCTATATCGTCAAAATCTATATTTGCTACTGCTGCAGTTGCACCCACATTAGGTGCTAAATAATTTGCATTAACTGCATTTTTAATTGCTAGTTCAGCAGTTTGTTCGTTTACTTTTTCTCGTAAAGAATCAAACCTAACTTCCCTAGCTTTAAGTTTTTCTAAGCTTTCTTTGTCTTTAAAAGGATTTTCTGGATATGTATAGCTCACAATACATTATCCAAGGTCTTGCCTATTCATCATTTGTATAAATATAGGGTCTGGGTATACGCTGTATAAAACTCTTAACAGCATATCTGGATCTTCTTCTACTGATTGTTGTGGACTATATCCAGCACCGAATGATAATCCTGATGTGACAGGTTCGTTTGGTCTTTCAGTACCAGCAAAAGCATCCACTTGTGATAAATTTATTTGAGGTTGTGTTTGCACTGGAGGTAAATTGCCAACTTGTGGTAAGCCACCTGTTGCAGCTACTTGGTCTTTAATTTCCTTACCTTCTCCATAGGTAGTATCAGCAGTTAAACCTGCAACCATACCACCTGGATTTCTTCCTGTTGAATAAGAAGAACCATTAGTTTTATTTTTATTTATTCCTCTGTTACTAGAAGATCTCGCCATTTTCATCCTCCTCATCTTCTTCTTCTAAAAAAAATTGAAACACTGAATTCACAATTATACTACCAAAAGGGAATCCCATTGGTGGGTATTTTCCCATATT
>Ga0114997_10004337_pt1 | contig 11008 bp, 12 predicted proteins | sample ArcticOcean_MG_C_2_FD_87045 | JGI IMG/M metagenome (GOLD analysis project Ga0114997, IMG submission 87045) | Marine microbial communities from western Arctic Ocean - ArcticOcean_MG_CB4_136 | ecosystem: Environmental > Aquatic > Marine > Oceanic | place: Arctic Ocean: Canada Basin | collected... | reverse complement strand
TTTGAAAGCCAAGATTAAGGACTGATCAGGTCCACTTTGAATAACACCAAATATATAACCATCTTTGATTATCTCTGGTATCCCTATTTGGACAGGGGAACTATCACCTTCTGCTGTAGTAATCGTATTACTGAAGTGGATTACCCATTTACAGTTGTCGTGCTGTCCGGGAGTATAAAAGGTAGACTTTTGGGGTATTACAACTTTATGAGTGTTGTTTGCTTTAATATAAAGATGAATGGATAGGATGCTGACAAAAGCTAGCACTCCCAATAAGATAATTTTACGAGTTAGAAAACTAAACATTAAAATCCTCCTTACTGGAGGGGTTTTAGGTTCACGACCTCTCCGGTGGGTAACAGAGTGATAAAGGGCATCTTCCTTATCTCTATATTAAGTATCTTACTTCCTGGTGTTTTGGGTATCTTTTCTATCCATCCTAGAATTTGCTTTTTTTCTTTTATCGGACCAGCATAGAACCACTCACCTTCTACTTTCTTCCAAATAGCAGAAAAGTCAATATTTTGACCGCCGAAGAGTAAGATTCCAGATAATATTAGGCTGTTTAACATTTTATTGGGTTTCCTCTCCCGTAGAGTCCTCAAAGGTATTTACTATGGATAAATAGTTCCTACTCTATCTACTTACTTTACATGGTTAAAAAAACATCACCTTATATCAAGTTTCTTGTACTTTTGTTATTTTCTTTATCAAGTTGCACTAGTGGCTGCTCGTCAATTAGTCTGAAAAGCTTTATAAAAGAAAAAATTCCGACCCATGCTTTTGTACAAGTTAGGAAGCTTACTCAGCTTGAAGGTTGTGGATTTGATGAGGAAACAGGGAAAGAGATATGTCAGACAGTAGAAATGAAATATGTTTCCTCTGGGTCCTATGTTTTTCATAGCAAAGTTGAGCAAGGTATTTCGTATATTCTGACTGCTGGCCATTCGTGTCAAAACAGTCTACCATCAAGTCATAACGTTAAAGGTATTAGAATAGTAAATAAGGGTTCTAAATATATAGTTGTCGGATTTAGCGGAGAGCGACACGATGCGGAAGTTGTGAGTATTAATAAAAGATTTGATTTATGTCTTATGAGTGTATCCGATGTTCACTTAAACCCTCCTGTCCTTGAACTTGCCAAAAAGGAACCAGAACGTGGAGAGGTAGTTATAAATATGTCAGCGCCCCATGGTTTATTCTGGTCTGGAACTGTACTAATTTTTAGGGGTTCTTTTTCCGGGTTTCATGATAGAGGATATTCCATTTATACAATTCCCACAAAACCAGGATCCAGCGGATCCCCAATAATAAATTCTTCTGGTAGATTAGTCGGAGTTATTTTTGCGGGATATAAAATGATAGAAAATGTTGGTTTATCTTCTCCATTAGTAGCTATAAAAGTCTTTTTGAAGAAATCAATCATAAAGGGCGAAATGAAATTATGGGAAAAATTAAATAAGCCAGAAGTCAACACTCAGATTAATCGGATATTAACGAAGAATATGAAAACAAAAATAAATGAAGTTTTTGGAAAGTAAATATATATATTAACTTTCTAATCTAATGTAGGTAACTTTCTATGCCAGGATTCAGTAGTAATTCCCAACCAGTCAATGGTGATACCCTAGGGTCAAATGCTAGTGGGTCAGTCCGTATGCCCTTGACACCATTTTCTTCACGTTATCCTATTCTCGGCGCTTCTCATGAAAGTGATACTAGCGATTTTCGTAATAATGGTGTTCCTATGCCAGTATCTGGTTCTGGCGGTGGTGAGGCTACATGTGTACATGTTGCATCTTTATCCTCTTTGGACGAGGTTTATCTTTGGGCATCAAACAAAGGAACCGCCAACGCACAACTTACTCTCTCATACATTTCGGGGGGGGTTCAAATTGATGGTACCGCCGATCAGTCAGTTGTTGAAGCTTCTCTCTTAAGTAATCAAAGGATTGTGACGACGATAAGGAGTAAGGCAGGTTTACAATTAGTTTACCCAGGAATACCCCATACTAATAATGATGCCATTTTTACTATGGCATCCAACAAGGATATGAATATATGTGGATTTATAATGAGAAGATATAGGGAAAGTCCTACTGATATTGATCAGGGATATGACGGACAAGAATAATGCCTGGATTTGGAAACAACTCGCAAAGATCTCAAAATGGTGGCGCTTTTGGTGCAGGTGCAAGAGGTACTAAAAGATTTTCTTTGTCATCAGCCTCTGGTTCTTTTCAACCAATAGTTCTCGGGGACGCCGGCGCTGCTGTCTCTTTATCTACATCTTTGCACTCAGGTTCTCTTACCGCCATGGACGAACTTTATTTATGGGCGGTGAACAATGGTGCGACGGATTGTTTCCTTACTATATCTTTTGATGATGATCGAACAGCAGGTAACATAGGTATTCCTCATACCACGGAACCAGTTATAACAAAACTAGAGACATCGGGTGGGGCGACATTAATATGGCCCGGTATACCAATTATTTCTTTGAATGAAACAGTCCCGACTGTCGTTTATGCAAGCGGGTCGGCGCAAAGCAAGATAAGTGTTCATGGATATATAATGAGAAGAAACCGGGTCGCAGCATCAGATCCAAATCAAGGGTATGACGGTTTAGAATAGTGGCTATTTTAGATAGAAGATTAATGGGTCCAGTCACACAGTTTCCAGTTAGTGGATCTGGTGGTGGAACAGACTTAACAATTAATAATAATACACTTGGAAATATTTTAACAGCTACCGGAGAGGCCGATTCAATCTCTGGATTGTCAAATTTTAGATATGATGGTGCTCTGACAGCCAGCACTGATTTATATATAAGCGGAAGTGGAAATAACTTGATGATTAACGGAACTGACGCTACTGGAAGTCTAAAAAGATTTGAGATTAAGATACAGGGTGGAATGCTAGTTGTCGTCATGAACCCCGAATAGATATTTACTAACTATTTATAGTAGACTAAAAGACGGAGGGATCTTTGTAAGATGAAATCTATTCTCAATAATGTAGCCAAGAGGTTCCTTTTAAAAGAGGTATTAAATTTTGACGCTTCGGCATCTATCCAAGCCTTATCCGATATTGTATCATCAATTAGGGTAACAAATAAAAGAGATTCTAATAGAATTTCCTTGGCAAAAGAGCATGTTCGTGGTATAAAGAGACAGATGAGATCCTTGAACGAAAAGATAGGATCATTGGAAGAAGAATTGAATCTCTTGAAAGAGGAAAAATAAATGGGTGGTATAGCTGGGCATATGTCCCATCTTTATGATAATCCAAGTCTAACCTTCTCTAAAATGAAGGAAATAATGAAATCCGTTTATGATGCTGACATAGACGCTGAAGAAAAGGTAGATGGCCAAAATCTCTTTCTCTCTTATTCAGTAAAAGATGGAAAAGCAAAAGGCGCAAGAAACAAAGGAAATCTTCGTACTGGTGGACTTAACGCCACCGATTTAGCTGCTAAATTTGCTGATAGGGATAATTTAACTAATGCCTTCGTTGATGGATTTTCCGGATTTGAGAAAGCAGTTGAAGCATTATCTGACAAAGAAAAAGTACAGATTTTCGGACCTGATGCCACCATTTGGTACAACGCAGAAATAATGGATCCTGATAACGCTAATGTTATTCTTTATGATTCTAAAGTTCTCAAGATACACGACAGAGGTCATTTTAAATTTGATAGAAAAACAGGCGAAAAAAGCGAGGAGGATGTATCTGCAAATCTTGCGATATTGGATAGCCAATTAAAGAATATGCAAGGCAGATTATCTAATGAAAAATTCTCTCTTGTTCGTAGTGCTATTCAAAAGCTTGAAAAACTAGAAGACCAGGAACCATTTAAACAAGCCGTTAGGGCTATTGATTCGCTCGTTTCGGCAGAAGGATTATCAGATTCTGATACAGTGGGCTCTTATGTTTATACCAGAGTTTCTAATGGATTAGATGATCAATTCCCAGAAGATTTTAGTAATGAGATTGCCCGATACCTTTTGAAAATGCCTGGTAATATTGGCTTAAGAAATCTCAAAAAAGATCAATCTACAGAGAGTAAACAAATTATTTCTGATATTGTAAACAGTAAACAATTATTATTAAGACAGGCAATTGCTCCTGTTGAAGAGGTGATTCATGAATTTGCCGTTGAGGTCTTAAAAGGATTACAAAGTGTTTTTATCCTTGACTCAGGCAAAGAAGTTATGAGACAGAAAGAGGAGTTAGCAAAAGCTGTTAATGATATAGTAGAAACCGGGGATGCTAACCCTAAAAGTATGGAAATCTTACAACAGCAACTCAATAAAATCAAAGATATGTCTAATCTCACAACCCCTATAGAGGGTATTGTTTTTGATTATGATGGACATATGTATAAACTAACGGGTAATTTTGCCCCCATAAATCAGATATTGGGTCTTTTCAAATATGCTAAAGGATCTACAAATTTGACTAATGAATCACTTAACGGGGCTACCGTCTTAACAGAAAAAGAGGGTAAGAAAATAGCTTTGTTACCGGGTGGTTTTAAACCCCCGCATGCGGGGCATTACGGATTAGCCAAACTTCTGGCCTCTGATTCTGATATTGATGAAGTTATAATTATCATAGGTAAAAATCCTCGTGAATCTGGAATTGTGCCAAAGATTACAGTTACAGCGGAACAATCCAAAGCCCTCTGGGACCTTTATACCAAGAACGATGAGAATATTAAAGTTAGAATTCAAGAAGGTAAGACCCCTGTGGCTGATGTATATGATTTGATTGCGGATAAAAATTCTTTCTTTGAAGGGGATACTGTTGTTCTCGGAAAAAGTGATAAGGATGTCGGTGATAAAAGATATGCCGGCGCTCAAGCTTGGGCCGAAAGGAATAATCCCGGTGTGAATATAGAGGAAATGGTTTTCCCTGTTATCGGCGGCGAGAGTATGGGTGGAACAGCCTTAAGAGATATGATAGCTGCTGGACAGAAAGAAAGATTTATTTCTAAACTACCTGAGCACCTAGGTGTTAAAGAAAAAGAAATGGTCTGGGATAGTGTATCTTATTTGCCCAATGAATCTCTTGATAGATTGATAGACAATACTATTGATGAGATGTCCTCAATGGCAGCAGGTTCAGTTGAAATAGGTGCGGGTGGTTTTGGAACGGGCGGTGTTAATTCTTATAATGTGTACAAACAAAACAAAAATAGCACGAAGAAACCAAAGGTTAAGAGAGCAAAACGTCAACGACGGAGATAATTAATATATTATGATTACAATTAACAGAAACAAATTGATTGCTGAAGAACTCATCCGAACTCATATTCGTAAACGAGTGTCAGAAAAGTTAAAAGCTAAAAATCTAGCGGAAGCAAAAATAAGAAAAACTGTTCGTATGCTGATAATAGAGACGGCCACTGGCACCGCTGAGTCCGCTAAATCAACTGGTATCAATGTTCTGGCTAGCTTATTAGAAAAGATAGTACCAATCTTGGAAGATGATTTTAAAATGCTGACAACTTCTGATCAGCAAAGAGAGTCTTTTCGTAATCATATTATTCAAGCGGTTAAGAATTCTCTTAAACCAATTGAGGCTGCTGCTAGTGCTGAAGAAGTCGCCGAGAATATAATTTTTGATGTTGATTTTGATTCGCTAACAGAGAAAATAAAAATTGATCTAGACGGCAATGAAGAGGAATCTATTGAAGGTGAATTTATTGATATTGATTCTGGCGAAGAAGAAGAAGATACCTTTGGCAGCGACCTTGATGGACAAAATGAAACTGGTCGGAATTTTGCAGCAACATCTTTTAAGAAAGTGGAAAATCAAATTGTAGATGCCTATGATATGTTGGCCGATGAGGAAGATAAGAAAATTTTCTATGATTACCTTTTAACTAATCTTCTTCTTTACTTTGATAAGTTTGAGGATGAGTTATCCACAGAAAGTGTAGAGACTAGTACTCCAGAATATGAAGAGGAGTCGGCTGAGTCCTCCATCCCTTCCGGTGATGAAGAGTCAGAAGAAGTTGATACCTCAGGTATAAGTTAAATTAAACTTAACACTTCCATTAATCTCAGTATAATGAGCTTGCAAGCTTTTAAACAGCCTTAAACAGCTATCATAACTCTTTTCTACTTCTTTACTACTTTACTACTTCTTTAGTGCCTTTACTACTTCTGCTAGCATATTTAGAAGAGTAAATAACTTGACAAGTCTAACATTATATTGTATAGTATTCTTACTAATGGGGGTAACCGGTATCGATTGACAGGAAAATAAAAATGGTGCAAGGGTGAGGGAAGCGTGGCTCACTAAAAACGCTTAAAATAATAACTGCAAACAATAACGCAGGACTAGCACTAGCAGCTTAAAAACCTGGCTACGCTTGAGGCGACGACAGCCGATAAACAGAAAGACGTATTTGAGATTGCCGGTGATTTTGATTGTTTTGTCCATAATAAAACAATCTAGTCAAGTGGTCTGTCCGACGATAAAAACAGTTCTAACCTTGTGAACGACCTTTTTGTGGAACTAGTCAAGACGGGAGTTCGATTCTCCCTACCTCCACCAGGTCGCCTTCGGGCGGCTTTTTTCTTATGCGTCTAGCTACTTAATATAACCGCCTTTAAAATTTCCGAAAGGGAAAGAATATGACCAAAACATTAATATTGGATACAAACGTTTATCTTACAGAAGTAAGCTCGTTATTTGCATTTGGTAAAAACAACATTGCGATACCAACTATTGTCCTAGATGAGATTGATAAACATAAACAGCGACAAGACACCGCCGGGTTTAATGCCAGAACAATGAATCGCACTTTAGATGGTCTCCGTCGCAAGGGAAGCTTATTCGATGGTGTTTCTCTGGGACGTGGGAAAGGAAAAGTTTTTGCAGCACAGTATGACCCAAGATATATGCCGGCCGGAATGGATACTTCAGATTCCGACAATAAAATCATCGCTATTGCTCTACGTTTGAAATTAGAGGGTAATGAAGTGGCAGTAATATCTCGTGATTTAAACATGCGTGTTAAATGCGATGCTTTTGGGCTAGAGTGTCATGATTATCAGCCACAACAAGTCATTAAATCTGTTGAGAAATTATTTGACGGGACAGACACCATAGAGGTTGAGGATGATTTTATAGATGCATTCTATCAGTCGGTAGATGGTATTTTATTGCCAGACCAAAGTAAAATGCTTTTTCCGAACCAATATATTGTTCTTACTGGTAAAAATGACCCTAAGAAGTCAGCAGTCTGTAGATTTATCAATTACCAAGTACCTTTAAAGAAAATTTATAATTATAAAGATATTTGGGGGCTTAGCGCAAACAATAAAGAGCAGAAATTTGCTATGGATCTTCTTTTTGATAAAGACATCAAAATTGTTTCCCTAACGGGACAGGCTGGTACTGGTAAGACATTGATAGCTGCTGCGTCTGGGCTTGAACAAGTTTTAAATAATACAAAATCACAGGGTGGCTATGATAAATTAATTATTACTAGACCTGTACAGCCACTAGGAAGAGATATTGGATTCTTACCCGGAACTTTAGAAGAAAAGATGATGCCTTGGATTGCCCCTATACGAGACAATCTAGAACATTTGTTTGGTGATAGGTCTGCTCTTGATATGCAACTGGAGCAAGGAGTCATAGAAATTGAAGCAATGACCTATATCCGAGGACGATCAATTTCCAATGCTTTTATGGTTGTAGATGAAGCTCAGAACTTAACACCTCACGAATTAAAGACTATAATAACTAGAGTAGGGCACGGAACTAAATTGGTATTAACTGGCGATATACAACAAATCGATAATTCATATGTGGATGCTGTCTCTAACGGGCTGACTTACGCTGTTGAAAAATTTAAAGAATATGAGATGTCCGGACACATATCATTAATCAAGGGCGAAAGATCAAAATTGGCCACTTTAGCATCTGAGATATTATGAAAAATTACATTGCTGAAAAAGTATTTAATACTTTGCAGTATTTTAATTTTGGCGGAATAGATGTAATCACCGATGACCCACTCCCGGAAGATCTTAGTATATCCTCGGTTTTAAAGATAGTGGAGAAAAATATTCCAAAAGCTTTGTATAACGGTATAAAGCAGATACGGATTGGAAACTATGAGGATCTTAACGATAGGGATATTAGTGCTCTCTACAAAGATGATATCTTATACATTTCAAATAATCAAAAAAGCTTCAATGATTTACTAGATGATATTATTCACGAAATTGCTCATCACGTTGAAGAAAAACTACCAGAAATGATTTATGGTGATCAGCTTATCAAGCGAGAATTCCTTAAAAAAAGAAAAGAACTAGAATTTGAACTGAGAACAGAAGGTTACTGGACTTCAGACTATGATTTTGAAAAAATTAAGTTTGATCAGGACTTTGATAATTTTCTTTACAAAAGGTTAGGAAAAAGAACGTTAAGGATGATTACATCCGGTATGTTTATCAGGCCATATAGCTCCGTGTCTCTAAGAGAATATTTTGCTACAGGGTTTGAAGCTTACTATTTAAGTACAGAAAAAAGAAACTCTCTATTTCAGATAAGCCCAGAGCTTTTCAAAAAAATTGAAGATATTAATAAAAAGCTAAAATCTTATTAAACTAAGAAAGCAGGTTACAATTGGCTGGAAAACATATTTCCTATTCGGAGTGGAAGAATTGGCATATTTGCCCTCACTACCACAAACTCACTTACATTGATAAAGTAGCACAGTTCCAAGGCAACATTTTTACAGCCTTTGGTAAAGCCCTTCACACGGTTTGTGAACTTACTTTGACGTCCCCCGAAAAGTACAGAGGCTCAGGCACAATTGAAGCGCTAGTTAAAGAGCAGTTCTTGAAAGAACTCAAGGCGCTGCCCGAGGATGAGCAGCAACGAGCTAAGCGTGATTTTAAGCTCAAAGAGTGGCTTGTAAGTGGAGTGGAGATCATTCCCGACCTTTACCGCTGCCTGACCGAGAAGTTCGGCAAGTTGGGTGAGGATTGGGAGGTGTTAGCCGCAGAGGAACAACTCTATGAGCCCATCACCGAATTCACGGAAGCAGAAAAAAACTTTAAAGGTTTCATCGACCTCGTGGTTATGTCCAAGAAGGATAAGAAGGTCCACCTAATTGATTGGAAAACTTGTTCTTGGGGATGGAAGCGTGAAAAGAAGAGTGATACCATCCTCTCCTATCAGATGGTTTATTACAAACATTTCTGGTCCCGAAAATATGATGTGGACCCCAAAGATGTGGATTGTCACTTCGTTTTATTGAAGCGAACGGCCAAGGCTGGGAAGAAAGCAGAATTCGTCAGGGTGACCGCAGCGAAAAAAAGAACGACAGACGCCCTTAACACTCTGACCAAGGCACTGCATAATATTAACAAAGAGAATTATATCAAAAACCGTACTGCTTGTACAGACTGCAAAGACCGCTTCGGAACTTGCGAATTTTACCAGACGGAACATTGTTCATAGGAGGACATTCTTTTGGCAGAAGAAAAAAAGATAAAAGTTTTAACTATTAGTGACCATCCACTGCTACCATCTGGAGTGGGCACCCAAACAAAATATGTTATTCAGGCATTGTTGAGTACAGGAAAGTTTCAGATCATTTCCCTCGGTGGAGCGATCAAACACCCGAGTTACGAACCTACCAAGACAATTGAACATGGAGATGACTGGGTTATTTATCCTGTAGACGGATATGGTGATAAGGAAAGAATAAGGAATATGATTACCAGTTATAAGCCTGATATTCTTTGGTTTATGACCGACCCAAGATTTTATGAGTGGCTTTGGCAATTCGAAGATGAAATCCGAGCTTGTATTCCAATGGTATATTACCACGTTTGGGATAATAACCCAATTCCTAAATTTAACAAAGGTTTCTATAAATCAAATGATTTTATAGCTACAATTTCTAAAGTAACCTCAAATATTGTTCAAAGCGTAGCCCCCGAAGTTGAAGAAAAATATATTCCACATGCTGTTAGTCCAAAATACTTTCATAAGTTTCAAGACAAATCAGAACTAGATATTCTAAAAAAAGTAAGAGAAGATAACAATCTGCAAGGAAAGTTTGTAGTTTTTTGGAATAACAGAAATGCCAGAAGAAAAATGAGCGGCTCGCTTTTATTTTGGTGGAAAACCTTCTGTGATACAGTTGGACAAGACAAAGCAACTTTGATTATGCATACAGATACTAATGATGTTCATGGACAGCCCCTGGAATATTTAGCTACAGAGTTGGGACTGACTGACGGACAAATTATTTTCTCTAAACAAAAAGTAGAACCTCAGCATTTGGCCATTTATTATAATCTGGCAGATGTCACAATCAACATTTCCGATGCAGAAGGTTTCGGACTTGCAACTCTAGAATCATTAGCTTGTCAGACTCCTATTATTGTAACAATGACGGGCGGACTACAAGAACAAGTTACAGATGGAGTTAATGAATTTGGGGTAGGTATTAAACCAACTTCCCAGGCTGTTATTGGATCTCCACAAGTTCCATATATTATAGAAGACAGAATCAACGAAGAAGTTTGTGTTGCCGCCCTCAAAAAGATGTATGATATGGGTCCAGCAGAAAGAACAAGACTAGGAAAACTAGGTTTTGAACATGTTAAAAAGAATTATAATTTTGAAGACTTTAACCAACGATGGATTGATACAATGTTAGGTATTCACGAAAAACACGGCTCCTGGGAAACCAGAAAAAATTATGAAGCCTGGGAGTTTATTGAGCTATGATTAAAGTACTTCTAAAGGGTCCGATTTTGAGCCGCAGCGGTTATGGTGAACATTCAAGGTTTATGTATAGAGGATTAGCCAGTAGGCCAGATCTATTTGATATATATATCCACCCAGTCAACTGGGGTCAATCAAGTTGGGACCTAAACTTAAAATCCGGGAAAGATCAGAAGGATATACAGAAGTGTATTGAAAAAATGCACCATTTTAAAGGACAATTTGACCTTTCTCTGCA
>Ga0114997_10004333_pt1 | contig 11014 bp, 5 predicted proteins | sample ArcticOcean_MG_C_2_FD_87045 | JGI IMG/M metagenome (GOLD analysis project Ga0114997, IMG submission 87045) | Marine microbial communities from western Arctic Ocean - ArcticOcean_MG_CB4_136 | ecosystem: Environmental > Aquatic > Marine > Oceanic | place: Arctic Ocean: Canada Basin | collected... | reverse complement strand
TTGATCGCAATCTTTTCTGTAGCCAAAGATACCTCGTGCACAGCTAACGCCAAACCGGGGAACAAATGCATCAAGTACGCCGCCAACAACGCCTTCCTCTCCGCTCTCGACGCGCGCTTGAGATTCGTTTTTTCTAAAAGTCCATCCGGCAACGAATCGATCGCCTCGCCAAAATTCCGGGCTTCCACTAAAGCGTCAATCATAGCAATCATTTCTTTTTCGTTCGGCGGGTGTTCGTAGGCGTTTCGACAGAATCGCAACAAATCGGCAAAGTTGTTCCCGTACGGTTTAACTCCAATAGCTTCAGTTTGGACGGTTGCTGCGGACGTGATCGTCGCCGAACTACCAATGTTGTTGGTAGGTTTCTTGTTGTTGTGCAGGTGGTCGCCGTTGACGTTACTCTTCATCTTCTTGCGATTCGAATTCGCGGCGTGGCTCAATACTCGCTCGAGAATTTTCGAATCGATTCTGCGTTGCCAGTCCGTGGAATCCATGTTTACTGCCATCAAAAGAGCCCCACGATCGCTACTGCCCGCAGAACTGCCTTGATGTAACATCGCCGACGTCGCGAGTTTATCTAAGACGCTCGTCAACGATTGGTTACCCGAGGATGCGCCGCGTTCGTGTAACACGCGCACGCGAAGCATGGTTTGTTGGTTATTCCACAACAGAGGGTGTGCGCACACTTCCGAGGCAGTCGGTCGAACTTTCGGGTTCGGGTCTAACATGGCCGATAACAGGTGTCTCGATTCCACTTGACGCCGCGGGCTTAATCCAGGCGTTCGCATGAGAATTTGAAGATTTCGCTTCCCAGCGATGATGTCTTCGTCCGACGGTTGTTTGTTTGGATCCAAGCCAAACGGAGAGGATAAGCCGGTCAGCACGAAAAAAAAGCACACACCCATGGCCCATATATCTGCGGCAGGCGTTAACGGTTTCCTTTGTAAAATCTCCGGCGCTCTTCCGGCGAGCAAAATGGACACCCCGTATTTGTTAAACGTGGACAAGGAATATTGATCGTGTTTCGACCCGTTCCTCGATTCTTTCGATAACTTGACGCCTAAGCCAACGTCCGCGATTTTCACCTCGCCATTCGCCGTCACCAACAAGTTTTCTGGTTTCAGATCGTTGTGCGTGATGCATCCTTGTGGTTTGGAGGCGTCGTGGAGCCACTCGATGCCGCTGGCGACGCCTTTCAACAATCCGACGCGTTTGTCGATTCCTAAAGTTGCGTTTTGTCGACTGACGTGTTCGCGCAAAGATTCTGGACACAACTCTAACGCGATGAACACGTTTGAGTTTGTAATTCCCCAACAGTGGAAGAATGGTACTTTCGGCGATTGGTTCAACGCAGTCATCAATTCGACTTCGCGTTCGACTAATCGGACCAATTCTCGTCCTTTCTTTCCCGGAGGTCTGGCGATGCGTTTTACCGCGACCGCGTGTCTCGCGCGAGACGTGTGCCGCACGTAGCCTCTAAACACGTACGTGCCAGCAGAACCAACGCCGATAACCTCTTCTTCGTTGTAAATGATGGAATCGCCAACTTTACGCCACGTCGTCGCAGACGAATCTGCGCCGCTCGTGCTATTGTTATTGGTCTTTTCGTCGTTGAACTCGGACGAGCCGGCCGCTTCTCCGGCACCATCGTCGTCTGGAATAGCAGACGCCCACACTCGAATCGCTTCTTCTTCTTCTTGCGTCATCGCTTCAAATACGCCCGAACTTCCAGCTTCGTCTTTGCTGTTGCTTTCAAAAACTGGACCGCGTACACCGACACCCGCCATGGCATCGAACCGGACGCGTTCTGTTCTTTGTCGCATAGAATTTAACGTCGCGAGATCTTGAGCTTTCTTCTTGTTACTTTCTTCCGCGCCTAACGAGGAACTTGCATTCGCCATTCTTTGTACTTGTTCGTGCTCCGCGGCGGTAATTTCCAAGGATTCGCGCAAAGTCGCGAGCATTTGCGCGGATTCCGGGGTGACCGATCCGCTTTGCCACGCAACTTTCGATGCCATGAAGTACGCCTTCAAACGCTTATCACCGCCCTCCAACGCATCTTCGGCTTCGAGTTCTTCCAGAGCAATTTTCGCTCTTCGCAAATCAATCTTATCTTCCTCGGCCGTGAATTTCGCCTCGGCTTCTTCGATGGCGAGTTTGATGTTTCGTTTCGATCTCGAAGCGATCGCATCCTCAACTCTTCGCAACGATTGCCATTTTTCCAGCACGATTGTCGCTTTGACGACTTCTTCTTCTAATTTCCACGGCCACGCCGAGGCTTTCGCTCTTCGAATCGCTTCTTCGAGTTTCATGACGTCCAATTCGGCGACGCCGCCAGAGGCTAAATCGCCGCCGCGTAAGTTCAACTCCAACGCTTCCACGAGACCGGCTTTGACGCCTTCCATCTCTTGCAACGCGGTCGTTCTCGACTGAACTCTGGAAACCAACGCGTTCAACTTCGCCGCACCTTCTTGCGTCAAAGGTAAACCCGAGGAGGCTAAATTTGTCGCGCGAAGTAACAAATTTTCTAAAGTTGGAATCGAATCGTACGTTCGCGACGCTTCGTCGGCTAAGGTTTTCCGCATATCGGATTCTAAAGCGATCGCTTCGAGCGCAAACTCGGCTAACTTAATCGCCGTTGCTAATTGCTCGCGTTCAGGAGAACTTTCTTTGACCATCACACCGTCTCGCTCTTTCGCGCTCGCTACGGACGAATCGTTACTCACAAACGGATCGGCATCGAACGACGACACCACCATTTTTTCTTTTCTTCCTTCGTCTTCATCATCATCATCGTCGTCGTCGTCCGATTGACTGACGTCCACGGATTCCGATGTGGCAGAAGACGACGACGACGACGAAGAAGAGGTGGAAGAGGACGACGTTGTCATTTCTTCGTCTTCTTCGTCGATGGAAAATTCGACGTCCTCATCGTCCTCATCGCTGCTAAATGGGTCCGCTCGACGTTCCTCTCTCCGTTTGTTTCTCAGCATCTGTTTTCTTTTTCTTTCCTTGCCCATTTTCGACAACTGCGCCTTTTCCTTCTCCAACTCTAAACTTTGCCGTAAAATCTTCCTCGCGCGTTCTAACGTCGCGACTAACCTCTGTTCGTCCATCGGCACCGCCACGCACTGCGATTTCAAAGCGTTCGCTAAACTTACTTCCTCCATCGCGAGCGCTTTCAAACGAACGTCGCGTAACATCTGCTCGCCGTCTTCGGCGACCGCTCCTACAGCTTGCGCCTCGCGAATGGCTTCCTCCAACGCGACGAGAGATCTTCCCGTCGGATCGTTCTTGGCCAACGCAAACGCGCGATCGACTTTCTTCTTCGCCTCGACGCGTTTGACGGACCGTCCGAGTAAAATGCGAGTTCGTTTTTCCATTCGTTGCTTCAAGTTTTCCTTCTCTTCCTTTTTCGGTTTCCCGGATTGTACGGCTTTGGCTAAAGAGTCGTCGAGCCAAATCGTTAATGCGACGAAAGGCACGTTCTTTTCCAACAACGTCTCCGCGCACTTGACCATCGCTTCGCCGTCGGATTCTGAGGCGCTATCGTTTCCAGGCGCGGCAAAGTGTATTAACACGACCATTTTCTTTTCACCTCGTTTGCGTTCACTCAACGCGTCTTTCGTGCCTTGATTCATCTCAACCACAACATCTTCTTCTTCGTCGTTTAACGCGTCCACCATGTTGTTCCCGTAACTCTCGAAATTAAACGGCGCGTCTGGCCACAACAAATCAAAACACTTTTTCAAATCGCTCCTACCTAAACCTTCGCTCGGTAACAAAACTGTCATCGTCTCGCCTTCTCTCCTCCCTTTTCCGCTCAAACCACTTGCGGCTCGTAAAGCGCTCGCGGACATCAGCGCTCCTCGCAGCGCCAACGCCACGGTGGGCGCCGACCACTCTTGCCAACTCTCCAGCGCGATTCGTAAATTTGACAATAAAGGATCGTTGCTATCGTCGATATCTATTTTCGTAACATCATCGATTTCACCACTCGTCATCTCTTTCTCCATGACCGATTTCCTCCCCATAGCCAGCTCTTTCCTCCCTCGAAACTTTCTCTCGTGCGCTCGAATAAACGGAATCGGCAAATGCATCGCCACGGACGGACTTTGCCCTCTCACCAACTTATTCGCTGGAAAACTCGTCACTTCGTTCACGATCGTATCCGAAACCTCTTGACTCGTCAACGTCGTCGACGTGGACGAACCTAAATGCCAGGCAATAATAGCCTCGAGCGGATCCATCGTCGAATCTTTCGCCACCGGCGGCGGCGCCGACGACGTCGCGTCCGGGGCAAATACATCTTTCGCTTTCAAAGCTAAATCGTTCAGAGTCTTCGAAAATCCGAAGCCTCCTCCTCCTCCTCCGTTGTTGCCGTTATCTCTGCTTCGATTATATATATTCTGTTCTCCCGAAGAAGAAGAAGAAGAAGAAGAAGAAAGTTTCTCGGAGGAAGAACCGCCGTTGCTCGAGGAAGAAGAAGAAGTCCCATTAGTAGTGTTCCTTTTCCCGTCGTTGTTGGTGTTGGGAACACCACCATTACCACCACCGTCTCCGCCGTCCTTTGTCTCGTTGTTATTCTCCCTTTCGTCGTTACTGTTGTCGTTCTTATTACTACTGCTGCTCTTAAAAACGTTCTTCTTCCGACGATGAATCCTCGTTTTCCTCGCCGTCGTTCTCTTTGACAACAAAGCCAAACCGCGTTGTCGTTCGCGGTGAGAGACGAGTGAACGAGAGGACAAAGAAGAAGAAGAAGCCATCGTCATCTCTCTCTCTCTCTCTCTTTCTCTCCGCAACGTGCTCTTCGTATAGAAAGCAGCGCTTTTAAATGCTCTGAAGTTAAAAAGGTCAGTCCCAGTAGTTGAACACAAAAAAAAGAGGAAAGAAAAAACTCTTGAAAATACACAGAAGAGACAAAAAAACAACGCTCCTATCGTCATCCATACGATGATGATAACTTCTGCATCGCGAGAGAACGAGAACTGAAAATTGGCACGCGTAACACTCACAGTAGGGTGTACCTTTTCTCGCATTTTAAGCGATATCTGCGCTCACACGGAGAAGATATGTATACACAACGAAGTTTTTTTCTGGAAAATAATGAAAACCGATGCGACTGCTCTTCGTCTCCATTATATCTTTATATATACTACAGTGCATGCGCAGGAGCATCGTCGGCTTTCCTAGAGCGGCGTCGTCTTTATTATTCGTATCATCAAACACTCGTAACAAGAGTTTCAACGAGAAAGCAGTTTTCTTCTCTTTGTGTTTGCCGTGGTTCGTCTCTTCTTCTTTGACTTCTTCTAATCCGCAAAGGGAGGGAGACGCGTCGGGGATTTCATCAAAATCATCATCGTTCGTAAACTGCGCGCGAAGAGGAGGAGAGAGCAGCATTAGCAGCAGTTATTCTTACTCAACAGAAACAACAACAACACTACCAACGAGTAGTAGTAAAAGTAGTACAAAAATCGTCATGGAGGGTGGCGATAAAAAAGAACAACGAGCGAAAAATCACGTCATCTTCGTCCTCGGTGGCCCCGGCGCCGGGAAAGGAACGCAATGCGCAAACATCGTCCGCGACTATAACTTCACGCACCTCTCCGCGGGCGATTTACTGAGAGCACACATGAAATCCGGCACAAGCGATGGAAACATGGTCGCACAAATGATCAAAGACGGGAAGATTGTCCCGAGCGCAGTGACGGTGAAACTATTATTATCTGCGATGGCAAATTCAAAATCGAATCGATTTCTGATCGATGGGTTCCCGAGGAACAAAGAAAACCGAGACGCGTGGGTCCAAGAAGCCGGGTACGATTGCGATTTCGTCTTAATGTACGACTGCACGGAAGAGGTGATGCTGGAAAGATTGTTAGGACGAAACGAAGGGAGGACGGACGATAACGTGGAATCGATCAAGAAGAGGTTCGTGACGTTTCGAGAGAGCTCGATGCCGGTGGTGGAGTTTTACGAAACGTTGGGGAAAGTGAGGAAAGTCGACGCGATCGCGACGCCGGAGGAAGTGTACGAGAAAACGAAGGAGAGTTTCACAAAGTTTGAATAGATAAAGAAGAAATAAGAGAGAGGAAAACGAGAGTTAAGAGAGGGTTTTGAGAGCAAGGGAGATGAATCTTAATGTAATATATGCTCCCGAGAGAACATCTAACATCTAACAACACACACGTAAAATCCGCACAAAAAACACGCATGTCTCGCATCGATTATTCCAAGTGGGATCAGTTGGACTGCTCTTCAGACGAAGAAGAATACGAAGGAACACTAAGACTGGAAGAGAAGGAGGTTGACGACTTCTTGGCGACTTCTTGGCGTCGCTTCGAGAATCTCTCGCTTTCTGCGTCGTTGTCCTCTCCACTTTGGAACGGGTTGGTGTTACATCATAAAGATATTTTCATCGCGCATGTCTTGTCGAAATTGAATAGGACGGATCGGTATTTCTTTTCAGAGGTGAATAGAGAGAGTCAAGATGTGCTTAAGTACGCCGGGGTAGACGTATCGGAATTAGTTCCCTGTATTGACGAATATTCATCCATCTCGACGTTGGAATGGGCGTGGAATCACATGGATTGGGGAGAGAAAGATACCAAAGGAAGAGTGATGGATCAAGCCTGGTTTTGTTGGCAAGTTGCTGCAACGAACAAACTCGAGTTCCTCGAGTGGGCGAGAGAAGAGAAAGATTGCGAGTGGAATAAATGGACGATTACTGCGGCAGCAGCTGTAGGTAATCTCGAGATGTTGAAGTACTGCTTCTCTAACGATTGCGCGTGTGATGAAGAAGAGTCGTGCACTCGAGCTGCTGCTAAAGGACACCTCGACTGTCTTCGATTTCTTTTCGACAAAGTGAAACCTTCGCCAGAGACGGAAATGGAAGCGGCACAACATGCAACATGCAGTGGTCACATGGACATCTTGAAGTATTTCGTCGAAGAAAGAAAGATATCTGATGAGGTAAAGTGCCACCACGTGGTAGGCACTGCAAGGTACGGCCAACTTGATTGCCTCAAATACTTAGTCGAAGAGGCGCTCGAAGAAAGAAAGATATCTGAGCAGATAAAGAGCGCGTCCGTGTACAACGCTGCAAGGTATGGCCAACTTGATTGCATCAAATACTTAGTCGAAGAGGCGAAATTGCCTCTCAACCACTGGCGATACGTCGCTTGCGCTCGTCACTACGAACAACCCGACTGCCTAAACTACTTGCTCGAAAAAGGGTGCCCGGAACCAACGAAGGAAGAATACGCTGAATTTGTCGAAGTCAGAAGAGAGGTGGAAAAGTTACGAGCGGAGAAACCGGAGGTCTACGATGCGACTGAACAGCAGAGGGGAGAGTAAAAAAAAAATTGAACTCGAACGCACACCGCGAAGACACTCCTTAGTATTATTGTATGTGGCTGAATATGGCTCATAGTGGCTGTCCCCTTTCTTTACAGTCGTGTCTGCCGTTCTCTCGTGTATTAAAAATAACGTCACTTTACAACCACAAGAAAAACAACCAAAAATGGAGGACGTGGAAAAAGGCAACACCAACATGAAGAAGAGCTCGAGTTTACAAGACGTGCTCGGCTCCAAGAATAACTTGAAAGCGGATTCAGTCTTTCGGTAATACGTTTTTTGCTTTTGCTTCTTTGTCTTCTTCTTCTTCCTTACGTTTGATGATGATGATGACAATGGTGCACAAAATGCGCTTTCCCGAAACCAATTAATCTTGACGCGACCGCCGCACCGTGCTCCTCCTCCGTCGCATCACCATCTCGAAACGGGCTTTGAACGACACTTTTACGAGTTTTATTGATAAATACTAATTCGTAACGTATTTATTCGTGAACTACATGCAAAGTCGCTCTTTTTCTCATATGTCGGTTCGTTCATGACGTGACTTGGGGAATAACGTCATGTGTGAAAGAAAGAAGGGTGCCCACAGTCTTTAGACGCGTTTTGACGACATCCGCTGACGCGTGTCTTTTCTCTCTTTCTTTACACAACACAGGTTCGAAGACGTGCGCTACCGGGTGAAAACGAAAGACGGCGAGACGGAAATCTTGCACGGGATCAACGGGTGCGTTCGATCGGGCGAAGTGCTCGCCATCTTGGGGCCCTCGGGCGCCGGGAAAACGTGTTTGATCGACGCGTTGACGATGGAGATGAAAGGGGGAGATAACTACGGGAAAGTGACTTTGAACGGTCAAGATTTGACTCGCGATGTTTTTACGCGAAATTGCGCGTCGATGACGCAACAGGATAACCACTGGGCGTTTTTGACGTGCCGAGAGACGCTCGATTACGCCGCGGATTTGTGCGTCAACGATACCGAGGAACAGAAGAGAGCGAGGATTGACGCTATTTTGAGCACGGTCGGTTTGAACGATTGCGCGGACACGAAAGTTGGCAACCAGTTCTTGAAAGGTTTGTCTGGTGGGCAAAAGAGACGCTTGTCCTTGGCGGTGAGTTTGTTGACCGATCCGAAGGTTTTGTTCTTGGACGAACCGACTTCGGGGTTGGACGCGGCTGCCGCGGCGGCGATTATGTCGTTTTTGAAAGAACTCGCGCAAGCGACGAACATCGCAATCGTGTGTACCATTCACCAACCGTCTACGGCTGTGTTCAACGGTTTCGATCGCGTCATGTTGTTATCGAGCGGGAGAGTCGCGTATTTGGGCACCTCCAAGGACGTCTTGCCGTACTTTGAAAAGATCGGACACAAGATGCCGGCGAATACCAACCCGGCAGAATTCATGCTCGATTTAGTCAACCGAGAGTTCACGGACCCGAAACAAGTCGACGACATCCTCGATAGGTACGAGAAATCGTACACTGGGTTACCGTGTGGGAGTTACGAGGACGATTTGAAGGAAACCGGCGGCGTCCCGAACAATGAACATTTGGGCAACTCCACGCTCGCCGAGACGATGACTTTGTTTCGCCGACACGGTTTGTTGGTCTTTAGAGATCCGACTTTGTACGTCGCGAGAGCCGTCATGTTTTTGAACGCGTGCATCTTCTTTGGCATCATTTACATCAAGTCCAGAGAGAGAGAGCAAGACCAAGTCTTTTCTAGAATGTGGCTTATCGTTTGGCACATCGGCGTGCCAACCTCCTTGGGCGTCGTCGCGGTGTTTAGTTACAACGAAGAATTTGCGGCGATGAAACGTGAAATTAAGAATGGCATGTTGAGGCCGTTTTCTTATCTCTTCTCGAACGCGTTGATTCAGCTTCCGTTGATGCTCTTCTTGGGCGTGTGCGCGGTTTCGGTTTCCGGATATGGCATGGCCGATTGGTACGCGCCGCATTACATCCAAGTCTTGTTGGTGTACGCGTTGATGTTGTGGGCGTACGAAGCTGCCGCGCAAGTCTTTTCCATTTGTTTCACTAACCCGTTGATTGGTATGCTCGTTTACATGAACTTATGGTTCGGCGGTTTCCTTTTCAACGGTATCCTCATCGACGAAAAGGACGTCGTGTGGCCGTTCAGAGCGTTTACGTACGTGAACATCATGAAGTGGGCGTTGAGAGCGATCGTGTATTTGGAATACTCCGACGCCACTTTTAAAGCGTGCACTGAATCCGATTTGTTGTGCTTCTCCAACTCCGACGAAACGGTGCGCGGCACGGGTGTAAAAGTTCCCGGGTCGGAAGTTTTGGATTCCATGGGCAAAACGTACCGATTGTATTCGAACGAAGACACGGTTGCCTTTGACGCCATGATGGTGTTAGTCATCGGTATGGGCTTTAAATTGTGGTACTTCTACTTATTCTACACGAATACGAGAAAAGTGAAAGAGATTTTACCCCCGATTGGAGACGTTGCCGCGTCTGCGAAGTAATTTTTCGCTTATTCTTTTCTCATACGTGGCGGTGGTTCGCGAGGCGGCGAGGCGGGGTTCACTATTCAGACTGTATATATTCTTTCGGTATTTCGTTGTTTATATATGCTAAATACATTATTTGATACGACACATACCGCACGCATACCTACCACACGCTTTCTTTTTATACCACCTATGAGGAGAGAGAAGAAGCAAGCGTCAGTAGTTATCGTTTTTTTGTACACGTTCTTTTCCAAACTCGCGCGCGCGAATTCGAAACGTTGTCGTTGCCGCTGCGTTTATCTCTTCTTCCTCTTCTTTTCTCTTCTTCTACTAAACAACAATTAAAATCATTGCGCGCCGCGCATCATAAAACTCGAGGCACTATTCGCCAAAATATTCAACGCGATATACCCGATTGCAAAATACAAAGCTGGCCGAATCAACATCGAAAGCGCGTTTCGTGCGCCTCCGGCGACGCTCGTTCCATCGATTACCTTCGCTTCATTCTTTTCGCACTCTCCTTCCACGTATTTCACGCTCACTGAATTCACGCAGTGTCTCTCCGCCGTCGCGGTGAACCCTTCGTTTTCAAACACGTGCCCGAGATGTCCGTCGCACTTCGCGCAGACGATTTCCACTCTTCGCATGCCAAACGCGTCGTCGATATTCGTCGAGACTGCGCCTTGGTAGCACTTATCGAACGCTGGCCAACCGCATCCGCTGTTGAACTTTGATTCCGCGGAATACAGCGCGTTCCCGCACCCTGCGCACACGAAGTGCCCCTCCGACGGGTAGAACGTATCGTATTCTCCCGTTCGTGCGGGTTCCGTGCCTTTGAGTCTCAACACTTGAAACTGTTGAGCGGTGAGACTCTTCTTCCACTCCGCGTCGGATTTTTGTATCTTTTCTCCGTTTTCTCCACCCGTGCTGCGCATCGTGACGATGCTTCTTGCACTTGACGACGAGGTTTTGTCCTTCTTCTGAATACTCCTCTTTAACGGTGTTGTTGTGTTTGTTCTCTTTTTGTTCTCCGAGCGATGATGATGACGCGTAGAAGTGGTCGAAGTCGTCGTTAAAGGAGCAAAACGCATAATGGATTAAGAATGGATTAATGAGGGAAAGGAGTGGTCTGACGGATGATATGAGCGCTTTGCGGACGAATACCAATGTCTCTCTCTCTCTCT
>Ga0114997_10004332_pt1 | contig 11014 bp, 14 predicted proteins | sample ArcticOcean_MG_C_2_FD_87045 | JGI IMG/M metagenome (GOLD analysis project Ga0114997, IMG submission 87045) | Marine microbial communities from western Arctic Ocean - ArcticOcean_MG_CB4_136 | ecosystem: Environmental > Aquatic > Marine > Oceanic | place: Arctic Ocean: Canada Basin | collected... | reverse complement strand
GTTCACTTCAATATTTTAGTGAGATGAGTGCGATAGAATTGAGTCAAGATTGTTAGTTAGACTCATTCGAATCTGCCCCATGATCTAACCACTCTATTGCTCGTCTGACTTCGTCAGACTCGCTCGGTTTAGCAAGACTAAACGGTGGATTAACTTTCGAAAGGAGGTTCATTGAGTTCTAGTTTTTGAAGGGATTTAAAAGGGGGTACAAGGGGTTTTCAGATTGATGAAACCTAGAGAGAGTGCATAGAGTTAGAGTTGGTTATATATAGAGCATCAAAAACAAAAAATTAAGTTTGATAAAATAGCTGCAAAAGAGTCTGGAGGTTTTGTTTTTGCATCTGCAGTTTCTTACTTGTTAAAAAAACCATTCATAATGCTTAGAAAAAAAGATAAATTACCTGCAGATGTTCATTCGATAGATTTTGAACTTAAATATGATACTGCAGAAGCTGCTGCTAAACTCATAGAAATTTCAGGAGGCAAGGTAGCAGCTTCTATATTTGTAATTAATTTATTTGATCTTGATGGATCAAAAAGCTTGGTTAATAAGGGTTATAAATCATAGAGTTTAATAGAATTTCCAGGTCATTAAACATTTTTTAATTTTTAGAAATTTTTAAAAACATTAATTCACCTGATGTTTCTAAAAAGACAGCTATTTTATTTATTTTTTCTATATATGTTAAATCTCTCATTCTTTCTCCTACAGGTAAAATATTATAGTCTATAATTTTATAATTTTCGTCTAATAAAATTTGGTGAATAGATTGTTTACCAGAACTATTGTCATAAATATTTTTTGGTTCTTCACCATCTTTAAACCAACCTAAAGTGCTTAAATAAATTGCATGAGAATTTTTTAAGTTTAAAATTTTTTCATTCTTAATTATAGCAGTTGGTGCTATGGACGGGGTAAAATATCTTAGAGGTTCAATGAACCCAAAATCTTTGTGTGATTTGTTTAAAGGGGCAGTTATATATACATCAGGATCTATATCCGGATAACCATAATGTTCACCATAGGATGAGATGGCCCATCCATAATTTTTAATTTCTTTTCCTGGATTTATATTTAAGTTTATTTCATCCCCACCTTGTGGTCCATGTTCTGCTGAAAAAACAACATCATAATCTTTATCATAAAAGATACCTTGTATGTTTCTATGGCCCATAGAAATTATTGATGACTCTCCAGTTTTTATATCTATTGTTATAATTTTTCCTAATAAATTTTTCGTTTCTTGTGGGCTGTTTTCATCTCTAAGATAGGAATCAAAATCACCTATGGACATGAGTATTTTATTTTTTTTATAGTCAGCTATATATCCACCTCGATTTTGTCCAAATAGACCACAGTAATCATTAACAAAAAGTTCTTCAAAAATCATTTTTTTTAAATTTAAATCAGAAATTAAAACAGAATTTTTCAAACAATCATTTTTATCTGATTTAATAATTGATACAAAAAATTTATTATCTTTTATTAAAAAACCATTCACAAAGTTAGAATGATTTTCAAGACTATATCCTGATAATGTTGTTATATTCGTTTTAATTGGTTTAAAAATTAACTTATTTTTTAATTTTTTTTCAATTCTTGAAATCATCAAAAAACCATTTCCAGAAATTAAAAATAAATGTTCTTTATTAAATTTAAGATATCCTCTGGGACCCATATTGTCTATGTATGGATTCTTAAACTTTTCTATTTCAAAATTGTATTGACCTATATTTTTTGTTTGAGATTGAGTTTTTTTAAATTCGAATTTTAAAAAATATTTACCTAATAAGTTAATATTATCTCTTATATTTTTTTGAGGCGATTTTAAAGTATACTTCAGCCCTTTTAAAAAATTACCATTACCAACATTGTTTATATAGTTAATAGTTAAAATAAAAAAAATTGACAATGAAATAACTAAAATTTTTTTTTTCATATCTTAAAAATTTGGTAACAGAAAATGAGGTCGAACCACTGACCTTAGTCTACATAAGTCAGAGCTTTAACCGACTGAGCTATCCTTACGCTTAATTATTATAAATTTATAATAGATTTTTATTTTAATATAGTCAATTATTTTCCTGATTTCGTTGCTGACTGTGCCTACAGTGTGCCAAGATTTAAGTTAACGTATAGAGATTATGAAAAAACAAATAAAAACATACAAAAGTTTTGATTATTATTTAAATAAATTAATTGGTGTAATTGCAACTTTCACATCATTATTTTTCTTCTCCTTTAATGAGGCGGGTTGTGTCGATACTGTGTCGAGAACAAGGGATAGAGGAAAAAAGTGGAGCGGGTCAAGGGAATCGAACCCTCTACCTAATCGTTGGCAACGATTCGCTCTACCAATGAGCTAGACCCGCTTATAAAGATATTATAAATAGACGGTTTTTCTAATACGCGCAATAATAAAGTTTTCATTAGTATATAGATTTTTAAAAATTTGCTAAAAGAAAGAATGAAAAAAAAAGATTTACCAAAAATTATACCTGTTTTTCCATTAAGTAATTTTATTATTTTTCCTAACACAACTGTGCCATTAAATATTTTTGAGCCAAGATACGTTGAAATGATTAATGACAGCATGAAAACAAATAAAATTATAGGCTTAATTCAACCAAAAAAAAATAGGGTTACTTCTATTTCTGACCTACATGGGGTTGGTTGTTTGGGAAAAATTACTAATTTTAAAGACGTGGACGGTAGATATTTAATTGATCTAAGTGGTTTAAGTCGTTTTAATATTGCCAAGGAAGTTCAAAATAATAAATCTTATAGAGAATGTGAAATTAATTTTGATGGTTTTCAGGCTGATTTAAATTTACCAAAGAATGAATTAAAGTTTTCAGATCTTGAGTTAATTTTTAAAGATTTAAAATTATTATTTGAAAAAAAAGGCTACATAATTAATTGGAAATCCTTAGAAAAGCAGGATTTGAATGAAACAATAAATGCTTTGGCTATGGCCTCTCCTTTTTCATTAGAGGAAAAACAAATTTTATTAGAAAGTGAAAGTGTTGAAATAAGAAAAAATAAAATTGCTGAGATTTTAAGCACTTATAATTACGATAATTATGAAAACACTACTATACAATAATATTAAATGTTTAACCCTCTATCAGCAAATTTAATGATTGAATTCATAAGGCTCTTATTTTTTCCAAAAAATCTTAAAATTTTATTTAAACTTTTTCCCTTAGCTTGATTCTCAAACCTAAAAAACTCGTGGATAAAATCTATCCCACTAGAAAAAATAAAATTTGTATTTCTTGTTTTTGCTTGAAACTCTTTTACAATTGAGGTGTCTAATTGCAGGCCAATATTAATTTTACTTTGAATAATTTCTGACAAATGTTTAATGTCTCTAATAGTCATGTTAAAGCCCTGACCTGCAAGTGGGTGGATTTTATGGAGTAAATCTCCAAATGCCAGTATATTTTTATGATAGTAAATTCTTAAATTTGAGGATTTCAGTTTAAAGCTACTTAATTTTAAATTTTTTTTTATTTTAAATTTTGGATTATGTATGTTTATTAAATTTAATATCTCACTATCGTTATAGATTTTACTTTTAGTATCTATTGAAAAAACAACAGAGGTTTTAGTATTTGATATTGGTAAAAATGCGATAGGACCAAGGTCTGTAAAAATCTGAATAGCTGAATTATTCTCTAATTTTTCATGTTCTAAAATAGTTGTATAGGCAAGATTTTTATAATCTTTATCAATTTTATTAATAAAATATTTTTTTGATATAGGATTATCTTGATCACAATTTATTATCAAATCATAATTATTATTTTTAATTATTTTATCATAAAAATTTTCTTGTTTTATTATTATACTTTTAAAAAATTTACTTTTTGATAATTTTTCATTTAAACATTTGTAAAGTTTAATATTCTTTGTCATGTAAAATAAATTATCTTTATCATTTTCAAAATCTAATATTCTATTTTGTTTAAGTTTTTCTGAGTAAATTTCTATTTTCTTTATTTCCCACAAGATTTTCTTTGGCAGTTTTTGAATTTCTTTTTCGAAGAATTCTAAATTATTTTTTGATATACCAATTGTTCTGCTTAATGATAAACTGCCAATTGTTTTTCTACGATAAATGTGAACATTTATTTTTTTATTTATAAGATTTTTAGCCAAAGATAGACTGGCGAGCCCATCTCCTATAATGCAAATATTCATAATTAATTTTTAATTTTAACAATAAAAATTAGATGATACAAAGTGATTAATTTAATTCAGTAACTTATGAAAATAAAAAAATTAGCTAATAAGACAGTAAATTTTGCTATTAATAGATTTGTAGAAATTTTTGGGATAAGCATTGTTATAATTGGTACTTTATTGCTTATTTCTCTCCTCAGTTTTTCTCCTGATGATCCAAATTTTATTTTTCCTGATAATACTAAAATCAAAAATTTTCTTGGTTCTCGTGGTAGCTTTTCTGCAGATCTTTTTTTTCAATCTTTTGGTCTAATAACCCTATTAATACCATTTAGCCTAATATTGACTGGTGCAAATATAGCTCTTAAAAAAAAAAAATTTTTAATAATTGAAAGCATTTTTTTTATTATTGTTTATACTTTATTTGGTTCTTTATTTTTTTCTACTTTTTACCCAAATGCTTTCGAGCTCTATATTAATGGTAATGGTGGTTTTATTGGAAAATATTTAGAAACAACTTTTTTAAAGTCTTTAATTAATTTTAAACCCCAGGTCTCATATTATTTGCTAATATTATTAATATTAACTTTATTTTTGATTAGTATTCAATTTAAAATAAGTTCGTTTTACAAGTTCGTTAAAAAAATATTAAGTCTTTTGTTTTCTAAAAAAGAAAAGAATTATACTTATGAAAACGAAATAATTAATGAGTTTATTCCACAAGAAGAAATTAAAAGTTTAATTCAGGAAGATTTGCCTTTTATAAAAAATGAAACAAAAATACTTAATAAAAAAATAAATTTTAAATTACCTTCTATTGATTTATTAAAAATTCCTACAAGTAAAGAAAGGGAGCAAATAAAAGATGATGATTATATAGGCAGTGGTTTTTTAGAAAAAATTCTTTTGGATTTTGGAGTAAGTGGTCACATAAAAAAAGTAAGTCATGGGCCTGTGGTTACTTTAAATGAGTTTGAACCTGCTGCTGGTGTTAAGGTTTCAAAAATTATTAATCTTTCTGATGATATTGCTCGAAATACAAGTTCTGAATCTGCACGTATTGCAACTATTCCTGGGAGAAGCACGATCGGTATTGAATTGCCCAACTCAACTCGTGAGAACGTTTACTTAAGCGAAATACTTTCAAATACTGATTTCACTAAGAAAAATATCAGATTGCCTATAGCCCTAGGGAAAAATATTTCTGGAATTCCTATTGTTGGTGATTTAGCATCTATGCCACATTTGTTAATTGCTGGAACAACAGGTTCTGGAAAATCTGTTTGCATTAATACTATTATTCTTTCGCTTCTTTATCGACACACACCTGATAAATGTAAATTTATCTTAATCGATCCCAAGATGCTAGAGCTATCAACCTACGAAGGAATTCCTCATTTACTTTGCCCAGTAATAACTGAAGCTAAAAAAGCCGCCTCTGTATTAGGTTGGGTTGTGAAAGAAATGGGCAGCAGATATAAACTAATGACAAAAGAAGGTGTTAGAAATATCGATAGTTATAATGCCAAACACACCCTAGCTATGCCCTATATTGTAGTCGTTGTGGATGAAATGTCAGATTTAATGCTAGTCGCAGGAAAAGAAATCGAAAATTATATTCAAAAGTTATCACAAATGGCAAGAGCTGCAGGAATTCACATTATTATGGCTACTCAACGACCCAGTGTTGATGTAATCACAGGAACTATTAAAGCAAACTTCCCCACAAGAATATCTTTTCAAGTAACTTCTAAGATAGACAGTAGAACTATTTTAGGCGAACAGGGGGCTGAACAATTATTGGGTAAAGGAGATATGCTTTACATGTCTTCGGCAAATCGAATAATTAGAATTCACGCTCCATTTGTTTCTGATAATGAAATTGAAAAAGTTAATAATTATTTAAGGGGTCAAGCAGAGCCAAATTATGTTAATGAGATTCTTAGTTTTGCAGATGAAAAAGGTGTTGGGGATGAATCATCTAACTCAAGTGATAAAGATGAATTATACCAAGCAGCAATAGATATAATTAGATCTGAAGGTAAAGCTTCAACTTCTTTTTTACAAAGAAAATTACAAATTGGATATAATAGAGCTGCTAGGATTGTAGATATGATGGAAGCTGATGGGATTGTAAGTAAAGCAAATCATGTTGGCAAAAGAGATGTTCTATAATGTTTAGATGTGCAATAATTCTTTTTATACTAAATTTTTATAACCCAGTTTTTTCTTCCACAAAAGAAAAAATTATTTCTCAAATGAAGCTTACCAATATTCTAGGTTTTGATTTTATACAAACAATTGATAAAAAAAGTGAAAATGGATTTTGTATTATAAAATACCCAAAAAAAATATACTGTGAATATGAGGGCCCTAATAAAAAAGTTATTGTCTCTAATGGAAAATCTTTAGTTATTAAAAATAGAAATAATAAAAACCACTATGTTTATCCTTTAAAAAAAACTCCTCTTATACTCTTATTGGATAAAGATTATCTAATTTCAAAGATTAAAAGCTTACAACCAAAAATAATCAATAATAAATTAATTAATTTTAAGATTATAGAAAAAAATAATGAAATTAATATTTTTTTTGACAAAAACACTCTCACTCTAACAGGTTGGCAAACTGAAGATATTTACCAAAATCTAAGCATAACTTTTATTTCGTCTGTAAAAATTAATCCAAATATAAATGATAAAATTTTTTTATTACCAAAAAATAATTAAAACTACCTAATTAAAGTTTCTGATTTAAAGATTTTCATTCCCCTTGATAAATAATTATTTAGGGCATGTTTGTGATCTAAAGAACATGTGTGAACCCAAACTCTTAAAGATCCCATTGCAAATGAACGTTTGATGGACTCGCTTAGCAAATAGCTGCCTAACTTTTTCCCAAAATACTCTTCTAAAATACCAAAGTATGCTATTTCAGCTTCTTTGATTTTTTGATTAAATAAGAGTTCAAAATAGCCAGCAATTTCATTTTTGTCCATGAGAATATATGTTGAAAGCTTTTCATTAGAAATATACTCCATCCATTTCAAATCTGTCCAAACAAGTCTATCTACCCATTGACAACTTTTACCTATTTTTTTATAAAAAAATTTGTTTAATTGAAAATCTTTAGGTTCTGCTAGTTCCACGGAATAATTTTCTGATGGTTTTTCTACTTCTTTAAAGTTTTCGTGGGGCTTTATCTCTAAATAGTTTCTAAAAATTTTTTGTGTCACTCAACCATTTTCCCCACTTTTTCACCTCCAAATAAATGGAAGTGTAAATGTGGTACCTCTTGACCTCCGTGCTCATCTAAATTGGTAAGAGCTCTATAGCCTTTTCCAATATCAGTTGATATTCCTAATATTTTTGAAACTTCTGTAATTGCTTTACTTAAAGCAACTATCTCTTGATCAGAAGCTCTATTATTAAAATCATCCAAGTTAATATAATCACCTTTTGGTATTATTAGTGCATGAATTTTTTTTTGCGGATTAATATCGTAAAAAGAAAGAACATGGTCATTTTCAAATATTTTTTTACATTGAATTTCTTTTCTTAAAATTTTTGCAAAAATATTATTTTTATCATATCTCATTATCTACTATTTTTTTCTTCAATGCCTGATTGTTTTTTTCTATTCTCTAATTCTTTTAAAACATCTTCAAACTTAATATCAGCTACCTCTAGCGTTACCAATAAATGATAAATTGTATCTGCTGCTTCATGTACTATATTGGAATTGTCATTTAGTGCTTCTTTAAGTTCACCAAACTCCTCTTCCATTTTATCTATACATTTGGTCAATCCACCAGCTAATAACGAAGAAGTGTAAGATTTATTCTCATTTTTTTCTTTTCTGTCTCTTATTGTTTTTACTAAATTCATTAAATTTTCTGACATATTAAATTCTAACAGGAATTCCTTTTGAGTCCAAATATTGCTTAGCTTCTTGAACTGAGTGTGTTCCATAATGAAAAATTGAGGCCGCTAGAACTGCACTGGCGTTTCCTAATTTAATACCATCTACTAAGTGATCCAAGTTACCTACTCCACCTGAAGCAATCACAGGTATATTAACTATCGAAGATATTTTAAACATCAAATCATTGTCATAACCAATTTGGGTTCCATCTCTATCCATAGATGTGACCAGTAATTCTCCCGCTCCACTATCTTCCATTTTTTTTGCAAATTCTATTGCATTTAAGCCTGTATTATTTCTTCCTCCATGAGTAAAAATTTCCCACTTATTTTCATTTTTCTTAGCGTCAATTGCAACAACAATACATTGAGATCCAAATTTTTTTGAACTTTCACTAATTACTTTTGGATTTTGCACAGCAGCAGTATTAATTGAAACTTTATCTGCTCCACAATTTAAAAGTTTATTAATATCATCAACGCCTCTAACTCCTCCTCCAACTGTTAAAGGTACAAAACATTTCTTAGATGTTCTTTCAACCACATCATAAATAGTGTCTCTATTTTCATTTGAAGCTGTAATGTCTAAAAAACAAATTTCATCTGCACCACCATCACTATAAATTTTAGCTTGTTCAACTGGGTCACCCGCATCTTTTAAATCAACAAAATTAATTCCTTTAACTACTCTACCATTTTTAACATCAAGACATGGAATAATTCTATTTTTAAGCATCTATTTCTCTTACCAATTCTTCTAACTTAATATCTCCATCATATATAGCCTTACCAACTACAATTCCTTCAATATTTTTGTTTAAATTTTTTGCTTTTTTAATGTCTTCAATTGAAGAAACTCCTCCTGAGATAATTACTGGACAATTTGAAATGTTAGCAACTTTTGCTGTTTCTTCAAAGTTAGGACCTTGTTTCATTCCATCACGATTAATATCTGTATAAATTAACCTGCTTGCACCATAATCATTCACTTCTTTTAAAAAATCTAAAGTCAACTGGTTAGAGTTTTTCTTCCAACCTGAAACGGAAAGATATCCATCTTTAGCATCCAAACCCAATGCAATTTTATTTGGAAATTTTTCACACACTTCTTTTAAAAAATTTTTATCTTTTATAGCAGCACTTCCTAAAATAACTTTTTCTACACCAACATCTGCATATTTTTGAATACTACCAATGGTTCTGACACCTCCACCTACTTCAACTTTTAAATCAAATTTACTAACTATTTCTTTAATAATATCCAAATTAACCGTCTCACCAGTTAAAGCTCCATCTAAATCAACAATGTGTAAATTCTTGAAACCATGGTCTTTATATTTACCAGCTTGATCCACTGGTGACATTTGATATTCAGTTTTATTATTAAAGTCACCTTTAACTAATCTGACACATTTTTTATCTTTAATGTCTATTGCAGGAAATATTTTCATATTAAATATTATTTATAAAATTATTAATTATTTGAAGTCCCAATTTATCACTTTTTTCAGGGTGAAATTGAGTTCCAAATATATTTTCTTTTTCAACCGAACAAACAATACTTGATGAATAGTCTGTTGTAGCAGAAATTACATTTTTATCTTCTGGAATAAATTCATAACTGTGAACAAAATACATATGAGACTTATTTTCTATATCTTTAAAAATTTTGCTATTTTTAACAATGTTAATTTCATTCCAGCCAATATGGGGAAGTTTAAATTTTCCTTTCTTGTTATCAATCTTCAAAACCTTTCCGGAAAGCCATCCCAAACCTTTTGTTTCAGATTCTTCATAACCAATATCTGCAAACATTTGTAAACCAACACAAATTCCAAGAAGAGGTTTTTTATCCTTAGTCACAAATTCATTTAAAGTATCAACTAAGCCGTTTATACGATTCAAAGCATCAATGCAGCTCTTAAACGATCCCTGCCCTGGCAATACTACCTTGTCACTTGATTTAATCTTATTTAAATCTGAAGTTACCTCTATATTAACTTTGTCTTTAGCAACTTCCTTAAAGGAATTTATTACTGAGCTGATGTTGCCTGAATTATAGTCAACGATCGTGACATTCATCAAGTTTATAAAGAGCCTTTGGTTGATGGAATACTCTTCTTGTTTCTAGGGTCTATTTCTAAAGCTGCTCTTAATGATCTTGCTAGAGCTTTAAAACATGACTCAATTATATGATGGCTGTTATCTCCATAAATATTTTCTATATGTAATGTTATTCCTGCTGACTGAGAAAATGCTTGAAACCATTCTTTAAAAAGTTCCGTATCCATTTCTCCAAGTCTTTCTACTTTTAATTTTACTTTCCAAATTAGGTAGGGTCTATTTGAAACATCAATTGCAACTCTTGTTAATGTTTCATCCATTGGAATCATTGCGTGTGCATATCTTCGAATACCTTGATAATTTTTTAATGCTTTTTTTAAAGCTTCACCTATAGCAATGCCCGTGTCTTCAGTTGTATGATGAAGATCTATATGTGTATCTCCTTTTGCTTTTACTTTCAGGTCAATAAGTGAATGCTTTGATAGTTGCTCAAGCATATGATCCAAAAAACCAATTCCAGTATCAATCTTATACTGGCCTTTACCATCAATATTTACCTCAACACTGATGCTGGTTTCTTTTGTTTTTCTAGATACTTTTCCTATTCTAGCCATATATTTTAAAGGTATACATAGATTGTTGCACTTTATCAATATTACTAATCCACTACTTGAAGAATAAAATTTAATATCCATCTATAAGCTATGACTACAATAGTGCTTATTAGAAAAAATAAAGAAGTGGTGGTAGCTGGAGATGGCCAAGTTAGTATGGGTAATACAGTTATAAAAAGTACCGCTGCAAAGGTTAGAAAAATTGAAAAAAGAAACGTGATTGC
>Ga0114997_10004330_pt1 | contig 11016 bp, 11 predicted proteins | sample ArcticOcean_MG_C_2_FD_87045 | JGI IMG/M metagenome (GOLD analysis project Ga0114997, IMG submission 87045) | Marine microbial communities from western Arctic Ocean - ArcticOcean_MG_CB4_136 | ecosystem: Environmental > Aquatic > Marine > Oceanic | place: Arctic Ocean: Canada Basin | collected... | reverse complement strand
AGTGAAATTTCCGGAACAATCATCACAGCCGATTTGTGTAAATCGAGTACCCGTTGTATAGAGCGAAGATAAATTTCTGTTTTACCACTTCCTGTAACACCCTTTAACAAATAAGGCTGAAAGATTTCCTCTTCGATTGAAGTTTTAATTTTTTTGTAGCAATTTTTTTGCTCTTTATTTAACTGCAGTTGACTTTCAGCCTTCCATCCTGGATCTAACTTTGATTGGATGGAATCCTTTTCTTTTTTTACGGTAAATATTTCGAGTAGTCCTTTTTTAGTAAGACTTTTAAGGATTTGCCTAGACCCCGGTATTTCATTTGTTAACTGTGAAATAGTAGACGGACCTTTGCAGATGAATTCGTAAATAGAGCGTTGTCTTGGACTACGGTTTAATAATTTTTCGACGTCGTTTTTTTCGGGTAAATCTTGTCTGAGACGAACAGACTTTTCATAAGTGTAATTTAACGAACTCCGCTTAATTTGGCTTTCTACATTTATCAGGCCATCTTGTTTTAACTTCGCTAAAATACTGGGGCTGTATTTTTTTTTCAAAGAACGTTCTAATTGTTTTTTGGTTAAGTATTTTTTTGGCCATAAAAGTTGTAGGATACAGGTAGCGCGTATCGATTGAGAACCCTCTGTAAGGGCTTGGATGCCTTTTTGGGCTAAACAAAACTTATCTAGATTAGTGTCATCTAATCCTGCTGGTAGTGCTGCTTTTATAGATTCACCCCAAGACGAATGGTAGTAGTCGGCTATCCACCGGGTAAGTGAAAGGAGTTCTTCCGAGATGACCGGTTCGTTATCGAGTACATCTTCAATTGATTTTAAGGTAATTCCTTTTGTATTTTTATTTGATAGATCGACAACATATCCGGTGAGGCGACGTCGCCCAAATGAAACAAATACTCTGGTCCCTTTTTTAACCAGGCCATTGAAGTGAGGAGGAATTTCATAAGTGAAAGCTTCTTTTAGTGGTAAGTTAAAAACCACATCTGCGCAAGCTAGAGTAGGTTTCAGTTCGGATAACAATGTAGTAGATGGTGTTAGAGAGATGCTCATAATCTTAATAGCTGCGGTTTATATTGGATTGTACCAGAGAACCGATTTTAACAAAACTTGCATTCGAACTTGATTTAAAGAAAGCATTGACTCCCGAGTGGATTTAAATTATCCTCTCAGATCTCTTTGTAGTTGATTTTGGTTGAGATGGGTCGGTTTGACCCTTGAATTACTGTTTATAATGGGGTGATATTATGAAAGTGGGAGAAACGATTAAAATTGATTTTGCGGGAAAGAAAAAGGACGCCTTGGTGTTTAAACTTTTCCCAAATTCGGTTTATTTAAAAGTTGATTTTGAGCGTGATAAAGGAAAAATTGTAAAACGAAAAATTAGTCAGGTTGGTGATAAAAAGGCATCTTCCGGCAAAACAAAGAAAAAATAGTAGTAAGCTGTATTTTTTTTAAAACTAGATAGTCATTACTTCACTACCAAATTACATTAGATTGACGCGGTTAGTGGGTAGAGAAAATTTTGGACGCCTTTTCTGAGGGGATGTTAAAAATACGTTTTTATATCGGCTTTTTTCTTGAGATTTTCGACATAACTACGCGTGGCACTTCCCACCTTATTTTTAATTAGTACCTTTTCTATTTGAACTTTTGCATTATCCAAAGATATAACTTGTCCCTTTTTTAAGGCAGTTAGTTTTAATATGTGAAATCCTAGCCCACTTTTAAACATTGGGCTAACAGCATTTACCTTCATGTCAAAAGCTCTCGAACTAAAAGCTCCAAACATTTGATCTTTTGTGAAATAACCTAGGTCACCCCCCTTTGCAGCTAGGCTATCTTCGGAATGTTTAATTGCCATTTCTCTAAAACTGGCTCCACTTGAGATTTCTTTTAAAATTGAATTAATTTTTTTTCTTGCGGCTGCTTCAGATTTCATGTCGTCGCGTTTTGCTTTGATAAGAATTACGCTAGCTCTAGCTCTTTGCCCCATGCGGAACTGGTTTTTATTTTTTTCATAATATAATTTTGTGTCTTCATCGGTGATTTTGATTCCCGGTATAATTTCACGGTCAATTACTTCTTGCATCAAGATATCAACTTTGAGTTCTTTTTTGTATTGTCCTAGCGTTAACTTTCGGTTTTTCAATTCATGTTCAAAAACAGCATTGGATTTAAAGGAAGCTTTAATTTTTTTAAATTTTTTCTCAACCGTCTTATCGGTAATTTTTGAACCAATTGCATTTCCCTTTTGCAATAACAGAGTTCGCTTAATTTCGTTATCTATTAATTTTTTAGCCGTAATTTTTTCCTCTTCAATAGTAAGAGGCAAACCTCGTTTTTTATATCCTTTTAGAGTTTTTTTAAGTTGGATGAGAATACTGTGGTTGGATATATCTTCGCCGTTCACTTTTGCTACAATACTGGGTAAAGAGATTCTAATTTTTTCCTCGTGTGTATGCCCTGAATGTGCAAATGCAAAAGTTCCTGCAAAAAATGAGGCGAATACGAAGAACTGACCAAAATGTAATAGTTTTTTATTCATAGAGTAAGTATGAGGTTTATTTTTTTAAGACTATAAAATAGTTGCACTATATTTAAGTTATCTATACCTATTATGCTTGTCAACTTGTTTGTTCTTGCTAATGCCTTAGGTTGGTTAGGTTTAGATTTATTCGGTAAGTTGCTGGTCAAAGCTTTTCTTCAACTTATTAAACAAGAATATTGCAACGACGGTTATTAAAAAGAGTATTCCAACTGCAGCTCTATATTTCAAGGTTTGAGTATCTTGAAATGTCCAGACGGTACCTCCCCATAATAAAGGACCGATAATAGAAGCCATTTTCCCCATCAGGCTATAAAGCCCAAAAAATTCGCCTATTTTTTCAGGGGGAGATAGTTCTATAACGATGGTTCGACTAACGACCCATACTCCGCCAATTCCTAATCCAGCAAGAGAACCCGCTATCCAAAATAGAGTTTCCTCTGAGCTTACCATGGTAAGAAATAGTGAAGTAATCCAAAGGTATAAAACGGTTGAATAAGAAAAGATGGTTCCTTTATGTTTAACCAGCCAACCAATTAGTAATGAACCCACCATTGCAAATACCGTGGAAAAAATTAAATAACTCGTTATTTGTTTGTCATCGAGTCCAATTACTTTGTTTGCGTATACCGCCATGAAAGCAATAATTGTATTAACAACATCGAGAACAAGGAAGTGAACCACGAAAAATTTAAATAGAATTTGGTTGTCAGACGTATTAGTAATTGTTTTTTTTAGGGTGCTAAAAGCCAGCCTTATATTCACCGAAAAAATATTTTGGTTTGTGTCTTTTACAAAAAGAAAACAGGGTATAGCGAAGATTAAGAATAGAATTCCAGTAGGAAGAAATGCAGCGGATCTGCCACCATTTGTTACAAAAGGCTCAACTACTAGAAGTCCTATTATGGACCCGAGATATCCGAGTGACACCCCGTATCCTGAAACTATTCCAACACTAGACCGGCGAGCAACATTCGGTAACATCCCATTGTAAAATACAAGTGCTGACTGATAACAATAGTTTGCAATAATAAATAGAAGTAGTCCTATCCATAATTGATTGGTCTGCCCAATAATTACAGTGGCAAAAACAGACATAATGGTAAGAAAAGCTAGCGGAAATCGGCGTCTTCCTGTTTGGTCTGAAATTACTCCGAAAATAGGAACACTCACAGCGACTGCTATCATAGAAATTGAAAGAGCACCGCTATAAAGAATATCCTGCCCACCATGATCGACAGTCACCCACAATGCAAAATAGAGTGAGATTACATTCATTGAAAAAATGGTGTTGGCGAAATCGTAACATGCCCAAGAAGCGATTGCCCGGTGGTCGGGCTTCTGACTCATGACAATGGAAGTACGGTACGAAATCCGTAGATTTCATTTCTAATTTGAGGATGATTGCGAGAGCGTCGAACAACCTGAACTCCATCGATACTGTTTAGATAAGAACCACCACGGAGAACTTTATACTTTCCTTTACTCATTGGACCTTGTGGATTCAATTCGGGACTAATTTTGTAGAAGTTTTTGCCGTACCAGTCAAGGCACCACTCCCAAACATTACCAGACATATTTAGTAATCCAAATGGGCTAGCTCCTGATTGGAAATGGTTTACGGGGGCTGTTTTTTTATAGTTATCATCTTCGCCATAAATATTGACGTAGTAGAAGAGAAACCCTTTATCAAACTTTTGGCCCCAAGGCCACAACCTATCATCTTTGCCACGAGCAGATTTTTCCCATTCAGCTTCGGTCGGCAAACGACCTCCTTTCCACTTTGCATAAGCCATGGCATCACTCCAATTAACACCAACGACTGGATGGTCTGAAAAATTTAAGGTTTTGTCTTCCCAAAATGCAGGTTTTCTATGGTTAGTTGCCCGGGTAAACTTTGTGTACTCGGCATTACTAACCTCATATTTATCGATAAAAAATGCTTTTGTGTAAATAAAGTGAAGAGGTTTTTCATTATCCTTCCCAGACGAACTTCCCATTGGAAAATATCCTTCTGGTATGAAAACCATACCTAAGGGGGGAATCGGATTAGATTGGCAATAAGCTGGCAAGAAAAAGCCGAGTAGGAGGAAAATAAAAAGAAATCGACTTAAGAATTTAATTGATTGTTTACCGAAACTATCAGTCATGGAAGCTTAAAAAAACTAATTTTTTTGACAATAGTCTTAGGTGCTTGAGCTTTATTGTCAATTGGGAGGTCTGGTTCAATGCCTTCAATTTTTATCCATGCGTAATGACCATTCCAGCAATTTAGAGTTATTACGGTATTTCCATATTGGTCGTCTGTATTATTCAAGAAAACAGGCCCCTTGCACCTCTCACAGTAGCCTTGAATTTTTTGATCAGATTTCATTTTTTTGTGGCTGACAGTTTTGAAAAGAATGTTTTTAAATTATTAATAAACATATATGTGATTTTATGTTGAAAGAGAAACTGCATCAAGTTAAATGTTCTTTAAGTTGCTTTATTACATTTACAGAACTAAATAAATGTCAAGTTGATTTTAATTAGAAAAATGTTTAGGGCAAACTGTTTAAAGAAAAATTAAATTTCTTTAAAAGAATTTTAAGCATGTCTACTGGTAGGCCAACAATATTTGAATAAGACCCTTCATAACTCTCAACTAAAAATGATCCTTGTCCTTGAATAGCATAAGCCCCTGCCTTACCCATTGGTTCACCAGAATCTACATAAGAAATGATCTCACTTTGAGTTAGATGTTTAATTCGGACTCTTGAGATGCTAAAAGAAGATATCGTTTTTGAGTGAATAATAGCAACCCCGGTGATAACCTTATGTTCTCTGCCGCTTAATCGATGTAAGATTTGACAGGCATCTTCAGTATCTACAGGTTTGCCGATGATTTTATTTTCAAGAACTACTAGAGTATCCGCTCCAATGACTAGGCTATGAGGGTGGTCTTTTGAGACCCAAGCTGCTTTTTTACGACTTAAAAAAACGGCATTTTCTTCCGGCGATAGATTTGATTTACAAGTCTCATCTATATTGCTAGGGATTACTTGAAAATTTTTGATGATTGTTTTAAGTAGTTCAACTCTTCTTGGAGATTGAGAAGCAAGGATAACAGGTGAGGGGGAGTTTTTCACTTTTGATTATATTTTTGGTTTAGTTAGTTCTATAGTGGAAAGTGATAAATATTTTATTTATTATAAATCTTTCAGATATGACTAATTTTTTTATTTATATTTTACCAAAGTAACATCTTACCAAAACCATAAATATAAAAAGGGATAAAATTTTATTATGGCAGGGTCTTCTTTTCAAATTCAAATAAGGCATATTCAAACAGCAAAAAAAGCAATAGCCGATCTTTTGATTGAAACTATCGGTGGCGAGAAAAGAGGTGTGGGTCAAGTCCAGTTATTAATGAAACTTGCAGTTAAGTATAGCAGTTGTCGTTCAAAAGATGATGGAGGCAATCTTGGCTGGGTAGAGATGGGGTGGAATCCGGAAGATCCGCGTTCACCAAGAGGTGGATTTAAAAAACTTGAGAATGAAGAACTTCATGACGTTGTTTCTAATGCCTTGAGTAAAAATGATATACATCAGGGCTTAGTATATGGGCCGATCCAAACTGAACAGGGTTATCATGTGTTAATAATTGCTAACGAATTTAAAACTGACCGAATTTTGTGATTTTGGTATATTAGGGAACGATCTGCCAAATTTCCTACACTCTAAACCAATGAAGAACCCTGATGAAGTTGGAAGTAAGCTTTGTCGAATTTGTGGTACTAAAGCCGATCACCCGTTTTATTGTGTTCGGGAGATGATGTATGGGCTTAATGAAGAGTTCGTATATTTTCAATGTATCGAGTGTGAGTGTCTCCAAATAGTTGATTTTCCTGAAGAAATATCTAAATACTATCCTAAAGAGTATCTTAGTTTTACTTCCGACCCTTCTCGCCTTTATCTCAACCCAATTGAAAGATGGGTTCGCCGACTACGCGATAGCTATGGTGCTCTTGGTAAGGGATTTTTAGGCCGATGGATTGAAAAAATTTATCCTGCTCCAGAAGATTTAAAAGCATTAGCTCGCATTTTTTTGACTAAACAATCAAGAATTCTGGATGTAGGGTGTGGGTCAGGTATGCTTCTTTATCTATTACGAGAAGCTGGTTTCTCTAATGTGATGGGAGTCGACCCTCATATAGATCAAGATATAGAATACAAAAATGGATTGCGTATTTTCCGTCAGGAAATTCACGACGTGGAGGGAGAATGGGATCTGATTATGTTTCATCATTCATTTGAACACATGAGAGATCCATTGAAAGTCCTTCAATCCGTTTCGAAATTATTGGTGGCAGGTGGCTGTTGTTTAATACGAGTTCCGGTGGTTTCGTCTTTTGCTTGGGAGAACTATGGAGTCCACTGGGTTCAACTCGACGCACCGCGGCACTTTTTTTTGCATAGTCTGAATAGTTTGAGGGATCTTGCTATGAGAGAAAAGTTTCACCTTGAAGATATCGTGTCTGATTCCGATGAATTTCAATTCTGGGGTAGTGAGCAGTATAAACAAGGAATTTCTTTACGTTCGGACCGTTCTTATGGTAGGTCCCCCTTGGGGTCCATTTTCAGTAAAGTGGAAATGGAAAGATTTCGAAAGAAGGCAAAACAACTGAACCAAGATTCTCGTGGTGACCAAGCAGCATTTTATTTTAAAAAAGGCTGATGCCATTTCTTACTTAAGGGGATAAAATTGGTTTTCTGTTTTTTGCTTAGTGTATGAAAAGATAGAGGCGTAGAAGAATAATTTCCTTCTTAAACAAAGTTATATGCAAAACAACCACTTGAGCATCTAACCATGTAATGAGGACAAGATTTACAAGGTTCTTTGACTTCTGTTTTCTCAAACACGTTATTTAAGAATCTTGCACCCATCCTAGCTGTGGCGATAGAGTTGACTTCCTTGAATTCGCTAACATTGCCTAACTGCATTTCGTGAAAAGGAAAACAGTTGAAACAATCTCCCTTTGAATCAATATCCATTGGGCTACCATCCGCACATCCAAAATAAAGGTCTTGATTTTCCCACTCATGTAACTCTGGGACCTGTTTAAATCCATGAAAATAAAATCGTTGTACAAGATCAGTTTCATCTGCTTCTATCTCATCCAGAAAACAAGGCGGGAAAGAACAATCAAATCTGAATGCCATCTGTGGAAATTTTTTTAGGAGTTGAAACATTTTACGGCCTAATTTTGGGTAGTCTCTTATAGGCAAGTAAATATTAGATTCTCCTCCTACTATCGGGAAGGCCGGACTCACTCTAATTCGGTATTGTTGATCTTTTGGCAATCCCACACTTTGATATATTGCATCTATCTGTTCGCATTGAGATTCTATGTCTTGATCTTTTGAGTAAAGGTTAATGCTGAAGGTGACGCTGTATCCATTCTTACGCATCAACATTTCGGCGACTTCTCGACATCTGTCATGATTCTTTTCAGAAATATTATCGAGCGTTTGCCAGTTCAATAAAACTGCAAAAGTAATTTTTTTCTTAAGTGCGCCATCGCGTCCGATAACATCCAACAGCATGTTCAGAACTTTATCTCCCATTAGCCCATTTGTGAATAACCCTAAAGAAGTGTAAGCAGGCATAGCTTCAAATGTTCGGCTAAAAATATCATTGAATTGTGGATGAAGAGTAGGCTCCCCTCCCATAAAATTGATTACCGGAGTATTTTTTATTTTAGGGAGCATTTCGTTAACGAAGTAATCAAAGTCCATGGATTTTCCTGGGGTCTTCACAGTCTCTTCCATGTACTCGTCAGCGAAGCAGTAATTACATTTTAGATTACAGTAACTGTTTAAAATGATATTCATTTGTGCTAGATAACCATTTAAAGTCTTTTATGTATCCCTTGCAAATATGGAATAGTCTAACTATAAAAATAGTAAAATTTATTTAATATATTCTACCACATATTGGGCGGTTTGTGTTTGGCAGTGAGGCTAATTAAAAACTAGCCTCACTTAGGCTTTATTAGAGAACAAAAGGGTAATTAGTTGATAAATGTATACATTTTTAATTTAACCCTAGGAGGGTACTTGTTTTTAGCAGGCAGAATACTTATCGAGACTCAAGGCTCGAATGTTTTTTTTCTCCGTATAATTTGAGAGGTTCCGGCGTGTACAACCATCCGAAGTTCAAAAGGATAAGTTCGACAAACATTTACGACAATTTGGATCACTTGATCTTTGGCTTCTGATTCATCATTTGCTTCACATTTCATTTCCCAGGTAGATACTAATGTTGGTATTTTTTCGAGTCCATGTTCCTCAAGACGGTCACATATTTCTCTTTCAGCATCTTCACTAATACCTTTTAGTTCAGTGGCAATTAAAACATTGTAAGTCTGGCTCAATGTGTTCCTCCATAGTAGTTTCAATAGATCAATATTAAGGATAGTGTATAATATTTTCTTAGCAATGAAAACCTGTACTGTTATAGGCCTCAATTTATTTATCCACCCAACCCTTGGTTATCCTTGTCTTCCTTTCAGCGTTTAATTTCTAATGTTTCTTGGAGTGTTTTTGGAAAAGTTTGCACCCAAATCCTATTATTTGGGGTTTCTGTTATTATCACTCGATATCTCGGGAAAGAAGATTTGGGCGTTTATGCCGCCCTTTTAGTAATACCTAATTTTGTTTGTCTTTTAAACTCAATGGGTATAGAAACCCTCGTAAACAAACATCTACCAGAGCTTAATGCGATTGACGCAAGTGGTAATTTAGGTCGGTGCCTTTTAAAGAGGCTGTTAATATTTCGCCTCATAACCGCTGCTATTCTCTGTGCTTCCTTGTACCTAATTTTTCCGTATTACATTGAATTTATTAATAAACAGGAACTTTTTCAATACCGTATTATTATTCTCATATACTTCTTAGTGCTTACTACCAACTCATTTTTAAGCACCCTTTTTATGACGCAACTTCGTTATAAATTGATTTCCATTACTGAAACTGTCAGCGTCGCAGTGAATCTTATTTTGTTGGCTTTATTTGTGACTATGGATTTAGGGATTATTGGAGTGCTCTATGCCTATGTTTTTTCCGCGGCAATAAATATTGTAGTTTATGCTTGGCTATCGCGGACTCACTTTACAGGCAAGGCTGAAAATTTGGACTGGGGTGAAATTAAACCATTAGCTCTAACATCTTATGGGATGAGCTTATTTAGTTTTGGGCTCATGACCCAGAGTGATATTTTACTCATGAATTTTTTCCAGGTTAGTGATGCAGACGTGGGTTTCTATCACCTGGCTACCAGTATAGCGGCCATGTTGGCTTTTGTTTTGACAGGGATAGGACCACTGGCACTATCCATGCTTTCTGAAATATATGTAAGAGAGTCAGTTGTCGGTCTATCTAAGCTTTGGTGCCAGATTCTTGGGCTGGTGTCATTCTTAACAACTCCTATATATGTATTTGTATTTTTCAATGCTGAAGAATTATTGGTTTTTTTATTTGGAGAAACATACGCAGGTGCCAAAACTATATTTGCACTATGTGTATTTTTTTCTTGGGTTCAAACATTTTTAGGGTGGAGTCTAACATCATCGACGCTTTTTATTTTACATCAAAGAAAAACAGTTCTCAGTTCTACTATTGAGGGTAGCGTGATAAATGTTTTATTGAACTTGATTCTTATACCTACTTATGGCGTTACAGGAGCTGTATTCTCTACAGGTTTGGTTATGGTTTATATGGTGTTACGCCAGCTTTATGTGATACAGAAAGAAGTAGAGGTAGGGCCTGCTTTCCCAGTAGTCGCAAAGTGCTTCTTTTTTTCCATTACTGCAGGTTTCATCGCAAAAGGCGGAGCGTGGTTGGTCTTAGATCATGTTGTTTTTAACGCGGTAGTGTACTTAATAGCGTTTACTGTTTTGCTTGCATGGATAAAACCGTTTACGCAGGAACATAGAATTCTTATATCAGAACAAAATCCTTCGCTAGATCGAATTGCTAAATGGTTTTCTCATGCGGATGCCTTATAAATTGTTAACTGTCAGAGCAAGTTGCCGAAAAGAACTTCATAGGGGCATTTACTTTGGGCGGCTTTTTTTAGGAATGAATTTATGAATGATGAAAATAAAACTATCTTTTGCGGAAAATCTATTGGAATCAATAAAGCGCCACTCATTGTTGCTGAAATAGGATTTAACCATAATGGAAATGTTGATTTAGCGTGCAAGATGATAAAATCTGCAGCGCAGAGTGGAGCTGATATTGTCAAACTGCAGACCTTTATTGGTAGTGAATTAATTTCTAAAAAAATCAAGGCGCAAGACCCAGACTCGCCTAATCAAGAAATATATTTACACGAATTTTTCCAACGCTACCAACTACCCCGTAAAGACTATGAAACTATATTTAAATACGCTCGAGAGCTAGAGATACCTGTTT
>Ga0114997_10004328_pt1 | contig 11016 bp, 10 predicted proteins | sample ArcticOcean_MG_C_2_FD_87045 | JGI IMG/M metagenome (GOLD analysis project Ga0114997, IMG submission 87045) | Marine microbial communities from western Arctic Ocean - ArcticOcean_MG_CB4_136 | ecosystem: Environmental > Aquatic > Marine > Oceanic | place: Arctic Ocean: Canada Basin | collected... | reverse complement strand
TTAAACCTTTCAATGAAAAAAACCTTCATCGGCTAAAAGCCTACCCTGACATTTTACAATTTATCCTCTGGGAGCGAACTTATCAACGTGTTGATATCAATGATTGGCCTCATACAACAATATTACAAAATCATATTGACCTACTAGATAATGAAATTCCTACTCCGATCAATATCGGAGCATTAGCAACCTTGAAACGCGCACGGTCTCTCCTTAAACTAGACGGATTAGGATATACGGGAATGGATTACGGAATGTACTCTATGCGTGAACTAAACTTTTCAGGTCGTCCATACTTCAATCTTTACGGTGGGCAATATACTTTTATGGTAAATTTCGAATTATTATGCGACTGGGCGAAAGCAGAAGGGTTTTCATCCATTGAGAAAGACTACCAGCATCACTATGTCGGGAAACATTTAAAAGACAAGGTCATCAGCCTAGTGGAACTATTACAGAGTCATCACAAGGTGCAAACCATGGATTCCTGGGATAGAGATATCCTTATGCTTAAAACATTGGATACCTTAAACAAAGTTTATAAAAGCAACTACCACTATAAAATGAAGTACTCCTCAATAGAAGGAACTCCAGACAATCAAAGACAACAAATAAAAGAACTTACGGACAAGTTAAGCGCCAACGGAGTACCTGATACAGTGGCTTATATCAGTGAAAAAGAAGTAATGCAAGTCTGTGTCGATCTTGCCAAACTTGGATATCGTGAGCAGGAATACTCTTCTCTTTTTCAAGCACCCACGGAACCTATTTCATTTGTTATTATGAATTTACGCTAATGGCAAGCTATTTCCTCTATAATAAGGACGAGAAATTACCGCACCTCCAACTTATATCTAAAGGCGCATGAGGGGGGGTAGGCGAATACTTATAAATCTTATTTTGGATTCTTCCCGATGCTTAGTATTTTTGTTGAGGCCAGTTGCAATCGTTACAACAGGGATGAATGTGTAGATTGCCATGTATTTGAACCTCTAAACGAAATCCCAAAGGCGGACTGGCATATGACGACAAATCAAGCTCGCGTCATGGCTGAAAAAATCAAACAAATCGACACCCTTAATGCTCTAGCAAAACAGGAAATCAATTTGACCGGGGGTGAGGCTACACAAAACCCAAATATTGTTGAAATTTTTAAAATTTTTCAATCAGCATCTCCCTCTGTTTGCATGCATACAAATTTAGAAATGAACTCTAAATCATCGAAACGTTGGTTGCGGTTGGTTGAAATAGTAAAAGTTGGTGGTCGAGTAGATATAACACTTTATCCCACTGCCTGGGAAAAGTTTCAGAAACCTCTCCTAAAAGAATTGATCACTCTACAGAACCGAATGATAATAAATATTAGTTTTGAGAACCTTACCCACCTTCAAAAGCAAATCCAAATATTGACAAAATTTTTCTCTAAAGAGGGAACTAATTTTGACCACATAGTAAGTTTTCTCCAAGTGTATAGTGAGAAAGTTTCTTGGCTAATAAAAAACCAACCAGGGTGTGATGAATCTATCTACACAACCCACTTGAGTAACACAGAGGCTTTTGCGTATGGCAAAAAATTCACCCTAGGCATTAGTTTACTACCAGCATTTAAGGTTGATGCAGAGGGGAAACGCTCTATGGCATCGACTCCATTTCCTAATAATCCTTATATAATTCACTGTCCTGCTGCGAGAGGGTCTATAGATATCATGACAGTGAGGCAAACTGGAGAAATGACGCCCTGCTGCGATGTAGGAAACCTAAAATGCCAGCCCAAATTTGGTAATCTACTAACCGATTCACCTAATGAAATTAAAGCTAAGTTTGAGGAATCAAGTAAAATAATGTTTGCTGGAATTTCAAAAAACCAAGAAAACCTAAAAAGCGGAAGATCTGGGGAATGGGTGGAAGAGGGCATCCCACCTTATTGTGGTTAATAATTAGCAAGTGTAATAAAAAAACGACCCCCGTCAACAAACGAGGGCCGATTAATTTAATGCCTATTAAAAGCTTTAAACTGAAGGAAGTTCCTCCGTCGGAGTGGCTTGATCATCTTCATCCTCATCGGCCAAGTAATCTTCATCCTCATCTTCACCAATAAGCAGATTAGCATCTTCTATCTCAATAAAATCATCCTGCTCTTTATCTTCTTCTTCAGGCATGATTGGGAGTTCATTCCATACAGCCACCCGAGAGTTTCCTCTATCAGCTATGAAAAGTTTAAACAAATATTCTGGAATGTATTCATCTGTATTAGCCTCTTCAACTCCACCTTCGAGAGAGGATTCATCTAAGCTCTCTTCTGCGGGTTTTTTTATAGCTCTCTCTTCAAGAGGAACCCAGTCTGGGTTTTCTTCTTCCTCTAACCACAACCCGTAAGGATCATTTAAGGTTGCCGCATTGGCCTTAGTGTAACGATTATGCCTGTTGTCATAAAAATTAGATTGACCGAATACCATGTCTGCTGGTTGCCCATTTTCCGTTGGAACTTCTTTCCAGTACAATACTCGATTATTACCACTATCTGATACAAAAAATCCTGTCTTTCCGGCAACAACATCGTTAGGGAAATACAGTGAGCCTTGATCAGCTCTATTCTCACCTTTCCCCATATTAGGACTACGAGAAACAAAATCTTTTTGACCTATCACCACATCTGCCGGCTGGCCATTATCACGTGGCAAACTATTCCATATGAGCACTCGGTTGTTTCCCTGGTCAACAACAAATACTTTGTCATTTTCCACGTCATAAAACACCCCTGTCGGAAAACTTAATGTATCCTGCAGAACATTATCAAAGTCCCCTCGGTTTGCATCCCGTTCGTCCATATCTTTCTGTCCGAGACAAAGATCTGCATTCCATCCATCTGAGAAAGGAATTTTTTTCCAAATCAGAACCCTATGATTGTCTTTATCAGCAACAAAAACATGTTGGTCATCCCCCGAACAAATTCCCGTCGGGAAAAACAGCGAACCAGACCCAACTAACCCTTCTCGATTAGCTTCATTTTGTTCCAGGTTATCCTGCCCCATAACGAGAGTTGGGGGCTCTCCATCATCAGATGGGATGCCATTCCATCGAGCCACGCGATGATTTCCACTATCAACAACATAAAGCTTGCCGTCAATCACACTGAGCCCAGCAGGCATAGATAAAGTATCTTCTTCAGCCTTACTGATTGTAAAACCATCTAAGTTTTCATCTCCTAAACCGGAAGTCATCTCATCGAGAGTTGTGGATAGTCCTCTATTTTCAAGACAATCTGCAAAGTCTTCTTGACCAAGAACTACATTGGACGGTTCTCCCATTTCCTCTGGGAATTGGTCCCAAATTAAAACACGATGATTCCCGCCATCGGAAACAAATAACATATCTCCAAATTTACAAATGGCATGCGGCGCTGATAAAGTATTATCTCCTGGATCATCCGCACCTCGGTTAGACATTACAGTGGAGAAGTCACCCTGACCAATAATAAGGTAGGCCCCCTTCTCTGGAACCTTCTCCTCAACAACCTCATCTGATTCATCTAATTCATCGTCTTCATCGACTTCGAGTTCATCTAATTCTTCGTCTTCATCAACCTCAACTAACTCAAGGGATTCTCCCTCATCGGCTTCTTTTTCATTCTCTTGATCTTCATCCGACATACCGCTCACCTCCAAACTCAATTACATAAAATTTTTCAAAACAAGCACAAACCCTTCCCCATCTGATTGGGATAATTAAAAATGAATGGAATACACTATGAACGATTGCATCCCTCACTTCAAGGCAAATGCAAACTTTGCCACATGGACACCACTTTTCGACCATTACGATCTTGCTCAGATCCATCCCAGATAGCAAATGATACTAAAATTGGCTGATCATTCATAAATTTTTTATCCCATTTATTCAATGAATCTAGATCCCGATACAAAACCACCGACCAACTCCCATCTTTCCACATTCCTTTTCCTTGAACATTTTGCTTTGTTCTCGGTTGAGGAGTGAGAGTTCCAAACCCTTCTGCATTCAACTCTTCAACAGGTACATCCCGAAATGGATTTAGAGCGTCAACAGGATTAACTTCGCCACCAAATATCATTGTATCAAGATCTATTCCTTTGGTGGCATACTCAAGTTTTTCCTTGGTTTCTATTTCTGTCTGCCAGTCAGCTCGCCATTGCCAGATATTTACTACCTTGCCTCGATTGCCCATACCAAAAAATGGCTCGTTATGTCCGTGCTTGTGCAGCAATACATCCCCCAGAGCAAACTCCACAGCTACAGCATCTTTAAAGTCCTGATGTCGACTGGAGGAACGATCTGGAATCGGGTCTTCCCACTCCAACCGAAAGGCAACGGCATCATCGTTTATCGCTGTTTGAATTTTTATATGACTAATGGGTCGTTTACGTGCATTTAAAGGCAGAAGCCTCACTACTTTTTCTGGGATTTTATCCCATATTTCATGATATGGATCAAGGGTAAACTCTTCCTTGATTTTGATGGAATGGATATCGATTTCATACCCTGAGCTCTTTATCTTCCCCTTTTCTATTTTAGAATAAATAAAATTGGTTATATCCCATCTTTCTTGGTCCGTTAAATGACCATAATTCTTCATGGGAGTGCCATCGATCCCTGTAGTCAATGTCATATAAATATCTTTGGGTTGATAACCAAATTTATAGGCATTGGGATTGGAAAGATCGTACACGAAGACTCGATGATCCCAAATATCGAAAAGCTCACTAGCTAAAGACCCCTCTCCTTTAAGATCAGTTCCATGACAACTTTGGCATTGCATCTCTTTGTAAAGCTTTTCTCCATCCGCAATCGACTCTGGTGTGGCAGCTGAGATAGGCCCTGGGTCAATCGCAGGTTTTGGAACTTCATTTTTAAACCGTTCCGAAAAAGTCTTAACATATTCAACCACCGACCATGTCTCCTCCTCAGTCAAAGCATTTTTCCACCCAGGCATAGCCGTTCCAGAAACTCCTTTTTGAATGGTTCGGAAAATATCTTTATCAAGCGGGAGTGAACCCGGAGGGGTGGTTCGATGTTTAAAAATACCCTTACGGAAATCGCGCGGCCAAGGATAGAGATAAGCAGTTGCCTTACCACCACCATTGCCATCAGCTCCATGACAAAAAACACACATGTGTTTATATACGGTTTCACCTAAAGCAACCTTACTCGTCCCTGAAACCGAATGACCTTCATAGTGGGTTGGCTTTTTCTCGACGTCATGCTCATTATCTGAATGAGCCCATGCAAATGAACTCATAAAAAGACAACCAACTAAAAACCAAAAAATAATCTGCCTATTAATGGGCATTTTGAAGGGGTGACGATGATGTATATATTTCTTCATTTCCATTTAATCCATCCTCTGAAATATCAACCCAAATATTTCTACAGTTTTTTCGATAGTCCAAACCTTTGCAGTAAAACAATGGATATTTGTTAGCAAAATAAATCACTGGATTAGAAAAGTAAACTGCCTGCTGGTCATACTGAGCAAGCTCAATTGCCCGATCTATATCTATTTCTTCAGAAGAAGCTTTACGTGAGATTTTTCTCGTCACCATATAGTCTAACTTTCCATCCAAGTTAAGATCGTAGTATGTGGAGATTAACCCGGGAATGCTCAAGACCTCCCACCCTCTGTAAGCAGGGGCCTTCCAACCTGGCTCTCTTGGAATATCACCCACCTGGACATCACTCTGAATATATTCTTTTGTAACATTAGATCCCTCTGGATTATCTACAAATATCAGAAAATATGCATGAACAAAAAAAACTAAAACAATAGTTTTTATAACTTTCATTTTTCTTCTCCAAAGCAAAATAGCCCAAAATACTTTTTGAACCTCTTGAACACATACTTAAACGCTAACACAGTTCTATAAGCAATAAAACCCTTACTAAACCCTAATTAAAAGTTTAGAAAATAAGTAAAGGACCAACTAAAAAAGCTCTTTAAATTCAAAGGTAATGAGTAGTTAAGCAAAGTGTTATATCCAATAGATCAAATTGATTAAGTCTGTTTCAACTGGCCTTTGAAGTTGGATTTTTATGGTCATAGGATCTATTCAGCAACACTTCACTAAGAGTTAAGGTTTATTTAACGGTTCTCTTGCTTAGTAGAAAACAATAAAAATCTATAAAAAGAAAAAACTATTATCTAAGTCAGACTCAAGATGACTATCATGATGAAACGTCGCATAGCATCTGACCGTTTCATCTACCAAAGTTAGGTGACATCTCTAAAGTGTAATGAAACAAAAAAAAGGGGGGTGAAGCAAAAAAAGGGTAAACCATCAAATGACGGTTTACCCTTAGTTCGTAAAACAAAAACCTACTTCATAAGATCTTCACGAATGTATTTGATAACATCCCAAATTTCTTTATCTTTAAGCTTCATCTTAGCCATTCCGGTTCCCTTGGATCCGTTTTTGATAATCCAATACATCTGACCAGGGGAAACCTTTGCCATTGTTTTAGAACAGGTAAAATTACGTGGCGCTATCGGGCTTTTGAATGCGGCACCTAGTTTGCCTTTACCATCACCCTTATCGCCATGACACATTTTACAGGCCATCGGTTTAGCGGTCTTATTATAAAGCTTCTTACCGTTAGCTTTATTGGCTTTAGCGGTTTTATCTTTTTTTGCCGTTGAAGCTGGCGCAGCCTTTGTCTTTCTTGGCTGTGGACACTCCGCTTTTTTTGCATAAGCTGAACTAACCATAAGGAAAGTAAAAGCGACAGCAATAAACAAAATAAACTGCTTTTTCATTGAATCATCTCCTCTTATTATTAAATTTAAAACTTCCAAACTATTAGAACCTGTAACTCTTAAATGAAACCCACAATGCAAAAGGCCCTAAACTATCAATAAACCCTGCCAAATCTATAATTAATCACGCCATAAGACAGAAGCGTGGGACTTTAGATATTAAAAAATGGCACGTTATAATAATTCATTTAACCTGTCAAGAGCAACGCATACCTAAACTTTACTGGAATACTAACTAGTAACAACTTTTAAAGTAGTAATTTTAAATGATCATATGCTCATATGCTTAAAAAAATTTCAACAAAAAGCACTTAGAAGTAAAAATATAGCCCTACTTTTCAGATACTTAATAAAAAACCCTATCCGATATCACCGTGTGAAAATCGGTTTTTTTCTTGATTACCACCGCCAAGGTAGGTAATGTATCTTTCGCTTCTTTTAAATTTGAGCATATTGAGAGCTCGCTAACATTCGAATAATTAAGTTCCGTGGTAGTTAAATGCTAAACCACTTACACTTTATCTAAGAGAAAAAATGAGATTCAACCTGAAAAATTCTGTCGCCAAGTAAATTCCAAGAGCAAGACTAGATAATTAGGAACTATATGACATTAAATATTTTAAAAAAAACTCAAACAATAAAAGCCAAATTTTTTGAAGTGGTTAACGGCTTTATTAAAAGTTCTCTGTCTTTCTCTGAAGAATTTTGTTTGCGCGGTGATAGCAATGAACATTAAAAAACAACCCAGTTCATCTTCCATGCAAAGTGGTCAGAGCACCACTGACAATGATCAGCAAAAGCCTAAATCAGCAAAATATTTAACAAAACTCTCGCAAATTCCTCAACTAAGTTCTTCTGAAAGAGAAGAGCTCGAGAAGGTCAACAAAGAGTTTGTTTTTAGGACTAATGACTATTACCAGTCACTTATAGATTGGAATGACCCAGACGACCCAATCCGCCGTATTGTAATGCCGGATATTCAGGAACTCGATGACTGGGGTCAGTTGGACGCATCTAATGAAGAAAAATACACAAAAGTAAAAGGCTTGGAGCATAAATACACTTCTACTGCCCTCCTCCTAGTTAATGAAGTCTGCGCAGCCTATTGTCGGTTTTGTTTTCGCAAGCGACTGTTTATGGATGAAAACGAAGAGGTCACTAAAGACGTTAGTGACGGCCTTGAATATATCGGCTCGCATCCAGAAATAACCAACGTTCTTCTGACGGGTGGAGATCCCATGATTATGTCCACCAGTAAACTGGAACCAATCATCAAGCAAATTCGGGAAATTGACCATGTAAAGATCATTCGAATTGGAACTAAAATTCCCGCGTTTAATCCATATAAAATCATAAATGACCCTGCATTGCATGAAATGATTCGAACTTACAGTACCGGTGAAAAGAAGATCTACATCATGGCCCACTTCAACCATCCGAAAGAACTAACTGATGTTGCTGTAAAAGGTCTTAATATGCTGATGCAGTCAGGAGCAATTGTAGTCAACCAAACTCCTCTCATCAAAGGCGTGAATGACAACTCAGAAGTTTTAACAGAACTTTTCAACCGGCTATCTTTTATCGGGGTTCCACCTTACTATGTTTTTCTCTGCCGACCTACCCTCGGGAATGAACCTTTCGCACTCCCGATTGAAGAAGGTTATAAAATTTTCGAGAAGGCCCGGATAAGATGTTCAGGGCTTGCAAAAAGAGCTCGTCTGGTCATGTCACATGAAACTGGTAAAATTGAAATGGTAGGAATATCAGAAGGTAAGGTCTTTTTTAAATACAACCGATCGGCGGAGGCAGACAATGACGGAAAGTTTCTTGTATTCAAATCAAACCCAGATGCCTACTGGTTCGATGATTACGAAGAAGCTCTAGAAGAGCTCCCCAAGGACTGCATAGAAAATACAGCAACTTTCTGAAAAGAACTCATCTTCTCCAACCATTTCTGATATACTGGACATATATCTAAATCCCTCTTCAATGCCTTTAGGAATAAGGACATATGAATATCTACGAATACAACATCTAATCATATATTTATAAAAGCAGTAAACTGTCATAGGTAGGTAGGATTATCTAAAATTTGTTTCGCTAATGTAAGGAGCTTTCGTTTTATGGGACGTTTGAGTGGAAAAAATATTTTAATAGTCATGCCAAAGGATTACTACAATGAGGAAGAGCTAGACATCCCCTATGAGATTTTTAAAAGTGAAGATGCAAAGATTATAATCGCCTCCGGAAAAATGAAGGAGGCGGTCGGAATGAAAACGGGACGTCGTATGCCGGATCGCCTCATTATCGATTCAATGGAGGGAATTACAGGAGACAGCTATGTCACCGGTGGGACGGGGACAAGGCAGATCAAGGCCGTTTTCCAAGGAGTGGTTGTTGTAGGTGGTTCTGGAGCTCGCAATTACCTTTGGAAAGATAAAATGGTCCGCCTATTGCTTGTTGATCGTTATAAAAGCGAGTTTGTTGTTGCTGCTATAGGTCATGGAATTGGTTGTCTCGCAGAAGCACACCTAGTAGAGAACCTAGAAGTACCCGTTAACGAAAAAACAGAAAAAAAACCATTTCTTAAAATTCTTGAAGAAGGCAAAACTCTTCTAAGTGATAAAGACCTTATTCTTCACGAAAGAATTGTGATGGGCAAGGATGCCTCTGTAGCAGAATCCTTCGCACAGGCAGTAGTATCAGAGATCGAAAAAATTACCAAAATTAAATAAGAACCTTTTAGAAAAACGAATAAGGGCTTATGCTTACCCTGCCGCCATATCTTCTCGATCCTTTTTAGCTTTAATGATTTTCATCCTTATTTTGATCGCATCGTTTAGTTGTTTAACAATACGATCATTCGAGTCTGGAAAATGCACTTTATCGTTAAACTCTTCCAGAGTGTGTTCTTCCATAATTTTACCGAATGCTTCATCACAAAATGGCCTTGTCATCTGCATAATGCCATCAAAATAGATGCTCACCTTTTCATACTTACCCCAATTATCTAAAATAAGTTTTCGGATAGTATCTCCCGCTGGAGAGCCATCCTCTGAGGTCCGCCCAGAAGGCGTTGGATCCTTCATGACTTCATAAATACTAAGCTTGAATTCTGGTTCCATATTATTCCCCTTCTATCCTTTAACTTGAACTAAATTAGTTTATTAGCGAGATTCGATAGTTACTTTCATTTCAATACGCTCATTAGGATTATCATTGCTGTCTCTAGGAGATTCAACAATTTTATCTGCCACATCCATTCCCGATATAACCCTTCCAAAAGCTGTGTATTGACCATCGAGAAAATCAGAATCTTTAACCACTATAAAAAACTGAGAACCAGCACTATCAGGCTCCTGTGAACGGGCCATAGAAATAATTCCTCTAGCGTGGGGTTCATCGTTAAACTCTGCTTTAATGGTATGACCCGGCCCTCCCTGCCCGTGGGTTGAGCGATTATCACTTTTGGTGTTAGGATCTCCACCCTGAACCATAAACCCAGGAATAACTCGATGGAAGGTCACCCCATCATAAAATCCTTTCTTAGCCAAGTCTTTGAAGTTTTTAACGTGCCCAGGAGCTTTATCTTCTAAAAATTCAAACTCAACATTCCCTAGTGATGTTTCTATTACGGCAACTTCGTTAGACATAAAAAAACTCCTATATTATAAAAATACTAAATTTTTAATATCAAATTAACGGTTTGTAATTTTTACTTTCATTTCAACACGTTTATTTGGGTTATCTTTTGGATCGCGAGGAACATTAACTATCGTATCCGCCACACTCATACCGGAGAGAACTTTACCGAAAGCAGTGTATTTCCCATCTAAAAAATTTGAATCCTCAACCACTATAAAAAACTGCGAACCACCGCTATTAGGGTCCTGCGAACGCGCCATGGAGAGAACACCTCTTTTATGCAGGGTATCATTAAATTCAGCTTTAATTGAATAACCTGGTCCTCCCATTCCATGGTTAGAGCGGTCGTTGTTTTTGGTATTTGGATCGCCTCCCTGGATCATGAAACCAGGAATAACTCGATGGAAGGTTACCCCATCATAAAACCCTTTCTTAGCCAAGTCTTTGAAATTTTTGACATGCCCGGGGGCTTTATCTTCAAAAAACTCGACTTCTATCTTTCCAAGGTTTGTTTCAATTACTGCTATTTCTTTAGCAGAGGCTGTAGCTGAAAATAATATCACACTTAAAAAAATAACTACTAG
>Ga0114997_10004325_pt1 | contig 11027 bp, 13 predicted proteins | sample ArcticOcean_MG_C_2_FD_87045 | JGI IMG/M metagenome (GOLD analysis project Ga0114997, IMG submission 87045) | Marine microbial communities from western Arctic Ocean - ArcticOcean_MG_CB4_136 | ecosystem: Environmental > Aquatic > Marine > Oceanic | place: Arctic Ocean: Canada Basin | collected... | reverse complement strand
GATATGTTTGAGTCAGAGAACATATTAGATTTCTCAATGGGTTGGGGTGATAGGTTGGCTGGATTTTATGCAAGTGAACACGGAAAACACTATGTAGGAATAGATCCAAGAAAAGAGAATCACCCTATCTACAAAGAACAATCAGAATTTTACGATAAACATTTAGGATTTTTTGAACACGAGAGAAAATCAGAATTTTATTGTTCACCTGCAGAGGACTTTGATTTTTCACAGTACAACGAACACTTTGATATGGTATTTACATCACCACCATACTTTAGTGTAGAGCGTTATAGTTATGACGACACACAAAGTTGGGTTAGATACAAAGATATAAACGATTGGAACAAAGATTTCTTACAGACGACCTTGGGTAATATTTGGGGAAGTATAAAACCTGGTGGATACTTATTGGTGAACATTAGTGATGTTTATACTAATTCAAAATGGTCAACCGAAAGGGGTTGGTTAGAAATATGTAATCCAATGAATGACTATTTATCCAAGTTAGGAGAATATCAAGGTTGTATAGGAATGGAAATGGCCAAACGACCTAATAGTGGTGGAGCAGGAACGGCAAAGACTTATGAAGGTTCTGTATGGACAGAAAAATCCCTTGAAAACAAAGCTGATAAAAAATTTGGAGAACCAATTTGGATATGGAAAAAATTGTAAATGGTTTTTGGTATGGTTCTGAATTAGGTGAACTTGAAAAGTTATGTATTAATTCTTGGATAAAGAATGGTTATGAGTTTCATCTTTGGGTATATGATGATATAGAAGTTCCTGAAGGTGTATCCATAAAAAATGCAAATCATATAGTTGCGTTTAGTGAGTATTTTACATATGATGGTGGAGTTTCAAAAGGTACTCCCGTGGCATTTTCTAATTTATTTCGTGCTGAATTATTATATCAAAGGGGTGGATTATATGTTGATTTAGATGTGTTATGTTTAAAACCATATGAATTTAATGAACGATTTGTTTTTTCAGAACAAGTAGATAATGAATGGGATTATCATGTTGCAACATGCATTATATATAGTGAAAATACAGAAGAAGAAATATTCAATGATTGGTCGAAAAGAATTATAGAAACAAAGAATGCCAGTTCAATCGCTCACGGAGATTTAGGGCCACATTTATTTACAAGGTTGATTGAATTGTATAATTTAAAAAAGTATGTGTTACCAAAAAGAAATTTTTGTCCAATTGATTGGGAATCTTACAAGGATGTACTTGAATCTAATTTTGATTCATATGGTGTTCATTTATATAGAAGTTTATGGGATGACGAGGATTATAAAAATATAAATAAATTAAAATCTCAAATTGGTAAACATAATGATTAATGTAGTTACTACGGCAGGTTTAGATGCAATTTTATTACATCATTTTGTGACTCACTACAAGTCATTGGGAGTTGACAATATTTATGTGGTGGTTTGGGGAGATTCTAAAAAAGTAAAATATAAAGAAATTGTTGATGTCTTAGAAACACATAACTTAGAAATCTATAAAGATTTGAGAGATGTAAATACAGGAGATGCAGAATATTTAACTGATATATACAATGATGTAATATCTGATAAACCAAATGAATGGTGGATAGTTGCAGATTTAGATGAATTTGCTGTATTTCCAAAACCAATAGACGAGTTTATAAATAAGGATTTAAAATATAATAATTTTGCATATGGATTGGTCTTAGATAGAGTTGGTGAGAATGGAGAATTTGATGAACTTAAATATGAGGATGATATTTGGGAGCGGTTTCCAAATGTGGGATATGTAAGTAGATATGTTAGGCAAAATGATTCAAGGGGTGTTATTTTACTAAAAGGAACTGCAGGAAAGATTGGTAGCGGCCAACATTGTTTTCCAAGACATATGATGTCAACTGATGATTGGGAAGTATATGTTAAAGGTAAGAGTTGGTGGCCACCGATGATACAGATTCATCATTTTAGATGGGGGGAAAATAATATTAAAATAGAAAAAGAATACATAAGGATGGGAGACAAATGGTGGGGATGGGAACATGAGAATGTTTTAAATTATATGTTAGATAATAAAAAGGTAGATATTACAGACTCAAGATTTTTAATCGAAAGGTGTCCAACTAATCAATTTGATTCTTATTCAAAGTGGAAAGAAGTTATTCAGTTACCAACTTATAGGGTTTTATGATGAAAGAAAAAGGATACCTGGTAGAAAATTTTTTAAGAGAATTCGAACACGATATACTACTTTCAGAATTGGAACTATTTGTTACGAAACAATGTGAATCACTAAATATTAAGATTGATAACTTAACTCAATATCATAAGTATGTAGATGATGATATTCACTATAAAATAATTAAAAAAATATATGATAATAGTTTTTTTGATGAGATAAACTTTAATGTTGAGATTATAGAAAATAGAATTTCAGATATACTTGATAGAAAACTCGTAATTAAAGATGATTACTATCAAGATACAAAAAAAATTAATATAAGAGCCATCCGTCCCAATAAAAATGATATGAGTCCAATACACAGAGATACTTGGTTAGATAAGTTAAAAGAAAGTGGAATTAATTTGTATATACCTTTATGGGGAAGTAATAAAGATTCAAGTCTTGCAGTAGCAGAAGGAAGTCATAAGTGGGTTAATTTAGTTAAGGTTAATGATGATAAATTTTCTGTACCTAAATTAAAAGTTCCTTATGGTTTTCCTTTGATAAGACCGAATCCTAAACCTAACGAAGTATTGATATTTTATCCTAAGTTAATACATAGTGGATTAAACAATACAAGTAATGAAACGAGATTTTCATTGGAGATTAGATTGTATGAGAATTGAACAGGCTCGTATTTCACCATCCCATTACCATTTTGTAGATGAATTTTTAGATAGGTGGAATCTAAGACCATATGATAATCCAGAAGAACCTGCAGTATTTTGGGGATTGTATCCCGATTGGGATGATGAAACACAATCTGAAAAAGATACATCAACTGATATAGATGTATTTAATAACCACAGAGGGTTAAAGGTCTTGTTGTGTGGTGGTAGAGAATATAAATCAGAAGTATTTGACAAGATAGATAATTATAATCTGATATGTGTTGATAAATGGGAATCAGATATTTCTTCCAAGATGGGATTAAAGCATATATCGTTAAAAATACCATATTTTGATTTTAATAAATATAAACTAACACCATTGGGTGATAAAATTTATTCCCACATACCATTGAGAGAACTTAATCGTCAATACAATGAAGATGGTGTATTAATTACAAAATTTGAAGAAATATTTCAGTATGAAAAATTGATAGATTGGTTTGGAGAGGATATGTTTTGTTTTCCAAAGGAATGGGTTAGTCGTGAGGAGCTTATTAAATACTACACTAAAAGTTTTGTAAATATAAAACCACATAGGATTAGAGGTGCAAATACGGCTTGGATGTTAGGATGTATGGGTAGAAATACAATAACCACTAATACTGAACAAGTACCAAGTTATTTATATTATGATTCTGTTGATGAATTAAAAAGGTTAGTAGATGAAGAATCAAAAAAGATTGGAACTATACAGGAGAATAAATTATGGGATTACTTTCATCAATCCGATGATTGGTTACATGAGGAGTATTGGAAATGAATCAATCTACTCAATTAAATATAAAAAGAAAAAGTTTATATGTTGATAATGTAGTTTTACATAATGATAAACCATTATTTAGTTTTATCGATATAAACCCTACCGAACTTTGTAATAGAACTTGTGAGTTTTGTCCAAGAGTAGATTCTGATATTTATCCTAATCAAGATTTACATATGGATATCAGCACTGCTCATAAAATACGAGAAGAACTTGAAGAATTAAATTGGAAGGGTTCTATAAATATATGTGGAAATGGAGAGCCACTATTACACAAAGATATAGTTGGTTTGGTAAGAGCATTTGGTGATAGGATTCATGTAGAAATAACAACTAATGGTGATTTTTTGAGAGTTGACTTAATTAAGGATTTGTATGCAAATCATCTTGATTATATGGTGATAAGTATGTATGATGGACCAGAACAAGTAAATTATTTTGATGAATTATTTAATAAAAGTAATATTGATAAATCTAAATATACTTTAAGGGATAGGTGGTATAGAGAAGATGAAGATTATGGTCTTATATTAACCAATAGGGCAGGAACTTTTGATTGGAACAGTAGTATGGGAATTAGTAAACAATGTTTTTATATGCACTATTCTATACAGATTGATTGGAATGGTGATGTATTATTTTGTGTTCAAGATATATATGGAAAGACAAGAACCTTTGGAAATGTAAATGATAAATCATTATGGGATATGTGGGAATCTAAACAAATGGATAAATACAGAAAGTTATTAGGTAAAGGTGATAGAACTGAATCACCATGTAATAAATGTGATGCAAGTGGACTTATACACGGATATAGTCATTATTTAAAATGGAAAAATATATGAAACATTGGAAAATTATAAATAATTTAGAATATCCTACACCCAAAGAGTGTGTAGATGGTTTAATATCTAAAGGATATAATGTTAGTAAATGGATTATTAATATAGCCGATAATTTAGAAGTTAAAGAACATAAGTATCCCGTACACCTAAGTAGAGTTAGAGTTGAACAACTTGGTTTTGAAGGTCCTTGTAAATTAAAAGATATATATCAACGATTTGATGATAACGGATATAAACTTGTACCTCCAGAACTGGCCATCTTTACGAGATTTTTATATGATGAACAACCAACTGGTGAGTGGTTAAGAATTGCCACACCATTAGACTCTATGATAGATACAGATGGAGTTCCTCATTTACCAAAACTCGGTAAGGCTCTTGATATGTTTTTTATAGAAACTTATTGGAGTTATCCAGATGCCATTTTTCATCCACATAACGATTTTGTAGTGAGATTATGATTCTATTAGACGATATAAAGATTAATAATGTGGTATTACCTAATCGAATTGTGGTTGCACCGATGTGTCAGTATTCTGCTAATAATGGTTCACCAACAGAATGGCATTACGGACATTTATCTCAACTTTTAACATCAGGTGCTGGACTCGTAATGTTAGAATCTACTGCTGTTATGTCTGAAGGTAAAATAACAAAAAAAGATTTGTGTTTACAGACTAAACAAAACTTTGACGAGTTTAGTAAGCTTGTATCTTTTTTAAAAAAAATAAATTCTACACCCATTGGAATTCAGTTATCTCACGCTGGTAGAAAGGGCTCATCTTATGTTCCTTGGGTAAAGAATAATACTCCTCTAAGTAAGGAAAACGGAGCCTGGTTAACTTCATCGGCCAGTTCCATCCCAAGATGTTCAGGTTGGCCTACACCATCAGAATTATCTTTAGATTCTATAAACGAAATATCTCAAGAATTTGTTAGAAGTTCGATATGGAGTGATAAAATTGGTTTTGATGTTTTAGAAATTCATATGGCACATGGATATTTGTTACACCAATTTTTCTCACCAGTTTCAAATAAAAGAAATGATGTATATGGTGGATCGTTAAATAATAGATGTAAATTTCTTCTTCAGATAGCCCAATCAGTTAGAGAAGTTTGGCCAGATGATAAGATTTTGGGTGCTAGAATTACAGGTTCAGATTGGTTAGAAGAAGGTTCGAGTATTGAAGATTGTATTTTTCTTGCACAGAAACTTGAAGATATTGGATTTGATTATGTTTGTATATCTAGCGGTGGAATCTTACCCATAACCAATCTTGTTACTGAGAAAGGATATCAAGTACATCTTAGTCGAGAGGTGAAAAATAATACGAATTTACTAATCAGAACTTCTGGAATGATAAATTCTATTAAATACGCCGAACAGATTGTTAAAGAGAAATCTGCAGATTTTATTGCAATAGGTAGAAAATTTCTTAAAAATCCAAGATGGCTTTATGATTATTCTGAAAAAATAATTCCATCTCAGTATAAAAGATACAGGAGTTAATATGAAAAAATTTGAAAATAAATGGTGGGATGGTGAGTATAGAGAAGCAGATTGGGATAGTTGGGAAACAGATCCTATTCTTAAAGATAGATTTGCAAATGATGATAATCGTCAATTGAAAATACTTGGAAAAATTTATTCTATTTCAAATAATGGAACATTCACTTTATACTGGCCCAATGGATTAAAGAGGTATGAATGGGACTATAAGGATGGTAAAAGGGCGGATGGTAAATCCTACGGTTGGTGGCCAAATGGTAAAATAAAAATAATACGAAATTGGGTAGAACAAAAACACTTTGGATTACAGCAAGAATTTTATACAAATGGGAAAATTTGGTTAGAGGAGATGATTACGGTTAATAAGGATTGTGGTGAGTTTATAGAGTATAATGCAGATGGAACTATAAAACAAAAGGGTAGATTTAATTTAGATTACCGAGTAACTGAAGATTATGGGGCGTCTATTAGTCAACCATTGTGGCACGATGATGAGGATGTTCTTGTTACAAAGACTACGGGATATCCAGATAAACTTGGTTTATAAAAATAATGAAGATAGCAATACTACAAAGTAATTACTTACCTTGGACTGGTGTGTTTGAATTAATAAATTCAGTTGATAAGTTTGTATTTTATGACAATGTACAATTTACAAAACAGGATTGGAGAACAAGAAATAAGATACAACCAGATACTTGGTTATCTGTTCCAATACAAAGACAGAAATTAAATACAAACATAATAGATATTAAAATATGTAATGATATTAATTGGAAGAAGAAACATTACAAAGGTATTTATCAGACATACTGTAAAACAAGATATTTTAATCAGTATAAATACTTATTAGATTTTTATTTACAAGATTGGGAATACCTATACGAGTTAAATCGTTACACTACAAAAAAGATTTGTAAAACTCTACATATAGATACTGAATTTTATCATTCAGAGGATTTTGATTTAAGAGGAAATTCATCAGAACGATTGGTTCAGTTAGTAAAGGAACTTGGTGGAACACACTATATATCAGGACCCAAGGCAAAAAATTATATTGATGTAAGTTTATTTGGTGATATTGAATTAGAATTTATTAAATATAAAACAAAAAATAATCTTATGGTATTGGATAACATATACAATAACGGAGTAGATATACTATGAAATACTTATTTGTAATTTATACCGATTCAGAGTATAAAGAACACTTACAAAATTTTAAAACCCAAGAGTTTTATAAACAGATTTGTGAAGATGATAATATAGAAGTGATGGAGTGGGGTACAGATTTTCATACTGATTATAATGATTTACCCATCAAAACTCAACAGATGATGAAATGGTGTAGTGAAAATAAGGAATATGATTATTTGATAAAATGTGATGATACTATTTTTGATGATAAGTGGATTCATTATAGTGATAGGATAATATATGAAAATATTTTTAAAAATGATGATATAGAATATAGTTGGGTGTGGGGAGATTATTTTGATTCTTCAAAATTTCCAAGAAGTGAGATAGATAAAAATGAAAAATTTTTTGAACCAAATAAACATTGGGAATGGGGGTTGTTTGGAGCGTGGATTAAAATAAATCAAATCAATAACGATTATCGTGGAATTAATTTGTTGAAATTAGACGAAAAGGATTGGTTAGGATTTGAAAAAAATCACGATTCAATAGATTCTATTAATATTAATTTTATACCAAATGACATTTCATTTTTTGAGGGAAAATTTTATATGGTTTCCAAAGAGTTTAGTATATTTATAGGTGAACAAGAAACTTTGGCAAAAGAGTTAAGTACAAAGTTTCCTGTTGAAGATTTGATGGTAGGTTATTTAGTAAAGGATTTCAAATGAAAAAGGTTTTTGTAGCATTAGCAAATAAGAAATTTATAGAACACACCAAGAGTTTATTTTATAGTGCCAAAGTAGATGGAAAATGGGATGGTGATTTTGTATTAATTGTACCCGAAGAAGATAGAGGTACATTTGATGAAAAACTATTTGAAAATAATGATACTCTTTCTGTTACCATACATTATGGTAAGAAATTACCTGGTTATCCAAGTGCACATTATTACAAGTATTATCTATGGACAAAGTTTTTTAAGAAGTGGGATTGGATTTTCTATTGTGATACAGATGTATTGTTTTTTAATAAAATAGAATTTGATTTAAAAAATAAGAAAAAGGATATTTTATATACAAATGATTGTGCTGAATCACCACTTAGTTATCAATTTGAATATAGAAGTGAAAAAGTAGAAAAGTTTACTAAAGAACAAACCGAAAAGTATATTTGGATAAATCAAAATTATGGAAGTTATGACAACGGACCTAACTTACCATCCTTTCAGAGTTGTTTTATGTTATATCATAAGAATTTAATACACGATGATACATTTGATAATTTATTAAAATTACATTATGAATATTATATATATTATGATTTAATTTTACATGGGTTGACAGAAGAACAATCTATTTTGAATTTAGAGTTTATAGGTAGGTGGGAACATCTTGGAGATAAATTTCTAAATGTATATCAAAGAGCAGAAACTTTAGAATGGGAATTTGATAAGATGGGAGAACCATTTGAAGATACACGAGACTATAAAAAAGAAGGTATTATTGCACAGCATTTCTACCAATTTTTTCAGCCGTGGTCAAAACACAATCTAAAATTTTATTCAATATGGAAAGAATATCATGACAAATTCTAAAAATCAAGGTGAAATTATATCTTATGGTAAAGATGGAAAACTTGTACGTGTAGAGTGGTACACCAATGGAAATTTAGATTGTGAATTAGACATTAGTGAAGGAAAACATTCCTATTATCATGATGACGATGAAACAATTCTTTGGCAAAAATATACTATAAAAAATGGAAAACCGACTGGTGAATGGGTTATACATCATGGTAATGGTCAGATGCAAGAATACCGAAAGTATAAAAATGGTGTAAGGTTAGGAACTTGGAATGGTTGGCATCCTGATGGTAATCTCTGGTGGGAAGAAATATATGAAAATGGTGAGAAGAATGGGAAATGTAAAAGATGGAGATATGATGACGTATTAGAATATGAGGGTAGATATAAAAATGGCAAAAGAAATGGTTTGTGGGTTACTTATTACGACAACGGAACACGAGAATATCTTAGAATATATAAAGATGGTAAACTAAACGGAAATCAATCCAGATGTCATAAAAGCAATGGGAAATTGTGGACCACTTCAGAATATAAAAACGGTAAAAGAAGTGGAAAATATTTTGAATATGAGAGTGGATTGGAAAAAATTGTTATTCTCGATAGTCAATATAAAAATGATAAACGTGATGGTATCTGGAAAGGATATTTTAAAAATGGTGCAAAGTGGTTTAAATCAGAATATAAAAACGGAAAACAAATTGGTGATTCTACCTACTGGCAAATAGATGGTTTACCTAAGATAGAGTGCTCATATAACAGTCATGGTAAGATGGAAGGTAAGTGGACAGAATATTTTATGGATGGAAGTAAACGAACACAGGGTACTATGAAATCCGGAGAAATGATTGGTAATTGGATATTTTGGTATAACTCCGGAAATAAAGAATGTGAGTTCTTTAAAGAAAAAGATGATTTTATAAATGCAACCGTATATCACGATAATGGAAAAATTAAAGACACATATAAAGTATAAGAAGATTCCCCATAACAATAATGCAATATTGATTCGTGGAGTTGATTATATTATATTATCCTTTGATCCAAAGTATAAAGAATACTTAAATTGGAGAGAGGAAAATCCCAAGTTAGAAAAAGAAATAACTACAGAAGTAGAACAATATATTCGAATAACAGAACTTTATAATAATGGTGCACCTCATGTTGAGTTAGATGAAAACGGAGATAGACAAGGTAAATGTCTATTTTATTATGAAAATGGAAATCTGAAGTGGGAAGGTGAATATAAAGATCATATTCTACATGGAGAATTGATTCAATATAGAGAAAATGGAACTATTAAATCAAAAGAAGAATTTGTAAATGGAGTACATATTGGAAAATATGAATATTATCATCTAAATGGTGAACCGAGACAGACAGGAACTATTAAAGAACCCAATAGACAACACGGTGAGATTAAAACATTTTGGATAAGTGGAAATTTATATAGAATAGATAATTTCAATTATGGGGTGAGACATGGGAAGATGGTTACATACGAAGTAGATGGTAAATCAATACTCCAATCAGGACAATATGAAAACAATTACAGAGTAGGGGATTGGTTTGTGTATTATGTGGGAAATGAAAATAAAATTAAAAGAACAGAGACGTATGACAATTCTGCTCTGGTAAAAGTTATTGATTGGAATGAAAATAGCCAAAAGGTTAGTGAGGGAATTAAGAGTAATGGGGGATATGATATATGGAGAAATATCGCTTGGTATGAAAATGGAGTTAAAAAACATGATACAAATTATAAGAACAATAAATTAGATGGATTATGGACAGAGTGGTATATGAATGGACAAAAGAGATCAGAAGGTAATATGAAATTTGGAACGATGGATGGTAATTGGGTATTTTATTATCATAGTGGCAATAAAGAATTAGAGTGTGAGTTTGCACTCGGAAATCCATTTCTTGAAGCAAAAATATATCATGATAATGGTGTGTTAAAGGAAGAGTTAAAATTGTAATGAATAAATTATTTGAATTGATACGAGATAAATCAGATAGCTTTTCACATGATGATACGATAAAAGTTGGGGCAGTAATAGTAGATAGTTCAAAAGAAATAATATCATGGGGAGTAAATAATTTTGATTGTGAGGATGATGATTTTAATCAAATATCAATGTTAAATAAATCGGTTGATAAGTATTCATTAATAAGACATGCCGAATCTAATGCAATTGATAAAGCAATAGAATTAGATGTTCCACTTGAAGGTAAAATTATTGTTACTAATCTATTTCCGTGTTTTGATTGTGCTAAAAAAATCGTTGAAAAT
>Ga0114997_10004324_pt1 | contig 11029 bp, 12 predicted proteins | sample ArcticOcean_MG_C_2_FD_87045 | JGI IMG/M metagenome (GOLD analysis project Ga0114997, IMG submission 87045) | Marine microbial communities from western Arctic Ocean - ArcticOcean_MG_CB4_136 | ecosystem: Environmental > Aquatic > Marine > Oceanic | place: Arctic Ocean: Canada Basin | collected... | reverse complement strand
ATAGCAGCAATATCATTATCAGCAGCAGTCATAATATTATATTCTCTTTTTTTTCAACCAGAACCAGAAACGATAAAACAAAATCTAGCTGAGCAAAAAAAAAACAAATTAATAGTGCGGTTAAAAGAAATAAAATTAAGCGAAGATTAAGAAATATTGTAAATGAAGCAGTACAAAAAATGTTAATAAACTTTAATTATTCATACCTTGTGATTGCTAAAATAACTATGCTAAACAATGAATATACGTTAATAAAAGATACTTTATTTCAAGAATTTAAAAGGATTAAATAATGAAAATTATTTTGAATACATTAATAGGCATAATCAAAATTTATAAAATGATTATCAGTCCTTATTTAACTCCTTCATGCAGATATCTGCCTACTTGTTCAGACTACACTATTGATTGTTTAAAAACTTATGGATTAATTAAGGGAATTGCTAAAAGTACAAAAAGAATTTTGTCTTGTCACCCTATAAAACTATTAGGTGGCGGAGAAGGTTTTGACCCTGTTATTAAAGAAATAAAAGTGAAAAAATAATGGATAGCAAAAATGTAATAGCAGCAATATCATTATCAGCAGCAGTCATAATATTATATTCTCTTTTTTTTCAACCAGAACCAGAAACGATAAAACAAAATCTAGCTGAGCAAAAAAAAATTCAATCAAATACTGACACTCCTAGTTTGGATCAAACTGAAAACTTTTCTAAAATAACTAGAAGTGAAGCGTTAGCACAAAACAAAAGAGTTCAATTTGAAAACAATAGTATTGTGGGATCTATCTCACTTAAAGGAGCATCAATAGATGATTTAACTTTTAAAGAATACAACGTTAAACTTAATGGTAATGAAAAAGTCATTTTATTAAGTCCAAGAAATGTTGACAATGGTTATTTGATAGAAAGTGGTTTTGTAACTACTAATAAAAATATAGATGTGCCAGACTCATCTACAATATGGAAAATTTCAGGTAATAAAAAATTAACCCATAAAAGTCCTATAAAATTAACTTGGAATAATTCCCAAGACATTACATTTGAAAAACATATAGCTTTAGATGATCAATTTTTATTTACAGTTAAAGAAAAAATAATCAATTCCTCAAATAAAACTTATAGATTTTATTCATACGGACAAATAATTAGAAATAAGATCCCTGAAATATCTGGTTTTTACATCCTTCATGAAGGTCTAATTGCGACTCTAGATGACCAATTAATTGAGGAAGACTATGATGATATCCAAGAGAAAAAATTTTCACAAACAGCAAAAAAAGGTTGGCTTGGCATTGGCGATAAATTTTGGATAACTTCCGTCATACCACCTAGAAATAAAGAATTTAAAACAACATTTGACTATAAAAAAAAATTTAGAGCAAATTACATATCTACAGAAGGTAGGGAGGTTAGTGCTAATTCATCTATTGAAGAAGAAATTCAAATTATAATAGCTGCTAAGAGAGTTAATGTTATCGATGGATATGCAGAAAATCTAAAAATTGATAAATTTGATTTAACAATTGACTGGGGTGTTATGTATTTCATCACAAAACCTCTTTTCTTTGCAATCGATTATTTCTTTAAATTGTTTGGTAATTACGGTTTAGCTATAATAGCAATTACTGTTTGTATTAGATTGGCTTTCTTTCCTCTTGCAAACTTTTCTTTTAGATCTATGGCCAAGATGAAAATTCTTCAACCAGAAATGACTAGATTAAAAGAACTTCATAAAGGTGATAAAATGAAGCTACAGCAAGAAATGATGGCACTGTATAAAAAAGAAAAAGTTAATCCTATGAGTGGATGTTTACCAATACTTGTTCAGATCCCTGTTTTTTTTGCTTTATATAAAGTTTTATTTGTGACTATTGAAATGAGACATATGCCTTTCTACGGTTGGATTCATGACCTATCAGAAAGAGATCCGACTTCACTATTTAACTTATTTGGTTTGATCCCTTGGGATCCCCCTTCTTTTCTAATGATTGGAGTTTGGCCAATATTAATGGGTATTAGTATGTTTATTCAACAAAAACTAAACCCGACACCACCTGACCCTGTACAGGCTAAAATATTTATGTTCTTCCCATTATTCCTGACTGTAATATTGGCACCATTCCCGGCTGGATTGGTTATCTACTGGACAGTTAATAATATATTAACTATGGCTCAACAAGTTTTCATAATGAAAAGAACTTCTGTTAAAACAACGTAAATGTCATTAATAAAAGAAGAAAGGTTAATAAATATCCTTCCCAAAGATGGCCCATCAGTTGAAGAAACTAAAAAATATTTGGATAAGTATAGTCAAGATTTTATTGTAATCAAGATGGGAGGATCAGTACTTTCTGATAAAAATTTATTTAATATTTTAATAAAAGATATTAGTGTTTTAAAAAAACTTGGATTGTCTATTTTTTTAATTCATGGGGGTGGCACAAAAATTTCAGAAAAATTAAATAAGTTAAATATTAAAAGTAACTTTGTTAATGGCTTAAGAGTTACAGATGATAAAATTATAAATATTGTTGAAAGTGTTTTAGTTAAATTTAATAAAGAAATAGTAAATGCTTTAAAAGATCAATCATGTAAAGCAAAAGAGATTACTTCAAAAGAAAATAATATAATGAGTGTTAAGCGTAAAAGTGATATATTAGGTTTTGTTGGATCGCCTAGCCACATTAAAACTAATGTTTTAACTGAAATTGTAAAATCTAATGCAGTTCCCGTTATTGCATCATTAGGTTTAGATGAAAATAATCAAACCTTTAATATAAATGCAGACACTGCTGCTGGTTCAATAGCTAAAGAACTTAAGGCTAGACGATTATTAATACTTAGCGATGTTGAGGGAGTATTAGATAAAAATAAAAACCTAATTTCTGAAATCAATTCTAAAAAAGCTGAAGAAATGATTAATGATGAGGTTATATCAGGTGGTATGATACCAAAAATTATTAATTGCTTAGACGTTGCAAAAAATGGTGTTAAAGCAGTATGTATAATAGATGGAAGAAAAAACCACTCAGTACTTTTTGAGCTACTTTCTGATAAAGGATCTGGAACTTTAATAAGAGAATGAAAGATTTATTGGATATTAAATACTGGATATTTGATTTAGATAATACACTTTATAGTGGTCAAACTAAAGTATTTTCAGAAGTAGATAAAAAGATGAGCGCATACATATCAAAAAAAATGAATGTAGATTTAATTAAAGCTAAAGAAATTCAAAAGAAATATTTTTACGAGTCTGGAACAACTTTATCAGGATTAATGAAAAACGATGGTATAGACCCATATGAATTTCTTGAATTTGTCCATGATATAGACATCAGTTGGTTACCTAAAGATTTATTATTAAAAGAAGAATTAATTAAAATTAAAGAAAAAAAATATATATTTACAAATGGTTCTATGGCTCATGTAGAAAATATAACTAAACAATTAGGTATATATGGGTTATTTGATGGAGCATTTGATATAGTTGATGCAAATTTTGTTCCAAAACCTCATATTGATCCATATCAAAAAATAATTAAAAAATTTGATCTTGAGCCTAAACAATCAATATTAATTGAAGATATTGCTCATAATTTAGAGCAAGCTAAAAACTTAGGAATGAAAACATGTTGGCTTGAAAACGATGAAAGTTTTGCAAAAAAAGATGCAGATAAGCCTTATATTGATTATAAGATTAAGAACTTGCCTTCTTTTCTCCAAGAAATTAATATATTAAAAACAGCATAACATTTATGAAAGAATTCGAAAAAATTATAAATACAGCCTGGGATAATAGAGAAAAAATAGATTCTAAGTCTGAACTATCAATACTTAGTACTATCAAAGAAACTATTGAAATGGTTGATAAAGGAAAAATAAGAGTTGCAGAAAAAAAAGGCGATGGATGGACAGTTCATCAATGGATCAAAAAAGCAATTCTTTTAAGTTTTAAAACAAATGAAATGCAAACTCTCACTGGTCCGTATGCAACATGGTGGGATAAGGTTAGAGGAAAAACTGCAGGCTGGGGAAGAGAAGAACATAAAAAAGCTGGATTTAGAATGGTACCTAATGGAGTTGTAAGGCATGGATCTTATATTGCTAAAAATGTTGTGCTAATGCCATCATTTGTAAATGTTGGAGCATATGTTGATGAAGGTACAATGATTGATACTTGGGCATCAGTTGGTTCTTGTGCTCAGATAGGAAAAAATTGCCATATATCTGGTGGTGCCGGAATTGGTGGCGTGTTAGAGCCGATGCAAGCGAACCCTACAATTATTGAAGATAACTGTTTTATTGGAGCTCGTTCAGAAATTGTTGAGGGAGTTATTGTTGGTGAAGGATCTGTTTTATCAATGGGTGTTTTTATTGGTCAATCAACTAAAATTGTAGATAGAGAAACAGGTGCAATTATTTTCGGTAAAATTCCCCCTTACTCTGTAATAGTTCCAGGAAGTTTACCAAGTAAAGATGGCAAAGGACCACATTTGTACTGTGCCGTAATAATAAAAAAAGTTGATGAAAAAACTAGATCTAAAACTTCACTTAATGATCTTTTAAGAGACTAAAATGCCAATTTATAATGAAGTTACATTAGCAAAAGAGCTAATTAGATTTCCAAGTGTTACCCCTAGCGATGCTGGAGTAATGAAATTTTTATCTAAAAAATTAAATGCTATTGGCTTTAAATGTAAAATTTTAGAATTTAAAGAAAAAAACTATAAGCCAGTAAAAAATCTTTATGCAAGATTAGGAACTAAAGGTTCAAATTTTATGTTTGCAGGACACGTTGATGTTGTTCCTCCAGGAAACTTGAAAGATTGGACTATTAAACCATTCAATCCAGAGGTAAAAAAAGGCCATTTAATTGGTAGAGGTGCGAATGATATGAAGAGTGCTATTGCCAGCTGGGTAGCAGCAGTAAGCAACTTTATATCTAAAAATAAAAAATTTAATGGATCTATCAGCTTATTAATCACTGGTGATGAAGAGGGAGTAGCAATCAATGGAACTAAAAAAGTAGTAGAATATTTAAAAAAAAGAAAAGAAAAAATTAACTTTTGTTTAGTTGGAGAACCAACAAATCCTAATAAACTTGGTGAAATGATTAAAATTGGTAGAAGAGGAAGCATTACAGGCCACTTAAATATTGTCGGTACACAGGGTCACGTAGCCTACCCTCATCGTGCAAACAACCCATCAAATACAATAATAAAAATATTAAAAAAATTAAAAGAAATAAAATTTGACAAAGGAACAAAAGACTTTCAACCAACTAACCTTGAAGTAACAAGAATTAATATAGATAATTCTGCAGATAATGTAATACCAGGTTCAGCACGAGCAACATTCAATATTAGATTTAATAACAAGCATTCATCTAATTCTTTAAAAAAAAAACTTAATGCAATTTTTAAAAATATTACAAAAAAAGATAAATGTAAATATAATATTAATTATATGATTTCAGGTGAAGCTTTTTTAACTAAACCAAATGAAACTACATACATGATTCAAAAAATTATAAAAAAAATAACAAAAGTAAAAACAAAACTATCTACGACAGGTGGTACTTCTGATGCAAGATTTATTAGAAAAATTTCACCTTGTTTAGAATTTGGCTTGGTTGGAAAAACAATGCACAAAGTTGATGAAACAGTATCCCTTTCTGATCTTAAGAAGCTAACCAATATATATTCTTGTATCTTAGAAAACTACTTTAAATGAAAACTGGTTTAATTACTTCTGATACATATCAAAATCATAATACTGGAAATGGACACCCAGAACAAATAGCTAGGGTTTCCGTAATTTTAGAAAATTTTAAAAAAATAAATAATAAAAATCTAATATGGAAAAAACCATCAAAAATTAATAATAAAATATTAGAAATCACACATAGCTCAAATTATATAAAATTTGTTCAAAGCTCATTCCCAAATAAGGAGTTGTCTTTTTTAGATGGTGATACAATCATCTCCCCGGGTAGCAAAGAAGCTACAATAGATGCCGTAGGTTCAATTATTGCAGGCATAGATGGAGTTCAAAATAAAAAATTTAAAAATGCATTTTGTGCAGTTAGACCACCCGGACATCATGCTGAAAAAAATAAAGCGATGGGATTTTGTATTTATAATAACGTGGCTGTTGGTGCTCACTATTTAATAGAAAAATATAAGTTAAATAAAGTAGCAATTATTGACTTTGATGTCCATCACGGAAATGGAACTCAGGATATCTTTTATAATAATGAAAAAGTATTATATGTTTCAACTCACCAATATCCATACTATCCTGGTTCGGGTACCGAAAATGAAAAAGGCAAATTCAATAACATATTCAATATTCCTCTTCCTGCTGGAACAACATCTAAAGAATATCTAAATGCTTATGAATTTGTCCTAAAAAAACTAAAAGAATTTAAACCTCAATTTATATTATTTTCTGCTGGATTTGATGCTCATAAAGATGATCCTTTGGCTCAATTTCAACTCACATCAATGGACTTTTACCACTTAACTAAAAGAACCTTAGAATTATCCAAACTTTTCTGCAATGGCAAAGTTGTGTCAATTTTAGAGGGTGGATATGATCTTAATGCTCTTCAAGAAAGTACTGAGATGCATGTCAACGCACTCTTAGAATTTAATTGAAAATTAAAAAATAATCATTAAAGAACTTCATATGAAACTTTATAGAATTAAAAAATCTAATATAGACAGAAAAGGACGTGGTCTTTACGCAACAAAAGACATTAAGGAAGGCACAAGAATTATTAATTATGTTGGAAAAATTATTACAAAAAAACAAACGGAAGAATCTGAAAAATTTGATAACGCTAAACCAATTTATTTATTTAATTTAAATAATAGGTACGACCTAGATGGAGATGTTTTATGGAATACTGCTCGATTAATTAATCACTCATGTTCAAATAACTGTGATTATAATGGAACGGGTTTAAAACTTTGGGTAATTGCTATTAAGGGTATTAAAAAAGGTGAAGAATTAACGTGTGATTATGGATTTGGTTATGATGAAGATTATAAACAATTTCCGTGCAAATGTGGTTCTAAAAAGTGTGTTGGATATATTGTTCGTGAAGGTTCAAGATGGCGTATAAATAAAAAATTCAAAAAATCTAATAGAGTTAATAGATAACTTTTTCTAAAAATAGTCCATATGCTGGCGCCGGTGGGGCACATAAAATTCTTTTTTTAGATTTAAAAACTTTTTCAAATTTATTTAAATCCCATTTTTTTTCAGCTAAATACTTTAAACAACCCATCATAGATCTAACTTGTTGTTGCAAGAAAGATTGTGACTTAAATCTAATTTCTATCCTATTTTTTGTTTTTTTAATTTTAATCATTTCCATTGTTCTGATTGGACTCATGGCATTACAACTTGAAGATCTAAATGTTGAAAAATCATTGTTACCTAATAACCTTTTCGCTCCTTTTTTCATTAATTTTAAGTCCAATTTTTTTCTAATATGCCATCCTCTATCTCTTTCAATTGAAGGTATGCTTGTTCTGTTAAAAATAACATAACAATAAATTCTTTGCTTAGCTGAAAATCTTGCATGAAAGTTTAGTTTTTTTTTTTTTATATTTGTAATTGAAATTAATTTTATATTTAAAAAATGATTTATTGATTTTAAAAATTTATCTAGATTATCAATTTTATTTAGACAATCAAAATGTGCTGATTGTTCAATAGCGTGAACGCCTGAATCTGTGCGCCCAGACCCAACTAAATTAATTTTTTCTTTTAAAATTTTTGATATTTTATTTTGGATAATTTTTTGGATAGATTGTCCATTTAATTGAATTTGCCATCCAATAAAATTTGTTCCCACATATTCAATTAAAATCTGATATCTATGCATCATTTAAGTTAGATCCCTTTTTTATTTGAGAACCAGACATAAATTCATTTATATTTTGTGGTCTTTTTCCTTGTCTTTGTATTTTTAGAATTTTTATTGATTTATCTTTACAGAAAATTTCCAAATAGTCGTCTATTACTATTCCGGCTTTACCTGTTCTATTACTAATTTCAGCTTTTAAAACTTTATATCTTTCTCCATTATAAATAAACCAAGCCCCTGGGTTTTGATACAATCCATTAATTTTACCCATAATAATATTGGCAGATTTATTCCAGTTTATTTTTCCTTCAAATTTTTCAATTTTATTTGCATACGTCGCTTTCTCATGATCCTGTTCTTTAAAATATAATTTGTCATCTAAAATATCGTCAATATTATCTAAGATTTTTTCCGAGGCTAATAAAGATAATTTATTTAATACAGTTTCGGCATTATCCTTATCTGTAATGTCTAATTTATAGGAATTACAAATTGGTCCTGAATCTAACTTTTCTGAAATTTTCATAATACTTATGCCTGTTTGTTTTTCTAAATTCATTATTGACCTTTGTATGGGCGCTGCGCCTCTCCATTTAGGTAAAAGTGATGCATGAATATTAATAAATCCTTTTTTTGTTAAACTTAATAATTCATTTGGAATAATTTGCCCATAAGCTACAACAATAGCAATATCTGGATCTAATTTTTTTAAATATTCATATTCTTCTTTGTTATTTTTTAAAGTTGTTGGTGTTCTATATTCTATGTTTAAAGTTTCAGATATTTCTTGTATTGGAGATTTATTTATTTTTTGGCCTCTTTGCGACCTTTGGGGTGGTTGTGTATAAACGGCAGATACAAGATAACCATTTTGATAAAGAGATTTTAAAACTGGAACAGCAAAAAAAGGTGTCCCCATAAAGACAATTTTTTTTAACATGAACTAAACAACAATTCTGTCTGGCTTATTCTTAGAAAGTTTTTTTACTATCATTGATCTTTTCAATTTCGATAAATAATCAATAAATAAAATTCCTTCTAAGTGATCTATTTCATGTTGAATACAGGTTGCTAATAATCCTTCTGCTTTTAATAATTTTTTTTCTCCATTATAATCAAGATACTCTAATTCACATTTGCTAGATCTTTCCACTTCAGCAAATTGATTTGGGACTGATAAACATCCTTCCTCATAAATTGATTTAACTTTATCTTTTTCAGTAATCACTGGATTAACAAAGCAAGCTGGGTTTTTTTTATCTAAATCTTTGCTCCTATCTATATCTATAACAATAATTCTTTTTGGAATTCCTATTTGAATTGCTGCAAGACCAATACCATTTGCATGATACATGGTGTCAAGCATATCATCCATTAATAATTGTTCTTGTTTTCCTACAGATTCTACCGGCGTTGATATTTGTCGTAATATCTCGTTGGGTTCTGTAATAATTTTTTTTATTGTCATGTTATTAAATTAAAATCATTTTATAATATTTTCTAGGATTTTAAAGGAAGAATTTTTAATAAAATTTTATTTCTTAATGTATCCATGTCAAGTTGATTAAGCACTGAGACTATAAAATATAAAGTTTCATCGTCTATATCTTGGATTTTGTCTTCACCGATAATTTCAACTAACCTTAACAATGTTAAACCTGTTTCGTTATTATTTATTAAAACCTGGATATCTATTGGAATATTTGCGTCAACCGATTTATAGAAATTATTATATTTTTTTGGTATTTGTACTCCGTCAGATTTTAAAGATTCTATCAAAATGTTATCTTTGTGAGTAAAAAAATAATTCTTATTTTTTTTTATTTTTTTAAGCAAATTGCTTAATTCTTTTTCAATAAATTTTACATCAAGGTCATTTTTAAAATAATTTAATAGTTTAGATTGATGTATAATCTTATTATTAAATTTTATTTTAGTGGACAATTTGATTTCATTTTTTATATAGAAATTATAAAAATTTGTATGATTTGAAGGAACATCCTCTATATCAATATTCTTTAAAAAAAAGATTAATTTGTCATTAAATGCATTTGAAATTTCATCTTTTTCAAACATTGTTTTTAAAATTTTTATTAATTCTATTTTTTTTTTAGTTTCCGTTGTTATTAAAATTCCTTGATATACAAGTGCTCTTGCTTCAGATTTAGTTAAAAGTTTATAACTTTGTTTTATATTTAACAATTGATCTATATTAAACGTAAAGCGTTTATAAAGATCAAATAATTCTTTCTCTGTATAGTTTTTTTCACTTGTGGCCTTTTCAATTGTAAAAATTTTATCCTGATCTTCTAAATCAATATTATTAACATTTTCCAGCAAATTTGAAGATGATAAATATTTCCATACTAAATTTGAAGTAGAATTTTTTGGTATAAATTTAAATTCTAGATTAGTTCGATGTGAAAGATGAAAATCCAAAAGTGAATCTTCAGAAATTTCACTATTGATCTCGTCCTCATAACCAATTAAATAAAAAAAAATTTTTTCAAAGAAAGTATCTGTAAATCCATTTTCTTTAATTAGATCAAATTGAAGTTGAGCTTCTTCTTTTTTATTATCATTAATTAAACAATAAATATAAAATTTTGAAAGATATGAATCATTAATTGATTTTTTTATTTCTTCAAAAATTCTACAAGCTTCATCTAATTTTGTTCTAGAAAGTTTCTGGTCAACAAAATATCTTGCTAAAAGAATATTATTTTTAAGAGTATGATTATTTATTAAATATTTTTTTATTAATTCAAGATCGTTATTTTTAATTAGCCAGCTAGATTGAAAACTTAAAAAATCTTCTTTAGTAATATTTTTTTGTGGCGGGTATGAATTTGTTAAAATAGCAATATTTAAAATATTTTTCGAGTCTTTTGACAAATTCATCTTTTTAATATTATTCATAATTTTTGAAATTTTTTTACCATCAGAATAAGTCCACATATCAATTGAAAGATTATTTTTTTGTGGATCATACAAACCAAAAACTGTTTCCTCTTCTAAATTTAAAAAATCACCTTCATCTACTGGTGTTGTGTTTATTTTTTTAGAATTATTTATGAAAACTGATTTTTCTATATTGTCATCATTTTCTTCAATTATAATTTGAGACGATTCTTTGTTATCACTT